>ERZ1090879.291-NODE-291-length-32846-cov-46.516026_pt1 | contig 32846 bp, 29 predicted proteins | sample MGYA00478472_ERZ1090879 | MGnify/ENA primary metagenome ERZ1090879 (study PRJEB33644, sample SAMEA5815723) | chicken gut metagenome | biome: Chicken; feature: Gastrointestinal Tract; material: Caecum | place: Ireland | collected 2019-01-01 | study: A study of the... | reverse complement strand
GTTTGGACCGTGTCTCAGTTCCAATGTGGCCGATCACCCTCTGAGGTCGGCTACCCATCGTCGGTTTGGTGGGCCGTTACCCCGCCAACTGCCTAATGGGACGCGAGCCCATCCATGTCCGATAAAATCTTTTACCCCAAAGAGATGCCTCTTCGTGGTCTTATGCGGTATTAGCAGTCATTTCTAACTGTTATTCCCCAGACATGGGCAGGTTGCTCACGCGTTACTCACCCGTCCGCCACTAACGCAAGGAGCAAGCTCCCTACGTCCGTTCGACTTGCATGTGTTAAGCACGCCGCCAGCGTTCATCCTGAGCCAGAATCAAACTCTTGAGTTTAATTGTTTAAAGCCGATACGAAGCTACATCGTACCGACGGCTCTAACGATTTTGATTTTCGTTATCTTGCTGACTTTGTTATTGAGTACTTTGATGTCTCAAAAAAATTGACAGAAACTGCTTTTTGTGTTACAAAAAATCGTTTCTTTCTTATTCGATTTTTAATCTGCATTTACCGAACGACAGTTCGGGGTGCTGCCTCTGCATAGGGAGGAGCTTTTCTATTTTAGCACACTTCCTATCGGCTTGTCAAGCATTTTTAATCACTTTTTTCGATTTTTTTTGAAAACTTTTTGTTTTCGTTCAACCGCTATTTTAGTAATTTTTCTTTGCTTGAGACAGCTTGCATATCATATCACAAGTTGCCTTGCCTTGTCAACTGTTTTTGGGACATTTTTTTAAGTTTTTTCAGATTTTTTTCAAAATCTTGTCGAACTTCTTTTCAGTGTCCCGTCCGTTTCAGACAGCTTGTCTATCCTATCACAAACGGATTTATTTGTCAACTGTTTTTCGGGATTTTTTTCAGATTTTTTCGATCTTTTTTCAGATCGGTTTTTCGTCTTCAGAAGATCCCTTCGCTCAGACAGCTCGCATATATTATCACACTTTACAGACACTGTCAACTGTTTTTATCCTTTTTTTGCCATTTTTTTCGGTTTTTTTTGCTTAATTTTTTGAGCCACAATCTGTTGTGTTTTTGCAAACAGTATGCTACAATAGAGGGGATCTTATACCTCCTTAGGAGAAATTATGCGAATTCTGCAATACATCTTTTGTTTTTGTTCCGTCCTGTGCGCCGCCGCGGCGATCGTTGTCGGCATGGTCACCGCCAGCATTCTGAATGCCGTGTTGGTTGCGGCGGGCGCCATCCTCTTCGCAGTCCTGATGATCGTTGTCAAGCGCAAACTGGAACCGCCCGCACCCAAAAAGCGTGATTTTATGGATCCCGACGTCCCGATCGATCCGGACATCGAGGACAAGTCGCATTCCGAGCAAAATAAGGACAGCATGTAAGCGTTTCCGTGAGTGCGCCCCGCGGCAGATTGCCGCGGGGCGCAATGCATAATTCGCCTGTTTGCCGATCCCGCATTTCCGACGCATCCTCCCCCGTAGTTTTTCCTTCGGAACATCACAGCATGCGGACAGCGACGGTGCGTTACCGGTCTTTCCATGCCGCTATATAACGCTATATAATGTTACGCGCGCGACAATATATATAGATACACTCTTTTCACTTGAGTTTTATGTCTCCATACAGAAAAAAGTCCCGATGACCGGGACTTTCTGATCAGATCTTATTGGTGCTGTTCATTACAAGCGCCATGCCGCTGCGCTTTCCCATTGCCGAGACCGTAAGCCCTGCCGCATTCTGATGATCGATCCATGACGGCATAACTATCCCAAGGAATTCATCGCCCTGCGTCTCAATGGAAATGTAATGCGAATCGTACATTCGCCATGTCCCGTTATACGCGCCGTCCAACGTGCCGTCCTTGCGAAGTATAACGCGCTGAGCCGAAACCTCGTCTACGCCCTGTCGGAACAATACCGCCTCAAACTTGCCCGCCGAGACGTTCAGAAGCTCGTCCTCGGTCACGTCCTGGATCTCCTCACCCGCATAGCGGTTCGGATTCATGACGGGCCAGCCGTCGGAATTGAAATCATACTGCGAAAGATAGAGATAATGGAAGTTGTTGGAGCGGCTCAGCCCTTTTTCGATGAAATAGTTCGTGCGGCAATGGTACGCGATCAGCCGTACGCCGTGCGCATCAAACATATCGTTGTGACCGGGACAGTAATAATCTACTGGATCCTCCTCCCAGCGGAAAGAGCCAAGCATCTTGTTGCCCGTCCCGATATCGGTGGAACAAACGAGCGGATTCCCGTTGACATCCAAATAGGGTCCTTCCGGTCTTTCGCTCCTACCGCAACGCATGTTGTACGCCGAAGAGAGTGACCCGTAGGAACACATCAGATAATAATAGTTTTTGCTTACCCATTCGCCGTTTTCCAAAACAGGAACGTTGCGCTCAAAGGCAAGAACACCGCCCTCGAGAGAGCCGCTCGCGAGATGAATGCCGTAATACTCGCCAAAAGATTTTTTTCCCGAAGCAAAATCGGCATAAGAAAATCCGTCTTTCCTCAAACCCGTTGCAGGATCAAGCTCCAGCAGATAAAGCCCCAGTCCATACGATCCATAGACCATCCACATTTTATCTTCGGCAAAGAGAACCTGCGGATCGATTGCATTCGGCGTGCGCCAGCCTGCGGGCGACTGTACGATCAGTCCGACGCAGGAAAACGGTCCCAGGGGGCTATCCGATTTCGCAAGTCCGATACAGGACTTTGATCCGCCGAAATATCCCGTCAGGCAAAAATACAACCAGAATTTTCCGTCAGTGCCGCGAACGCAGTGAGGCGCCCAAAATGACATTGCGCCATCCGTACGGGTACAGATCCCATAACCGACCTCCCTCTGATCGGTGACACACCAGTCAAATGCCGCCTGCAGATTTCCGTATCTGCCGCGACCCTCACCCCTCTTATAATGCGGAGCAACGCCGTCCATCGCAAACGCCGAGCCGACATACTCCCAATGCAGCAGATCGTCGCTCACACGGATCTGATATCCCGACGGGGCGCCGAACGTATCGGTGGAATATGCATAGTATTTTCCCTCCCACTCCAAGAGAGAAGGATCGTGTGCGCAGCCTTCCTGCCAGGACTCATAATCGGGTGAACGCATTTTTAATTTATTAAACTTCGGATTTTTCGGATATTTAAGTGCCATTGTCTGACCTCCTTCTTGAAATAAGGGCGGGCTACCCGCCCGCCCTTACAGCCTCTTTGACGAAATGTCTTTAATCTGCTTCAAACTGCCCAACCATCCAAAGCGCACGGCCGGTGTTCGACGTTGCCGTAATACTCCAGACCGGATAATTTTCGTATACCGAACGCTCATACATACGGTAGGAAGGTGTTACAACGCCTTTATATTCAATGCCGTCCAGCGTTACCGTAATGTAATAATCCCCCGAGCGCTCCCACGTTCCGACGTTTCCGCCGTCCTTTGTCACATTCCCGTCGGCCGCAAGCGAATAGACCGAACTTTGGGCAAACTCCGCCGTCGTTCCTTCCGTATGCAGTACAAGATCGAAATCTCCGACAAGCATTTCATCCTCAATGCCCGTTCCGGTAACCTCATCCGCATAACGATTGGGATTCATGACCGGCCAGCCGTCTTCATTGAAATAAAGCTGGAACACATATACGCTGTGCGCGGGAGTAACGCCGGTATCTCCCGCCTGACGGCGCGCATGTGACACAACCAAATATCTGTCCCCGGATTCTTCGCTGCTTGTCTTGATCACGGAGTTATGTCCGATGGCAGCATAACCGTTTGCATCGCCGAGAACGTAGTTGCCTGCAAGTTTGTTTCCGCCGCCGGAGTTTCCTTCGACATTTTCGCCCGTGATATCGACATAAGGACCATCCGGATTCTCGCTGCGCGCAACGCGCATGTTATAGTTTGTATTCAGATCGCCGTGGCTGGTCATCAGGTAATAGTAACCCGTATCCTCGTTATAGAAGATAAACGGACCTTCCATCCCGGAGCTGTTGCTGCCCCAAAGACGCTTGCCATAGCCCTGCCCCTCTTTGGGCAGTCCCCAATTTTCGCCCTCGTTCTCCAGCTCAAGGATGTAGATCCCGCCAAAGAATGAGCCGTAAACCATCCAGAGGCCGCCATCCTTATCGTAGAACAACTCGGGGTCAATGCAGTTCGGATCCGACCCGCTGCCGCCCATACTGTCGATCAGTACAACGTTGTTCCCGTAGGGACCCATAACACGATTGGATTCCACTCTTGCGATTGCGGAATTGCGGCTGCCAAACGCGGAAGTAAGCGAATAATACATGTAATAGGTTCCGTCATGATATTCCACATCGGGCGCCCAGGTCGTCGTAACGCCGGCAGAAGGCATAACGACATCCAATGTATCCTGCAATGCCTTCGGCCATGCCGAATATCCTTCCGCCGTCTGGCAATTCTCGCCATAGAGCGCTTCATAGTCATTGTCCCCGGCAACCTGCGTCCAGTTGATCAGGTCGGTAGACGATGCCACGGCATAGTGTGTTCCAAAGACATAATACGTCCCGTCCGCAGGATCCTGGAAAATGGAAGGATCGTGAACGGATACCTCGCGCTCCTCATTCTCTCTTCCGCTCCATTGCGGCATATAATATTCAGGTACAGTCGCATCATCCCCATCGTTCGGTTTCGTATTATCGCTTGGCGTACAGCCCGCCATCACGCCCATGGCGAGAACGGCTGCCAGCGATACAGAAAAAATCGCCAACTTCTTCATATGATAATCCCCCTTAGAATTTCGTTTAGGCTGTTATATTATACAGCATCTGCAGCAATATTTCAATAGTTTCCGAAAAAATTTCTTGCATATTCATGGATTTTCCCTCTTCGGAACCCTCGGAAATATCATCTCCCGCAGAGGCGCTGCGCTTAGACAATGCAGCCTCCAAAGGATTTCGCATCAAGCGAAATTACCCGTTGCCGAGGCGCGGTATACCTCGTGAAGCGCAACGGTAGGAACACGGCGGCTGTTTCCTCCCGTATGACAAAAGTATGTGCCGAAAAAGGTATTATTCTGCATTATGAAACCAAAAGCGTCCCTTGCGCGCAAAAGCTCTGATTCCCCGTCGTAAAAGGCTTAGAAGCAGGCTTTTCATCCCACGTTCCGGCAGCATAAATCATCAGGACGCTTTGAAAAAAACTTGAGCGCAGACTTGGCAGGTCTCAAAAGTTCTGACCGACTCCCATGAAACATCGCCTGCGCTGACGCGAACCGCACTTCCGCCGCACAGTAAGGCCGTCACGGCCGATCACACGGGATTGCGCATGGCGGGTCGCATTCTTCGGGACAAAAACCCTTCCGCATTTCCGGTCATTGTACGCGTCGTTCGGAAGGGTTTTGAATTCCCGCTGCGAGAACATGCCGTATCCCGATATGATCGCCATTAAAGTTAATGTTTCACGCGGAGGAAGAGACGCCCGTCCGAGCCGATCGGCGCACCTAAGCCGCCCCGCATTCGCGAGACGGCAGACGCTTCACCGCCGCACCCCGCACAGTTGCAGAAATTACCGTCGCCGCCGTGCCATGACTGTTTCGCCCATGTCGCGGAATGGCAGATCTTTTATATGAAAAAAAACGGAGCAGGTTGCTCCGTTTTTTTGATTTGCGATTACTCCTTGGAACCCGTGAGCATCAGCGATCCGATGATCATCTTCTGGAAGATAGCAAACAGAATGATGACGGGAAGGACGCACATAACCGCCGCCGCCATGACGGGACCCTGGTTCTGAGGGTTGTTCGTATTCATGATTGCCATAGCATGAGGAAGGTTGATCCAAAGCGAAGAAGTACGAATGAAGATCAACGAACCCATGTAGTTGTTCCAGCAGCCCATGAAAGAGAGCAATCCCTGCGCCACGATTGCAGGCATGGCAAGAGGCAGAATGAAACTGACAAAGATTCGGAAATATCCGGCGCCGTCGATCTTTGCCGCCTCGATGATAGACGTAGGCAGACCGTACAGGAACTGACGGATGAAGAATGCCGTCATGATCGCACCGAACATACCGGGAATCGTAAGCGTCATCCACGCATTGTCATTGGACAGCCAGTTGAAAGAGTTGTACATTGCGTACTGCGTCGTCATGATGGAAGGACCGGGGACCATGATCGCTGCAAGCAGGAACATGAAGACCACATCGCGGCCTTTCCAATTGATCTTCGAGAAGGCAAACGCAGCGGACGCCGACGTGACGACACCGACCACAACGGGTACGATCGAATAAATGAGGTTATTCAGCACCGCGCGCCAATAGGTATATCCAACAGGGAAGCCCGTCGAAGCGCCGGCAGCGCCGACCATGCCGCGGTCAAACAGCCACTCGTAGTTGTAGAAGAAATGCTGACCTTCCTGAGGCAGAGAACGAATCGGCCACCAGACGATCGCATTGATCTGTCCCGAGAAAGCAGGCGTTGAGGAATCCGCGAACGATGCCGCAAGCATCCACCAGAAGGGATACGCCATCAGGAACGCACCGAAGATCAATACAATATATGTAACGATATCGCCGACCAGTTTTGCGCGCTTCTTGCTCGCGTTATGCGTCTTGGAGGAAATCCCGAAGAACGCAAGGAACGAGCCCCATGCATAGCGGACGGGAGAATACTCTTTCTGTTCCTGAGTTACGGAATTTGTGTTTTCCATATTCTTTTCTCCTCCTTACTCCGCATTTCTCTTATCCAGCCAGAACTGGAAGAGGGTAAGCACAAAGATGATGACCGCAAGAACCATACCGTAAGCAGCGCCGAGGCTCGCATACGAAATGTTACCGGTACCGGGCTGAAGCTGAATGACGTCGGTGCCGAGCGGCGACGTTGCCTGAAGTCCCCAGAACCAGATGAGCGAGACATATCCCGAAGTAAGCAGGTTGGGTCTGCCCAGATAGGAACCGCCGACCGCATTGCTCGTCGGGAAGAACAACTCAGGCTCTGCGTAGATCTGCATACCGCCGATCACGGAAGTGACGATGTTATAGAAGATAACCGGATACAGATCGGGCATCGTGACCTTCCAGAAGATCTGCCAGCCGTTCGCGCCGTCGATCTGCGCGGCTTCCTTCGTTGCGGCATTGACGCCGGAGAGACCTGCAATGTAGAGAATGATCGTACCGCCCAATCCCTTCCAGACCATCATGACAACGATCATCGTTTTGTTGAGAAGTCCCTGTGACCAGAACGGATCGATCCCTTTTTCAGCGCCGAGCAGCGGCTTACCGTCGCCGGTGTTGAACCAAGGGATATCCGAACCGAGCAGCGAATTGATCACGCCGCCGTCCTGGAACAGCTTGTTGAACGTAAAGACGATTGCGACCGTACTTGCAACGCTGGGAAGATAGTACAGCACGCGGAAGAAGTTCGCACCTTTGATGTCGCGGGACATACAAACCGCAAAGAACATCGAAAGGATCATGCCGATCGGGATACCGATGAGGTAGAACACCGTGTTGAACATGGTCGCGCCCATCGTACTGATCGTGAGTTCGAGCTGTGCCGCATCGCCGCAGCTTGCCTGAACATCGGTGAAGATAAATTCATACCAGCGCAGTGCGTTCGTACGATATTCGATGATCTCGCCGGTCGTCATATCGACGACGAAGTCGGTAAACACGCTTCCCGAATAAGCGTCTGCTCCGGTACCGTAGGTGAACTCGCCGCCGGAAAGCATCGTACCGAGGAAAGACCAAACATCCGTATGCACCGTAAGGCTGTAAACCGTAAATGACAGCAAGAGCGCCATGATCAGCGCTATGTAGATGAACAGGACGGTTCCTACGATCAGGGGAAGACAGAACGTCCATCCCCAAATGTTATCCTGCAGCTTCTGCTGATTGATGTGCCGCTTTTTCTTGACCGGCACTGCTTCTGCAACCGCGGCGCCGTCGATGACTTCTTCCGCCGTTACAGCTTTGTTATCCATCATTCAAAATTCCCTCCTTACTATGTATTTTGCGGCCCCCTCCCGCCGAAGCGGGAGGGTTCCGCACAAATACCTACATGATCTCCACAGAGCGCTGTTTTACTGACCGTTGCTCAGACGGCTCTGCGAAGTGAGAACCTGCTCGACGCAGTAGAGAGCGGGCGTCTTGAGCGTTCTGTTCTCTTCCTTTGCCTGTGCAGGATTCTTCGCAACAAACTCGGGAATGTTGACCATGTTGACATCCTTACTGATCAACGAAGCCTGGTTGCGGTAAGCAAGGAATGCAGCGGACGTAGAAGTTGCATCGAGCGTGGTGATCCAAAGTTCACCGGGCGTGTACAGGGACTGCTGACGCGCAGAGTTCATGTACTGCATGCGGATGGACAAATCGCGCGCCTCTCTGCCATAAGCGATCATGCGCAGGACACGCATCGAGTATGCGATACAGGTCGAAGAAACGGTACCCGTCGTGAAGTCGCACAGTCTGGTGTCTGCATACTGAGGATCGTACTTGACGTCCTGACCCTGAATCTGTCTGCCGCTCAGATACTGAGCAACCGTCTGCGTATTCTTGTTTGCATATGCCTCGTTTGCCATTTCAAGCGCGAGTGCATAATAATCATCCCAAACGTCACGGCCCTGCGAATCGCCCTCGGGCGTGATCATGTCCGCAAACGCACCGTCCGTTGCAGTCGTGTTGTAGTTGAGGTAATCGTTACACTGCAACATCACGTTGGGGATCTGCGCGCCGCCGTATGTCAGCGTGACCTGCGCAATCTCATCGACCGTGAGCGCAAGGACGAGGGAAACCGCAGCGGGAGCCTTCCATGCAGGCTGTCCTTCATCCGCAACGTGCGCATTGACCGCATAACCGACGGAGTCCATACGGCCGCCCCACTTGTCCTGACGGAGAAGCTGATTCGCCTCGATCTCTTCCTGCGTATAAGCTCTGCAGCCCGATCCAAGATCGCTTCTCTGCGCGTACTCGTCGTTGACGGCATCGCCCGTCTGCTTGGTTGCGCCGTTGGAGTAAACCTTCTTGGAGTCGTTGGTGTAATATGCATCACGGGTCTCCGCATAGAGCGAAAGTCTGTTGGAAACAGCCGTAGGCGCAAGGGTGACGCTGAGAACGTCTCTGGGAACTTCCTGATACTCGGAAACGTCCCAGGTACCGACGCCGTAGAAGATGCTCGAACCTGCAATGAACGTGCCCTGTCCGTTGAAGGACTTATCGGAAGCGCCGTTCACAACGTCGCCCGTCTGACCGACGTGCGCGTTCCACGTTGCGCAGTACTCCTGGAATGCAGCGTATGCTTCAACGAAGTTTTCGCTGTTCATACCGTACTGGTTGTGCGACATACGGGACGTACCGTCGAGGTTGATCTTTTCAAGTTCCTCGTACGCATTGCCGATATAGCTCGTGATGTCGTTCTCTTTGACCGCGCTCGTCCATCCCCAGCTGCCGCCCTCGTTGGATGCGATCACGGTGCCGTCCTTGGACTCGTTGAGAGACTTGGAGTTGGTCTGATCGATATAGGATGCGTCGTTGGAATACAGCCAAGGGTTGACGTAGCCGTTCGCACCGAAGGAGGACTGCTCGTACTGTTCGCCGCCGTAGCAGTTGTAGAAGTCAGCCGTCTCCTGATCGTTGTTGTTGTCCGAGCCGCCGCCGGTGAAGTAGCCGCCCTGACCGTTGAGCCAAGCCGCATAGTTGTTTTCGGTGGACTTGACGCGAGCGCGGCCCGTATCGGGATTCTTTTCGCTCCATGCGTAGGAGTTCAGCATGTACGAGCAAGCCCAGTTGAGTGCGCTGTACTCCGTCCAGGTAAGGACGATGTGACCGGTGCCCGCATCGTAGTCCGCATCCGCATTGTATGCGTTTTCCGTATCCGCGCTGATCTCGAACGTATCGCCGGGGAAGCCGGGGATAACGACCGTGTAACCTTCGCCGCCCGTGTAGAGCTCCACGCTGGTCGCCATGGGATCGCCGCCATTCAGAGCATCGTCATAGGTGGGATACAGATAATAATTGAAAGGCTTGTATGTGACGGGAACACCGATCGCAACGAAGGGAGCTTCCTCTCCTTCCACGGCGTCGATCTCCACCGTCGAGCCGTCCGAAAGCGTATAGGTATACGTTCCGGTAGCAGCGAACGTGATCGCGCTGCCTGCAGCCGCTCCGCCGGTATGGCTGAACGTCCCCTGGACCCAGGAGGACTGGCTGAGCCGTCTCGTTTGGACATCGCGCACCGTGGACGCCTTCAGCGTCATGTAAGCGGTCTTCATCGTATCGGTGAAATAGTTCTGATTGACGCCGAGACCGAAGTTGGAATAGTCCTTGGGAAGACCGTAGATGCTGACGTCCTGTCCGCTCGACGTATCAACGAAGTGACCGGTTTCGCTGTTATAGGAGATATTCGTCGCATTTCTGCGGGCGAATGCCGAACCGTACGTCGCATAGAAAGCAAGCGACTTGGGCCAGATTCCCTGCAGCTGTTCGGTAAGTGTGCTATCCGATTCCACATAGGTCGTGAGATCGAGTACGTGCCCCTGCTGCGCATAGGAGACAACGCTCTTAGGGGACAAATAAATGACGTCGGCATAGTCGCCGGTACCGATCTGGTTTTCCAATTCACCGAAGTAATTGGTCTGGTTCGGGTCTGTCACGAGATTGACCGTGATCGTGTTTCCGCCAAGCTCTTCCGAATGCTCTTCCGAATACTTCGCAGCCCAGTTGTTACAAATCGTCTGATTCGTGACCTGATCCGCCGCGCTGCAGAAGATGTAGACGTCAAGCGTGTAGTCGTCCGCCCCCGAAGCGCCGGGACCGCAGGCCGTAAATGCCACCGCCGCACTTCCGACGAGTACCGCCGAAAGGGCAACAAGACCGGCATTTCTCAGTAGCTTCTTTTTCATTGTCACACCTCTTATAATATAGATTATAAAATTTCCCGCACAGATCCGACTCGGCTTTCTCTTGCCCGCCCGACGAATGGGGGGTGCCGGGAAAAAAGGGTGCAAAAAAGCGCCCGTCGGCAGTCAGCCGAGAGGTCGCCCCGAAAAACGAAAAACGAACGGTAACAAAACCCCCTTCCCTGCATCTTCTCCTATTTGAAATGCAGAAAAAGCGAGCGAGTGCCTACCGGACGCTCTTCATGATCATGACTTCCCCCCGACGTCACATCTTGTACTGTCCATACTATACCATGCCGAAACGCCTTTGTCAATGGGATTTTTAAAATTTTTTTGTGAAAATCTCATCTTTTTATCGAAAATTTTTGGGCGTTTTCACCGAATTTATCACGTTTTGCACAACACCGCTACAAAACGGGCGGTGCAATTTGCACCGCCCGCACTATATCTTGTGGCTGCATAAAATCCTGCCACATTTTGTCAGTTTTCTTCCTCTGTTCCGCCTCAGTTTCCGATCAGAACGCATCCGATCACATTTTTGCAGTTTTTTCATAGTATGTGAAAACTTCGTCCGCACCCGACTGTTTCATTCCCGCAAGCCGCAGGCTTCTGCCGGAGCGGGCGTTCTCATTGTAGTGTTTTGCTTCAATCCGCTCCAGCTCCAGCTTGCAGAAGGCATATTCCATATATGCCGAAAGCGCTTCCGCCGCATAGCCGCTTCCCTCGTATTCGGGCAAAAGCCTCACGCCGATCTCCGCCTCCGCCGTATATCCGAAGCGATGCAGAACGACTTCTCCGATCAGCAGGTCTCCGCGGTAGATCCCGAGCGGCATTTCCATCTTTTCGCGGAAAAGATCGCGGGAAAAGGAAAGAAACCATTGATCGTCCGGGCAGACCCCTTCGGGGACGTCCGTCCTCCAGTCATATCCCCACCACCGGTTGCGTTCTTCGTCCCCCGCAAGGCGCGCATAGACCGCGGCGTCTTCTTCCCGCACCTCCCGGAGCATGAGCCGCTGCGTCGGTATTTCGGGCAGGTGAGAGACGAGATCGATAGGCCGGCGCGGCGTAACGTTGTGCTTCCCCACGACTTCACAGGGCAGATACTGTAGCTTCGATTTTCTCAGTCCCATATCTCCCGCATCGTCCATACGGTTGAGATACGCCACGTCGTCCGCAAACATGCCGGCAAACTGCTGTGCGATCATGGGATACGCCCCTTCATACTCTCTGAGCGCCTTTTCGACATGGACGACGACCATATCGCCGCAGCGTTCTCCGATGGCACAGCCGACGATCTTCCCGTCCGCACGCAGAATGCCGCACCGCAGACGGAATGCGCCGATCATCGGAACCAGTTCGTAGACCTCATTCATTTCTTCGTCCGCGATTCGGTCGCCCTTGGCTCGCTGCGCTCCCTCGTATGTCTTCAAAAACGCCACCAGTTCCGCCTCCCGCTCGGGAACGTATGTCTCGAACGACCAGTCGGGGTGCATCTTTTTGAACTTATTGACATGGTTGCGCTGCCCGGAATACTTTCCGCCCGGGTAGGTGTGGAAATCAGCCGCTTCATACAGATAATCTCTCCAGCGGCGGATGTTTGTGACGGAAACATCGGCATACCGCAGGGCGAGCCAAGGAACGGCGGCCGCCCTGACGTTGGTAAAGTGCAGGCGGATCTCGCTGTCACGGCAATACCGTTCGATCTCGGAGACGGCGCGGCGTTCCGCAGCTTCGTCGCCCGTACGCGAGAGAGGATAATGGAACCATACTTTGCCCGCAAAAAGCTCCTTAAGAATCAGGCAATCTTCTTCGATCGCGTATTCCGGCGTAAAATGTTTGTGCCACATAAACTGGAAACCGAGAGAAAAATCTGAAAGATGCGTTCGCTGTTCCGCGAAAAAAGGCTCGAACAGCGTGACTTCCCGTTTTGTAATTTTTCGGAAATGTAACATAGCGCGTCCGCCGAAGCGGACAGAATTCTCCTTTTCTGAACAAAATATCTGCCGCAAAAGTGACCGCCGAAGCGGTCACTTTTATAAGCGATTTTCAAACTATGACCGCATACGGTACACATTTCAAAGGTACGTATCCCGAAATTGCCGCACCTGAAATTGCCGCACCTTCTTTTTTATGCGGCTGCATCACTCCATCCGTTCAATGATATCCAGCAGTTCGCTGATACGGTCAAGATCGTCGCGGGTGTAGTAATCGATATAAATACGTCCCTTCTTGTCTGTTCCGATGAGGGAAACCTTTGTTTTGAGGGTCGAACGCAGCCGTTCGACGAGATGCTTGAGTTCCGCGCTCGCGAGGGCGTTCTTCTTTTCTTTTTCCTTATCGAGCACCTCGGGCGGATTAAGAAACTGCTTGACCGCACGCTCCATATCGCGCACCGACCAGCCGTTTTTGACGCACTCTCTCGCAAGAGCGATCTGCGCTTCCTTTGCGACCGGAACAAGGGTCCGCGCATGTCCCGAAGACAGCTTTCCCTCTCGGACGAGAGCGACGACCTCGTCGGCAAGCGATAAAAGACGCAGCGTATTGGCGATCGCGGGACGCGATTTTCCAAGGCGCTCTGCAAGCATCTCCTGCGTCAGACCGAATTCGTCCATCAGCCGTTTCATACCCGTCGCCGCTTCGATGGGATTGAGGTCCTCGCGCTGCAGGTTTTCGATGAGGGAAATCTCCTGGATCTCCTTTTCATCCAAATCCTTGACGATGGCAGGAATTTTTTCCAGACCAGCACGGATCGCGGCGCGGTAACGCCGTTCTCCCGCAATGATCATGTATTTCCCGTCCTCCGCCCTGTTGACGACAATGGGACTGATCACGCCGTGTTCCCGGATGGAATTTGCAAGATCGTTGAGCGCATTCTCGTCAAACGTTTTTCTTGGCTGATGCGGATTGGGGAAGACATCCTCAACGGCAAGCTCCGCGGGACCGGAGCCGCCCGTTTCTCCCAATTCGACGCGCGCGTTCTCGTACGCCTCTTCGGTGTCGCTGAACAGGGCAGATAATCCTCTTCCGAGTCCTTTTGCCATACCTTACTCCCCCTTTCCTTCCGTTTTTTTCAAAAATTCTTCGGTAAGCGCCGCATATGCGCGCGCCCCCATGCATTTGGGATCATGCAAGAGGATGGGCTTCCCGTGACTCGGCGCCTCGGAAAGGCGGATGTTGCGCGGAATGACGATCTCATAAAGTTTCTTCGAAAAGAATTTTTTGATCTCCTCTGCGATCTGTTTGGAAATGAGCGATCTTCCGTCATACATGGTCAGCACGACGCCCTCAACCTTGAGAGACTTGTTCAGGTGCTGCCGAACAAGCGAGATGGTGTTCATCAGCTGCGAAAGTCCTTCCAACGCATAATATTCGCTCTGGATGGGGATGATCGCGCTGTCTGCTGCAGACAGCGCGTTGATGGTCAGAAGCCCCAGAGAAGGAGGACAGTCGATGAGAACGTAATCAAACTGTTCCTTGACGGGCAGAAGCGCGGCACGCAATACCTTGTCGCGGTTCTTTTTGTAGACGAGATCCACCTCCGCCCCCGCCAAATCGATATTGGCAGGTAAGATGAATAGCCCCTCCAGTTCCGTATCGAGAATGTTGTCTTTCACAGGTTCATCCTCGATAATGACGTTATAGACGGATTTTTTCAGCGTTCCCTTGGAAAAACCAAGCCCCGTCGTTGCGTTCCCCTGCGGATCAAGGTCAACCAGCAGCACCTTCTTGCCCGCACGGGCAAGATATGCCGCCATATTGACGCATGTCGTCGTTTTTCCGACGCCGCCTTTCTGATTGGAGAACGATATGATCTTTCCCATACTCCTCACTCCTCGTCCTTGCGTTCGGACGTTTTATCCTTCTCTCCCGTCGTTGAGTCACCCTCGGCGTTTTCCCAGCCGGCAGAACGATGATCCGAGTTCTCTTTCAAAGAAGCGGCATTCGTCTCATCGGACTTCCCGTTCTTCATGCCGAACGGATCATCGGGACGTCCCTTATCATGCTTCTCCATGTACTCGAGCACCTCGGCATACGATGCGCCTTGCATCAGCATATCCACTTCCGCCGTGTAGATCGTCTCACGCTCAACAAGCACACGCGCCATATTATCGAGAATGTTCCTGTTTTCTCCAAGCAGCGTTTTCCCACGCCGATGCGCAGCATCTACGATCTTATGGACCTCAGAGTCGATAAGCGCAGCCGTTGCTTCGCTGTATGTGTTTCTCTCCTCGTAATCTCTGCCGAGGAACACGGGACCGTCGCTGCCATAACAAATCATTCCGACTTCATCGCTCATGCCCCACTCTGTGACCATCTTCCTCGCAATTTGCGTTGCCTTCCGGATATCGCTGCTTGCACCGGAAGTAATATCATGAATGACCAGCTCCTCCGCAATGCGTCCGCCGAGCGTCATGCAGATCATGTCGTTAAGTTGATTAACAGAATAGAATTCATCGTCTGTTTCCGGACGGGTCAACGTGTAACCGCCCGCGGAACCGCGGGGAATAATGGACACTTCGTGAACATTATCGTTATGTCTGCACAGTTTTGCAAGGATCGCATGCCCCGCCTCATGATAAGCAGTGCATTTTTTATCTGCTTCCGTAACGACACGGCTCTTTTTCTGAGGCCCCATGATCACCTTGTTGATCCCCTCATACAGCTCCATGTTCCCGATCATGGTCTTGTTTGCTCGGGCAGCAAGAATGGCAGCTTCGTTAAGAAGATTTGCAATATCAGCTCCGGAAAATCCGCTTGTCATGCGCGCAATTACCTTAAAATTGACATCAGGAGCAAGCGGCTTATTACGAGCATGAACCTTTAGAATTGCCTCTCTCCCCTTGACATCGGGAAGATTGACGTAGATCTGACGATCGAAACGGCCCGGACGAAGAAGAGCACTGTCGAGAATATCCGCACGGTTAGTCGCAGCCATAACAATGACGCCTTCATTTGTCTCAAAGCCATCCATCTGAACGAGGATCTGGTTGAGCGTCTGTTCCCGTTCATCGTGACCGCCCCCAAGTCCTGCGCCGCGCTGACGTCCGACCGCATCGATCTCGTCAATAAAAATTATGCAGGGCTGATTGCGTTTTGCCGTGTCAAACAAATCACGCACACGGGAAGCACCGACGCCGACATACATTTCCACGAAATCAGAACCGCTGACCGAAAAGAAAGGAACGCCCGCCTCACCTGCTACAGCCTTTGCAAACAGCGTTTTTCCCGTTCCGGGAGGACCAACAAGCAAAACGCCCTTGGGGATCTTTGCCCCGAGATTTGAAAACTTTTTCGGAGTTTTTAAGAACTCAACAACTTCTTTCAGTTCCTCTTTCTCTTCTTCGGCACCTGCAACATCGGAGAATCGAACTTTGACATTGTTTGCGATCGGCGCCTTCGACTTGCCGAAATTCATGATTTTTCCGCTTCCGCCGCTCATCGATCGCATGATCAGATACATTGCAATTCCGACTACAAGGAACAGTCCGAGATATAAAATGATATTGCTCCACCCTGCACCTGCATTCGGATCCTGAAAGTAAACTTTGATCCCGTAGTCTTCGATCCAGCTATCAACATACCCGCCCTCACCGCTTTCGCCGTAGAGGCTGGGACCATACGTCCAATAATCGTAGGTGCGTGCATTCTCGGATGTGTAACCGTAAATTGTATATCCGCGAATCACAATCATTTTGATAGGTGCTTCAGAATTCGGCTCTTGAAGAGTGCCATCTTCCACTTCGATCAAAGCACGGAACTCATCAAAGCTTTTCTCTTTTTGTGCGTTTAACTGCGACGATATAAGAAAGTACAGCCCGACACCGAGCACAACCACAAGTATGATCGCAATTACCGTTTTTACCGTTCTGCTCAAATCTTTACTCCTTTTCGCTTTGTTATCCTTTTATTCAGTATGCTCGCCCATACCGAAACTATTGTACCATGAATCCGAGAAAATGACAAGCTTTTCTTTGAAATTCTTTCCGATTTTTCAAAAATATCACTTATTTCCCTCAAAATGGTGTTTTAAAGATAAAAATTGACCTTGCGTCTATCTATTTTTTCTTAAAATGTTTCATGTGAAACAGTTTCAAAATCTTTTTGTATTTTTTTCATGTTTCACGTGAAACATGAAACGCAAAAAAAGCACTGAGATAGTATCACAGTGCAGAAAAAATCATTGAATAAGAGAAAAGTATTTAAAATTTGCAGCCCAAATAAACCAGTCTGAACGATAGATCGCACTTACAACCGTGCTTTGGGAAATAAAATGATTCAGGCTTTCCGATCCGACCCAATAGCAAATGGTAAGAAGCAAATAGATAAGAAAAATCGATTCGATCAAACCAAGGACAGCGCCAAAAAAACGGTTGATGACATCAAAAAACTTACAGGATTTTGCAACAGCGTTTCCGATCAAGCCAAGAATCGATGCGCCAGCCTTAACTAAAATAAACAAAATCAAAAAAGACAATACCAATGCAATGGCGCTTGCTGCCATTTCACCGACGCCAGCGGAAATTGCCGTTGTCATACCAAACCAGTTTTCAAGCGCATTTTTAAAAGGATTGCAAAATGACACAGAAACAATTATTGCAAAAATTGTACCCGCAAGTTTGCATATTCCCTTCACAAAACCGCGCCACGAACCAAAAATAAGACCCAGTAGCAGAATTATAAAGAGCAATATATCCAATATCCAGGGCGACATAATAAACCTCCTACTTCGGATGTGCATAATTATAGCACATTTTTTCAAAAAAGTCACCTCGTCAAGGCAAATTGTTATAAAAATTTACCATCAGGTCAAAAATATCAAGAGTAAAGGAGAAATTAAATGCAACATACCTTTCATTTCAACAATTGTATGGCAGAAACAGGGATATATCTGGCATTGCAGAAAACGCTTGGACCTCTTGCGTTTCCTCCGGTCGTACTGTGTATCGGAAGCGATCTGGCAGTGGGAGACAGTCTTGGTCCGATTTCGGGAACAATGCTGCTGAACAGGCAAAACAGCTTTCGCGGATATGTATACGGAACGCTGAAGAGTCCGATCACGGCAAAAGAGGCAAGATATATTGCATCTTTTTTAAGAAGGACACACCCGCATACAAAAATCATTGCAGTCGATGCAGCAGTAGGCGCAGAATGTGACGTAGGTTTGATTAAGGTCGTCAGTGGACCAATCCAGCCTGGCGCGGGAGTAAATAAAACTCTTCCGGCAATCGGAGACGTTTCAGTTTTGGGGATTGTAGCAAAAAAATCACCGCTTACTTATGCATTATTTAATCTGACAAGAATGAATGTTGTCTACTCTATGGCGGAAATCATTACAAACTCAATTCAATTCTTAACAAATGAAATATGTGAAAAACAATCAGTTTAAATATACGAAACAAACATTCTATGAAAAAAGTTATATTTCATCAACTTTTTTGAAAATACATTATATTTTGTTGACAAAGTGATATTTCTTGGTTACAATGAAAAAAAGAATAAAAAGGAGAATTTTCATGGTTAAAATCACAAAAACCAAGACATTTGATACCGATACCGCAACCGTAGTGAAAAAGGTCGTAAGCGGTGCATACGGCGATCCTGCCGGATATGAGATGACGATGTATGTCACTCCCGAAGGAGACTATTTCCTTTACACGAACGGCGGTGCAGAATCCGTATACAAGACGGAAAAAATTACATCCTATACGAAGAACAATGCTAAAAAGTGGCTGGAAGAAAACTGATCAAGAAAAGCTCTGTTAAGAGCTTTTTTTTATAAAAAAAATAAAACTTCAACATAAAATAAACAAATTTGTATTTATTTTTTTCGCTCTCAAATCGCGTAGGATGGTTTTTTATGATGCATTTTGTAAGAAAAAATATTTTACGAATAGTTAATATCCACAAATCATCTATGATTTCCGGTTGTATCATGCAACAGAAAAATACAAAAGTTGTTTTTCAAATACATTAGAAAAACAACTCTTCACAGACGATTCAGCAGAAAATAATGAAGTAATTACTTAACAAAAATATAAACAGATAGATCCGGACAATTTCATATGCCGGACCTAAATCTATGCTTTCCGCTTATCTTATCGCAGACCACTTTCCAGACATCGACGATTGGCAACGCGGCGCACGCTTCCGCAGAATATTTTTCAAATCCTGTGTGTTCCAGAAGAAATTTAAGACCGTCGATCCGCTCCTTTCCCACACAGCGGTACGCCTTTCCGAAGGCGATGACGCTCTCATAATCCGCGGTTATTGACCGGTTGATCTCAGCGTAGCCCTTCAAAATATCCCATTCCAAACAGACACGGTTGTCCGTTGTAAGCAGATCGATCTTTTTTCCTTCGGAAGCGCAATGAAAATAGACGGTAAGTTTTTCGTCACACGCATGAAAACCGAATGACAGCGGAACGATATATGGATAATTTTCGGCATACATTCCCATGCGAACGACCTGACAGTCTTTTATGATTCTAACCAGTTCCTGAAAATTATTGATTTCTCTGTCAGCTTTTCTCATAATCGATCCATAAAATATCGTCTACTCGTTTTACCGTTTGGTCACAAAAAATAACCACGTATCCCGAAAAACAAGACAAAAAGGACGCAGAAATGCGTCCCTTTTCTTTATTCATCTTTATTTTCTTCATCGGAATCTTTGCCGAGATAGGTTCCGAAGAAACCGGAAAAGCTTCCCTTGCGGTAACCGGAAGAAGTCTCATGTTTAAAGCTTGTACCGGATGATTCCGGCGTACCTTCAGCCGGAAGTTCACGCTTGGGATAAGGTTTTCTTTCCCCGTAGCGGTTTTTACTATTGTAATTGCCGCGTGATCCGCCTCTGTCATTTCTACCGCGACCACGGTCGTTTTTGCCGCGCTTATCGTACGTCCTTACATTCTTCGGAATGATGACAACGAAACGCGCAGGTTCTTTCCCTTCACTCTTCGTCGTAACGTCCGGATTATCCATGAGCGCGGAATGAATGATGCGACGCTCATAGGGATTCATCGGTTCAAGACGTACACGCTTCCCGAGGCGAACTGCCTTTGCCGCAAGTTTATTTGCGACGCGGCGCAATGTCTCCTCGCGGTCCTCACGATAATTCTCGCAATCTACGACAACGCGCTTATAATCCTTTCTTCCGATGTTTGCAACAGCACCCGCAAGCGTCTGAACGGCATCGATCACCTCTCCGCGGCGACCGATGATACTTTTTGCCGATGCAGCAGTGAGTTCGATGACGATTTTATCTTCTTCGCTTTTCAATTCTGCGGAAACTTCCGCACCGATGAGAGGAAAGAGTCCTTCCAAAAACTCTACCGCTCTCTCTCCGTCCGTACGTTCTTTTACGGTGATCCTGACCTGAGCGGGTTTAGAGCCGATGAGACGCTTTTTTCCTTCATCCAGCACTTCCACTTCCGCATCGCTCTCGCTGACGCCAAGCGTTTCCAACCCGATCCTGACGGCTTCTTCCACCGTCTTTCCGGTAAAAATGTTTTCCATGCCCTTATTCCTTCTTATCTTTATTCTTATGGGACTTGCCCTTGTCTTGCTTTTCACGCGCCTCTCTGTCGATCATCCACTGCGGTTTATATCCGACGTTCGCACGCATATTTGCCTCTTCCTTTCTTTTGAACACAATGCCGAGAACGAAGTTGGAAAGCAGGGTCACAAGCAGAGAGAACAAACTCGAAATAAGCATATAGATCGTGAACGCGGCACTGTACATGAACGCAAATACGGCATAAATGAGAGGCATGACGATCAGCATGAATTTCTGCGTCTTAGCACCTTGCCCGTCAACGGTCTGATATTGGCTGCTCTCTTTCTGCGAGCGCATCATAACGAACTGCGAAAGAACCATGAGTCCGATCGAAATAAGGATCAGTCCGAAATAGCCGTTCGGCTGCGTCTTTTCTTCTGTGAGACTTGCCGTCAGATCCTCGTAATTACTCTCCGTAAATACATTCTGAAGCAGTGCAGTTGAACCGTCCTCAAACGTGACCTGCGCATTTCCGAAGTTTTGCCGGAACGTTGCATAGTCCTGCGGAATGGGATGGTTGTACGAGACATCGGGATACCAGACGTTTTCCACCCAAAGAAAGTTCGCACGGTTTCCTTCATACCAGTTCTTTGCACTGTCTGCTCCGATCTTTTTGACGTAAGAAAGGCAGGCTCCTTCCTTATCTTCCGCCGCTGTAATGGTTTCATACGCTTCTGCATCGTTTGCCTGTATATAGGCAATAAGACGATCCGTATCGATGAAATATTCTTTCTTAACGCTCGACGCTTCAAGCGAATAAGAATATTGGATATACTTTGACGTATCCAATGGCGTCACATTAAGATAGAGGATACTGCCGTTACGTCCGATGGAATAACTGCATTCGCCCTCCGTAAAAGTCTCGCCGACCATAGCCTCACGCGATTGCAGAGCGCCGCTTTCATCCGTATACTGCAGCGTATACGTCTCTCCGCTGACGATAATCTCACCGTTTTCATTTCGCTGAAGGGTATAATCGATTCCCTCCGTTCCGTTTGCCGTGATCGCAGTATTATAGTTCGACGACATCTGTACGAAGAAATCAAGGTTTGCGTATCTGGAATATGCGTTAAATCCCTGGAAAGCGACAATGATGACGACAAACGAAATGATCATGGGAAGACATGCACCGAAGACATTGTAACCGTTTTTCTTATACAGTTCCATCATCTTCTGATTGTACATGGTCTTATCGTTTGCATACTGCTTCTGCAGTTTATCCAGATCCTCGCGCATGCTGCGCATGATGAGCGTCTGTTTTCTGGAAGTGTAGCGCTGATAGGTATCGAATGGCAACGTGATCGCCTTTAAGATGAGCGTGAAACAGATGATGCCGACGCCGATAATGCCGACGCTCTCAATGATCGTCTGCACAAACTGACCGAGCCAATCCAGCCCGATCTGATACCCTTCGCTGAGCAGGGGGATCCCTACACTGTTCATAAACGTCAAAATTGACTGCATAGATTTCTCACTTTATCGTTGATCAGAGCAACCACTTGCGCTTGGAATATTTTTCCGGCGCAGGATCGATCCCGCCCCGTGAAAAGGGATTACAACGCAAAATGCGCCATGCGCCGAGCAAAATGCCGCGCACGACGCCAAGATTATTGATACAGCGTTTCGTATATTCCGAGCAGGTGGGCCGGTACAGACACATCCCTTTGGAAAAATATTTCTGATAGAAACAGATGAGACGAATGCAAAAACCTCTCAGAACAGGCCTATACACCTTTTTTCTGAGATACAGCCGGTTTTCCCTCAACAGTCTCCATAAAGCGATCTTCAACGAGCTTTTCCTTTTTCAGCAGTCTCCCGATGTCGCGTTCAAACGCAACATAGGTATACGCCTTTGCGACGCGCGGAATGAGAAGAATGAGACATGGTTTCTTTATCGCGTGCGCGTGCGCGCGAAACGCTTCGCGCAGCAATCGTTTGATCCGATTGCGCACGACGCTCTTCCCGTATTTTTTTCCGACGCAGACCGCAAATTTCGTCCGATCGCTCGGGATCCAGACGATGGTAAGGCTCTCCGAGTGCGCCCTTTTCCCTGCCCGCAGGACCTTGGAAAAATCCTTTTTTTTCTTGACCCGCAGGATCTTCATCGCGGCGTTACGCGGAAATGTGCTTTCTGCCCTTATTTCTTCTTCTCTTTAAGGTATTTCTGCCGCCCTTGGTCTTCATGCGCTGGCGGAAACCGTGTACCTTACTTCTCTGACGCTTCTTGGGCTGGTAAGTTCTCTTCATAATAAACTCCTTAAAATCCTCTTATCCGGATCGAAAATTTTTATTTTTTTTGATTATAGGCGATTTCATCCGTTCCGTCAAGCAATTATGCGGCGTTTCGGACGGGTAAAATCAGATACAGGCTGTCTTTTCTCTCAGAATTCTGCAAGATAAAGGGAGAAACCGGACCGTTGAAGGAAAAAACAATGCTTTCTTCCTCCAGCGCACGCAGCGCATCCAGCAAAAATTTTGCATTCATGGAAATCGTCATTTCCGTTCCTTCGGTTTCCGCCTTCACTGTTTCCGCAACGTTTCCGTAGTCGGAAACGGAAGAAATTTTTACGCTCTCCGCGCCGATATCCAACGTGACGAGATTGTTTTTATCGCCGCGGATGAGGATGGCTGCACGTTCCGCAGATGCGATCAGCTCTTCACGCCGAAGCGTGACTTCCGTCGTGAATCTGGAAGGGATGACATTTTCCTTCCGGATAAACTCGCCCTGATAAAGACGGGAAACGACAGTGGTATCCCCTTCTTTGACGAGCAGCATGCCCCCCTGCGTATAGAGTGTGATCTCTTCGTTTTCGCCGTCCAGCATTTTAGCGATCTCGGAAAGTGTTCTGGACGGACAGACGATGCTTTTTTCTCCGCTCTTCGCCACGATCTCCGCTTTGGCAACGGCAAGACGATAGCCGTCAAGCGCGCAAACTTCCAGCTGTTCGCCGAACTCCATGAGGCATCCTTTGAGGATGGGGCGGGAATCGTCGGAAGCGCAGCAGAAAACCGTCTCTGCAATAACTTTTTTGAGCGCCTGCTGTTTCATCGTAAAAGAATTTTCGCCGATGGAAAAATCAATGCGCGGAAATTCTTCCGCCGGAAGGCTCTGCATGAACGTTCCCGCGTCGCGGTATTTGATCTCAACGCCCTTTTCACCGGTTGAAATACAGACCTCTTCTCCGGAGAGCTTCCCGATAAAATCGGAAAAAAGTTTTCCGGGAACGCAGAGTTCGCCCTCCTCGAATACTTCCGCTTTTATGCTCTTGCTGATGGAAAGTTCTCCGTCCGTTGCAAGCAGGTTGACTTCCGCGCCGTAGGCAGACAGTTTGATGCATTCCATGATGGGCGCAGTCGTTCTGACGGCGCACGCCTTACTGACCTTTATGACCGCTTCCGAAAGCGAAAGCCCGTCACATACGAATTTCATCTTTTTCCTCCGGAAAAATCTTTCTCGTGCAGATCTTTTCAAACAGCCCGCATTTCTTCCGTCATTGAAAGATTTGCGAAAACCGATATGAAAAGTTCTGCATTTCATCCCGTCTCACGATGATTTTACTATGATTGATGATTATATTAATAAATTATCTAATAGTAATAATAATATAGGCGGGGGAAATGTGGACAACTCCTGTTTACTTCTCTATTATAGCGAAAAAAGACGGAAATTTCAAGCAATTTGCCTAGATTTTGAAAAACAGAAGGGATTTTTCCGTGAGGAAAAAGGTGTGGACAGGCTGTGGAAATGTCCTGTCCGATCCGTGGAAAAGAGGAGAAAGATTGTTTCAGATGGGAGACAGCGACCGTAAAATACAAATCAAAATGGGTTTATAACAGGTTATCCCCATAAAACAGGGGATTGTGGAAAAAGTTTGTCCCGATTTCCCGCCATCGGTTGAAAAGATTGTCAAGGTATGATATAATGTCCGCATGCAAGTAAAAATTCCGGATTTTTCCGTATTAGTGGCGCAAATCAAACAAAAAAGTGCACTTTTTGAGCATTTTTATCAATTGCTTACGGAGTACAATCAGAAGTTTAATCTGACGGCGATCATCGAGAGGAGTGAAGTTTTCCACAAACATTTCCTCGATTCCGTCGCCGGGGCACATCTTTTGCCCGATCGATGCCGTGTTGCGGAGATCGGTTCCGGTGCGGGTTTTCCGTCTATTCCCATAAAATTGTTGCGGGACGATCTCTCTTTTCTGCTTGTGGAGAGTACCGGAAAAAAATGTACCTTTCTTCGGACGGCTGTCAGGGAACTGGGACTTGACGGAGTGGAGATCGTCAATGCCCGTGCCGAAGATTTGGGCAGAGATCCGACTTTCCGCGAGCAATTCGATGCTGCGATCGCCCGTGCCGTCGCGCCGCTTTCTTCTCTTGCGGAGTATTGTATGCCTTTTGTGCGGGTTGGCGGCAGATTTGTTGCCTGGAAGGGGAGCGAAGACGAACTTGCGGGAGGAAAACGTGCCGTCAGGGTGCTTGGCGGGGGAGAATCCTGTGCCGTCGGTTATGAATTGCCCGAATCGTTCGGAAAGAGGACGCTTATCGTCACGGAAAAGATACGCAGTACGCCCGCGCAGTATCCGCGCGGAAACGGCAAAGAGAGAAAACAACCGCTCTGAAAAGGAGAGATCATGAGATTGACATGCGCTCTGACGGGACATCGCGTGTTGCCGGATCATTTTAATGTCAATTGTCTGTATGATGCGCTGGAAGAGCGTATTCTTGCCGGATGCGATCGTTTTTTATGCGGAATGGCGCGCGGATTTGATCTGACGGCGCTCCGATGTCTTGCCGATCTGCGCGAAAAGTATAAAATTATTCTCGTCGCCTGTATTCCCTATCGCGGACAAGAACGCGGTATGGAATCGGAAGACAGAGAATTGTACCGTATGTTGCTGGATGCGTGCGATGAACGGATCGTTCTGCATGAGGCATACCGTCACGGATGTTTTTTGGAACGGGACAGATACATGGTGGAACATGCGGACGTCGTGCTCGCTTATTGCACGCAGGACGAAGGCGGAACTGCATATACTGTACGTTATGCCGCAAAAATGGGTATCGAAGTGGTATTTCTGGAATGCTGAAATGGAGCATTCTTCGACAGCGTATCTGAAATTTCGACGCAATTTTCCCCTTTTTTTGCCGTAAAATACGTTATACTGCCTGAAAAGAGGTGACGTATGGCGTACGAAAAGAGAGTATGTGTGATCAAGCAGGTCAAAAAAGGGTTTTCCGCCGACGGAGGTGCGCTGACGGGTGCGGTATATGCCGAACGTTTCGGCGATGAACTTACCGTCACGCCCCGCATTGCGGGTCTTTCTCCGCTGCGGGACGGAAAATATCTTCTCGTTCTGCGTGCGGACGGTCAGACGCTCTGTCTGGAACTCAGGGGGAGCGCGCCGCTGCGGCTTGACAACGCTCCTTCCGTAAAGGATGGGTTTGCCGTGCTTCTGTGTTATTTTAAAGGGGAAGCGGAACCGATCGCGTTCGGCAGATGCGGTACGGCTCCGGAAAAATATGCAGAGCTTTTAGAAAGCGTGCAAAGCGCAAAAAAGCGCACTGTTCCCATTCCGATGCCGCCCAATCAGCTGCCGATCGGAACGCCGAACGTTCCGCTGGCGCCCGGTGTTCCGCTGCCGGATGCTCTTCCGCCCGAAGAGACGCCGCAGCGTGTGCCGGAAGAGAACGGCTGTCAGTCGTCCCCACAGGCGGAGCGCGCCGCCGCGCGCTATGACGATGAAGCGATCGCCGCAGACAATTACTTCGTTGCTTCGCGCGATGGAGATGAAGAAATTGCTGATAAAAGTTCGCAGGCGGACGGGGCGGCGGCTCATGGCGATGCGCGCGACGCTTTCTCTCGTCCGCGCGGCACGCTTACATATTATTATTCCGTAAAATCTCAGATGGATGAAGTCTTTCGCGGTGAAAGGGATACGCGGCTTCTCTCTGTTTTTCCGCATTCCGAATGGGTCAGAAAGGGAGAAGCGCTTCTCGGGATCATCTATGAGGAAGGGATCCCGCGTTATTTGTGTGTTGCCGTTTTCGGCAAACGTCCGGAAGAAATGGGGGAGCGTGCGGTCTTTGTGCCTCTTTCGCCTTTTACGGAAGACAGCGGCGCATGGATCGTTTTTCAGGATGCGGATACGGGAGAATATATACAGACAAGTATCGAGTGAATCATAGCAGATTTGAAAGCGGAAGTCTTGATGTGAGATTGTTCCATGCGGGGCGTAAGATCGTGCGCTCCGCTTTTTTTATTTAATATACCGATTGCTTTTATCGGAAACATGCAAATTACATGTGTGGATTTCCGCCGAAAATTGTCTGTTTTTCTTTACAAAGAGCGAAATTTGTGATATACTATATGCTGGGATGCGAGGCGTCCGTTATATTATGATCAGAAAGTTTTTCAGGAGGAAATATATGGCATACCCTACCACGAACAAGAAGGTGATCGCGTTCGTTGAAGAGAGCGCGAAGCTCGCCTGCCCCGATCAGATCGTGTGGATCGACGGCAGCGAGGCACAGCTCGAAGCGCTTCGCAAGGAAGCGTGCGAAACGGGCGAGATCATCAAACTCAATCAGGAGAAACTCCCCGGCTGCTATTATCACCGCACCGCCGAGAACGACGTCGCCCGCGTCGAAGCGCGCACGTTCATCTGCTGCAAGGATAAGGACAACGCGGGTCCCAACAACTATTGGATGGATCCCAAGGAAGCGTATGCAATGTGCGCCGAGATCGCGCGTGGCAAGATGAAGGGCAGAACGATGTACGTCATTCCCTATTCCATGGGCATTGTCGGCTCTTCCTTCTCCAAGATCGGCATCGAGGTCACCGACTCCATCTACGTCGTCCTCAACATGGCGATCATGACGAGGGTCGGGCTTGACTGCTACGAAGCGCTCGGCGAGGACGGCGATTTCATCAAGGGATTCCACTGCAAGTGCGACGTCGATCCCGAGAAGCGTTACATCATGCACTTCCCCGAGGACGACACCATTATCTCCGTCAACTCCGCATACGGCGGCAACGTGCTTCTGGGCAAGAAGTGCTTCGCACTGAGAATCGCGTCTTACCTGGGCAAGCAGGAGGGCTGGATGGCGGAGCACATGCTCATTCTTGGCGTGACCTATCCCGACGGCAGCAAGAAGTATATCGCGGCGGCGTTCCCGTCCGCGTGCGGCAAGACCAACCTTGCCATGCTCATCCCGCCCAAGCACTATCAGGAGATGGGCTACAAGGTGGAGACGGTCGGCGACGATATCGCGTGGATCCGCGTCGGCAAGGACGGCAGGCTCTGGGCGGTCAACCCCGAGAACGGATTCTTCGGCGTCGCGCCCGGCACCAACGAAAAGAGCAACCCCAACGCGCTCGCCGCAACCAAAAAGAACACCATCTTCACCAACGTTGCGATCAATCCCGAAGACAATACCGTCTGGTGGGAAGGGCTCACCAAACCCGCGCCCGCACACCTCATCGACTGGCTGGGCAACGAGTGGACACCCGATTCCGGCGTGAAAGCGGCGCATCCCAACTCCCGTTTCACGGCGCCCGCCGTCAACTGTCCCTGCCTTTCCGAGGCGTTCAACTCCAAGGAAGGCGTGCCGCTCGATGCGATCGTCTTCGGCGGCCGCCGCGCGACCACCACGCCCCTTTGCTATCAGTCCCGCGATTGGGATCACGGCGTGTTCGTCGGCTCCATCATGTCCAGCGAGACGACGGCAGCCGCAACGGGCGCGACGGGCGTGCTCCGTCACGACCCCATGGCGATGAAGCCCTTCTGCGGCTATCACATGGGCGACTATTTCGCACACTGGATCGAAATGGGCAAGAAGGCGACCAACCCTCCCAAGATCTTCAACGTCAACTGGTTCCGTCAGGACGCGGACGGCGAGTTCCTGTGGCCGGGCTTCGGCGACAACATGCGCGTGCTCGACTGGATCCTGAAGCGCTGCGCCGGCACGGTTGACGCGCAGGAGACGGCGATCGGCTATGTCCCCTACGCAAAGGACATCGATCTCGAGGGGCTTGACTATTCCGTGGAGACGCTCGAGAGCATTCTCTATGTGGACAAGGCGCGCTGGAGTGCCGAGGCAGACGAGATCGCCGGCTTCTACAAGCAGTTCGGCGACAGACTTCCCAAGGAGCTTTCCGAGAGTCTCGCTACCCTTAAAAAGAACTGCGAAGAATAAAATTTTATCAAGTGACAAAAAGCAGGCATTGTTGCCTGCTTTTTGTGATAAAAACGGATAGGTATTGCAAAAATTGTACCAAACGGCGGGATTGAACACAGGCCGTGCGACGAAAAGGTTCGTTTTCTTCAAAACGGGGCTTGCCTTTTTGCAGACGGTGTGGTAAGATGAAATAGAGTTGCATACGGTGACTTTGCGACAAAAACTATGCCGTAAATGAGGAGAAATTATGATCTCAAATCAGGAATTGGAACAAAATCTGCAGCAAGGAGAAATTTTATACAAAGAAAGAAGCCTTCGCGGAACGTGCCGCGCACTCAACGGCTGCGGCATAGCGACTGCGGTGCTCTTTCTGTTGTTTTTTGTCGTTGCGCTGAGCGCTCCGACGGACGAGTCCGCGTCTGCTTATTCCATTGTCATTGCCGCGATGGCCGTTGTGCTGATCGTCTGCACGGGCACCGCTGTCGCGACCATCGTACTCGGCATCGTCTACGGCGTAAAATGCCGCAAGCTCGCACGGCTGAAAGCGCAGTTTGCCCGTCGGTTTCCGTCCGCGGTAAACGCAGCTCCGATCGCCGCGCAGCCGATTTCGGTCATGCCGCAGGCGGAAAAAAACGACGCACAGAAAAAGGAGAGCGAAACGCGCAGCGACCAAGAGGAATAAGCATGGAATTTTCCGAATATTTTACATTTTTAGAAGAGTACGGCGTGATGTTTGAGCGCGACTACTCCAAGGGTACGGATTCGACCTGTACGCAGATCTATCGCATCCGCAAAAAGCGGTTGATCCTTTTTTGAGTGAGCCGAAATCGGACAATAAGAAAAGCCGCGCCCCCGCAGGCAAATGCCTGCGCGGGCGCGGCGCTTCTTCGCAAAAAACTATTCTTCGAAAACAGTTTTGCGAGGTATTCTCGTCTCTTCTCTATTGTAGTTCAGGGGCGGCAAGAGAACATGCACCGTTTTTTGCGACCGATCACGCCGCAAGGAAAGCTGCGCCTTTCCGCAGCGGTACCAATTTGCGCGTAAGCGCTTCCGCGGATTTCTCTAAAGCTCGCGACATTTTTCCGCGTCAGTTCGCGGAAAAATGTGCGAACTTCTTACATAACGACAATATTCTTTTCCGTGAACAGCGCTTTGAGGTCTGCGGGGAAATTATCGTCCGTGATGAGAACGTCGATATCCTCGACGCGCGCAAACGTATACGGCATGATCTTGCCGATCTTGGAACTGTCAAGCATCATATACGTCGCCTTTGCCTTGGCGCGGGCAAGTTTCAATAAGTCCGCTTCGATCTGCGCGCCGCACGAAAATCCGTTCCCCGGCGTAAATGCCGAAGCGGAAATGATGGCAAGTTCAAAGTTAGTATTATCAAAATACGCTTTTGCCACGGGGGACGCGGTAGAAAGGTTGTCTTTCATGACCTGCCCGCCCAGCATGGTCACGTTGACATTTTTTTTCTGTGCCAGTTCAATGGCGACGGCAAGCCCGTTTGTGAAGATATGCAGGTTTTTATCGGGCAGCTCTTTTGCAAGATACATTGCCGTCGTACCGCCGTCCATAAAGAGCGAGCAGTTCTCGTCGATAAGACTTGCCGCTTTTTGCGCGATCTCAATTTTTTCATCGGTATGGATGGTCGTCTTTTTGGTGTATGGCTCTCCCGAAACTTTCTGCACTTCCTTCACGGACATTGCTCCGCCGCGCACGCGGATGATCCGTCCTTCCTGCTCCAGTTGAAAAAGATCTCTTCTGAGTGTCATCTGCGAAACGTTGGGAAATTGCTCGTCAAGCTGTTCGAGCGTGAGTTTTCCGCGTTTGTCCAACAGATCTGCGATTTCTTCAATACGGTCTCGTTTCATAATTTACCCTCCCGTCGAACTCATGTAAAATTTTAACATAAAATTAAGAAAATTGCAAGCATTCGCGCAAGAAATATTGCTTATTTATAAATTTTGTCAGAATTGCAACAAGGTTCTGCGCAAAGATCTGCGCATATTGTGTAAAATATTGATAATATTTTTCAGAAAGAAAGACGGTGAAAAAAAAGTCTTTTATGCAAGAATGCTTGCTATTTTTATGCAATGTATGGTAAAATAGAACCATGAAAGCAGAATATTTATGCGCGCTGGACGAATATTTTTGCGCGATTTATTCCGATTATGTACGTCTGAGCGCCCTGGACGGTTATGTAATGCCGGATGTTTTGTATGTGTCCGACGACGGAAACGTTGCGCGTCGTGAGTCTTCCTGCATGCGGCTTTGTTATCAGGAGAAATGCGACGAGATCCTTGCAAAATTCAAAGACGCCCTGACCGATACGACGTTTGCATTCTCTTTTTCATTTCCGACGCTGCGCGAACGCCTCATCAGACGTTTTGAGAAGTATACTTTTTCCAAGCTTCTCCCACAAGCGCTTCACCATTGCGGAGAAACAGCGGAAACCGCGGGTGAAAAACTGGACATTTCGCCCAAATATTGGAACAAGATCGTCAAAGGGACGCTCTATCCCGAGAAGAATACGATTTTTGCGCTTGCAATCGTTTGCCGTATGCAGTGGCAGGATGTCACTTCTTTGCTTGCCGTGAGCGGGTTTGAATTCAGAGAGGATGACGTGCGCGACGTTGTCGTGCGCTATCTGATCGAACAGAAACTTTTCAACGAAGAGATGCGCGATGCCTGTCTGGCGGAATATAAACTGACCAATCTTCCCATCAAACGGACAAAGACGCACGGTTAAGCGCGCGCATAGCGCGTAACTTTCGGCGAAACGCTTGACATTTCTGTAAAGTTTATTGTAAAATATCCAAAATACCGGCAGCCGTGAGCGGGAAAAACCTTTACGGACGGGTCTGTGACAGAGAGGACGGCATCAGCTGAGAGCCGTTTGCAGACGTCAAAGGGTATGCGTCCGCTTGTTAAGGTCAGGGTAATGCCTGCGGCAGTCCGCCGTTATCGGACGCAACGAGGGGATGAGTATCCCGAAGTAAAGTGGAACCGCGCCGACGCGCCTTTATGGAACCTGTTTTGCATGATTTGCATAGGTTGCATAGAGGCGCTAAATTTTTATTCACACTTTTTCTTTCGAACTGACGAAAGAAAAAGTCGTGAGGTTTAGAGAAATGCCGCCGCGACAAGGCGGGGATGCGCCCTTGTGCCCTCCCTGCGCAAGGGAGGGTGGATTGCCGCAGGCAAGACGGGAGGGTCGGTTAAATTAAACCCTTCCGTCTCGCTGACGCTCACCACCTCCCCTAACAAAGTCAGGGGAGGCTCTATGCCCTTTGTTATAATCACGCCGCAAGGAAAGTCGCGCCTTTCCGCAGCGGGACTCAATTTGCCAACTCTTTGGCTTAAGCGGAAAGATGAGCGGCGCGCGCTATTTTGTTGCGACTGCGCGCCGCGAGGAAAACCGAACACAAAGCCGCAAGCGACTGTTGGGTTTTCCTAAAACTCACGGAAATTCTTTTTGTCAGTTCAAAAAGAATTTCGTGAAAGGAGAAGATTTTTATGTTTTTTTCAAGATTGCGGAAAGACATCGCCGCGGCGAAGCGAAACGACCCCGCCGCGCGCAACAAGTTTGAGATCTGGCTGACCTATTCGGGCGTGCACGCGCTTTCCTGGCACCGCTGGGCAAACAGATTGTACCGCATGCACCTCAAACTCCTCGCGCGTATGACCTCGCAGTTCGCCAAATTTTTGACCGGCATCGAGATCCATCCCGCCGCCAAGATCGCCCCGGGCGTGTTCATTGACCACGGCACGGGCGTCGTCATCGGCGAGACCGCCGAAGTCGAGGAGGGCGTCGTCATCTACCAGGGCGTGACGCTGGGCGGCACGGGCAAGCAGACGGGCAAGCGTCACCCGACGGTCAAAAGAAACGCTACGATCTCCAGCGGCGCCAAGGTTTTGGGCGGCTTCACGGTGGGCGAAGGCGCGCGCATCGGCGCGGGTGCGGTGGTCTTGAAGGAGGTCCCGCCCTATGCCACCGTCGTGGGCGTGCCCGGTCGCGTCGTACGCATCAACGGCGAAAAGACGCAGGATCTCATCCCCGAAAAGGACGACCCCGTCCTGCGCGAGATCTGCGCGCTGCGCGAGCGCATCTTTGAGCTGGAGGAGCGGCTGGACGCGGCGATCGCATACGCGGAAAACGGGGACCGTACCCCCAAAAATGAAACCAAACAGGAACAAAAGGACGAGAATTGATGGGAGAAAATTATTGTTTGGCGCTCCGCGCCGTACAATGGGTTGTCTATCAAAAATCACGGAAATTCTTTTCGTCA
>ERZ1090879.289-NODE-289-length-32881-cov-8.484250_pt1 | contig 32881 bp, 42 predicted proteins | sample MGYA00478472_ERZ1090879 | MGnify/ENA primary metagenome ERZ1090879 (study PRJEB33644, sample SAMEA5815723) | chicken gut metagenome | biome: Chicken; feature: Gastrointestinal Tract; material: Caecum | place: Ireland | collected 2019-01-01 | study: A study of the... | reverse complement strand
ATCTCTATCGAATTTGCCTCGGATGCGGAAAAAAATTGTGATGTTTTGCCATTTAGTTCATCAATCTCATCCTTCAGTACTTTTCCCTGTCTTGCATCCAGCACAAAGCCAGGCTCTGTTGTTTCCAGGCTATTAACTGTCTTGTTACTCAGAGCCCGGCTTACATCAGCCATAATTCCTGTATCTCTTGAACCAATGTACCAGTTACCATTGGATCCTATGCTTGGTGCCTCCGCCATTTCTCCCGGTATGCCTTGGGGCCCCTGCTCACCACGCTCACCTTTTTCTCCCTGCGGCCCCTGGGGCCCTGTCGCCCCGGTTGGGCCCTGGGGCCCTTCCGGCCCCTGAGGGCCCTGAGGACCGACAACACTGCCCAGATCAATTTCTTGTACGGCCATATTAATCCCTCCTAATCATTGTAGATTGCATACAGGTGTCCGTCCCTGATCTCAAATTCCGGCGTTTTTCCATCTGCCCCAGCCGGCCCCTGGGGCCCCTGGGCACCAGTGTCCCCTTTCAATCCCTGCGGTCCCTGCTCTCCAGTATCGCCTTTTTCACCCTGAGGTCCCTGATCGCCCTGCTCTCCTTTGGGTCCCTGAAGCCCCTGCTCTCCGGCTGGGCCTTCCGGACCAGTTGCTCCCTGGGGTCCCTGCATACCAGTTGCACCTGAAAGGTCTGTCAGATATACATAGGCACTGTCTCCCTTGTAGTACAGCTTTGCATTATCCTCGTCTTCTACGCTTCCCGTGTCGATCAGCACGAACTGTCCAACGCCTACCCCATCTGTCTCGTAGCCTTCATTCATTTCCGATACAGACGCATAGACCTTTGCAATCGAAAATGGATCACCTTTATCTCCTTTTTCTCCCTGGATGCCCTGGGGGCCACGTTCTCCCTGCTCACCTTTTGCCCCGGGTGCGCCATCCTCTCCCGCTGGTCCCTGCTCTCCAGTATCGCCTTTTTCACCTTTTAAACTTGCAAGAAATTCTTCTTCACTTTTCCCGGTATTTCCATCCTGCTCCAGCCAAATCTGATATGCTGATTTCCCGTCTTCTCCATCAGCTCCGGCGGCACCAGTCGGACCAGGTTCCCCCTGTTCACCCTTCGGTCCCTGCGAGCCATCTGCTCCGGCAGGGCCAGCCGGCCCCTGCTCTCCAGTATCCCCTTTAGGCCCTTTAAATTCATCGCTCTCTATTGCCTCAGCAAGGCTTTTCCCGTTGTATTCGATGTCTTCCACATCAACAAGCTTAAAATTGCCATTGTTTTTCGGTTTGATCTTTGATATCAGTTCTACTGCCATCTGTTATCTCCTCTCTTTCTCTAAGCTGCTACCACGGTCGTATTACCAAGGCCGGGATTGTCAGATTTATAGATATCATAGTTTTCCGCATAACCGGAGGCATTTGTAAATTCGACTGTGGCCACTTTTGCAAATCCTCCCTCGAACCCTCCGACCTTAAACGACGGGGTTCCGTATCTGGAGGGGATTGCGTAATAGATATGCTGTAATGCTCCTGCAGTTACAGTAAATGTTTTTGCTTTGCTCCCCTGCAACCCCTTTGTCAGGCTGAGGATAAAGGCGCTGTCAAAACTTGATTTGTCCTCTGCCACTCCCCAATACACACCGTTCAGGAAGGAGATGGCTGTGGTCTTGGTGGCCTCTGCATCCCTCTCGTCTGTTGCTTTTAAGGTATAGGTCTTATTACTCTTGATATTTGCCCCCTCGATCGTCTTTGTCTTCAGGCTCTTGTCAATTCCCTCACCGTCAAGGGACAACTCCTCTGGAGTTTTGTTGGTTGCCCAGTTTAACACCACAGTATTTACGGTACTTCCCATCTCTACTGTGCCCACATTGTTGGTAAAAGACGTGATCTGGATTGCCTCGTAAAGCACATCCGCCATCTGAGATTTTAATTCGTCCAGCGCATCCTCTACATTCGTCTCTCCGTAGGTTACGCCGGACGCATCTGTTGCTCCAGGATCTCCCTTCGGACCCGCAGGCCCTTCCGGCCCCTGCGGCCCAACCTCTCCCTGCGGTCCCTGTGGACCCTGAGGTCCCACAATGCTACCTAAATCAACTTCTCGTGCCATAGATTTCTCCTCCTTAATCATTGTATATTGCAAAAAGATGGCCATTCCGGATTTCTAATTCCGGTGTTATGCCATCTTTTCCGCGCAAATCTGATAATTTTATAAGTTCATACCACTCATTGCTGTCAGTGTACCTCCAGCATATGGCTTCTCCATCATTTCTCAGTTCAATTTCTCTTCCATTTGCACCTGAAGACGCATTAGGAAGTCTTAACCGCTCTCCGATCGGTATATCGCCGGCTAATAGCTGTAGATATATACCATCCGTAAGAGTTATATTGTCCGCTTTATTTCGGATCAGCTCTACAAGATCCCTCAATAATGGGATTTTATCGTCTGGGATCCCTGTATCTGGTGTAGCTCTGCTCAGCACAGGGAAATATACTGTTTTTACCGTCTCACCGTATTCTGTATCCGCCGTATAGATATAGGCAGCAAACGAAGTGTCTGTACACAGGAAATCATCGGGAATATCCACAGACAGTATCCCGTCCTGGACTGTACCAAGCCGGATTAAAGCCTTTTCCCCGAGCGCCCCAAGTTTCGCAAAATGTACTTCTGTCACACCAGAAAAGGACAAACCCTTCACACACAGTTCCTGACCATAGTCATACTGATATAAGCCATAGGCTATTGTTGATGATTGTCCTGGCTGAAAACTGGCAGTTATCATTCCTGATTACACCTCCCCGATTATATACTTGAGGTGACCATCCACTACCTGAAGTGGCGGGACTGGATCCGAAGTATTATGTGTGAGAATAAGATGCCCCTCGCCATTAACAGTCAGCGCAAACATTCCTGGATCCAGGGTCACAACAGCAGCTGTCCCATTTTCTCCAGGAGGACCTTGCGGTCCTTGGATACCCTGAGGTCCTTGCGGTCCTGTATCGCCTTTTGCACCGTCAAATTCTCCGCTGTCGCGCCTGTCAATCATATCTTGTACGGTAAAATTAACCTCTTCCAACGCTTGGTCTGTTAGCCTCTCGCGTTCTACTTCCTGTCGCTGACGAACGATTTCATTTTGTATGCGTTCTTCCTCCGCTGCCACCCTTTCCTTTTCAGCGTCGATTGCTGGGGCAATCTGCGCTAGTGCGTCAATTAATGCCTGATACTCGTTGGAGCTTGCTACCTTGATCATGCTAATTGCAGACGGGTAAATCAGTACATCCACTACGGCAGTTGACAGATACGCCCCTTGTCTGTACAGGCCAATCTCAAACCTCCCTGCACCTGCGGCCGTAGACATCTGCGGAAGGATCTGCACCTTTAAAGTACCGTCATCCTGTATCTGCACATTTTCATCCGCAATTATCTGAGTGCCATCGGGCTTTTCCATATGCACCCTTGGGGTTACTTCAGACCCTACTTGTACCGGAACGCCGCTCTTTGTCAAGGTAACAATGACATATCGGTCAGTAAAATCCCCCTGCTTAAAAATCAGCTTTTCACTGCCCGGATATCCGTCTAAATCAGCTCTTACCTGAGCAATATAATCCATTCCATCACCTCCCAATAATGCAATAGTTCACTTCGATGTTCTTTGGGGCAATCAATTCCCCTGTTCCAACTGATAACATGTCGCATGACGCCAAGATCTGAGCCCGTGCATGCTCTGCGTCCCAGCTGCTATCAAGTGACAAGCTATGCAGCACACTGGTTTCGTCCTGGGGGAGAACATTCCGCACTCCCACGCATATTTCCGCTTCGTGGCCTATCCAATCATTCGGAAGTTGAACCGAACCTCCGGACTCTGGATCGATATCAAGCGTTCCCTGCTGTATGAGATAGACATACGGATTTCCCCCTCTTGTAAGTCCGTCTTTATTGGCAAGGGTTGTACTCCCGTCAGCGTGGGTGATCTCAATTGCCTCTGGAAGTCCGTTCTCCATAAGGATTTTCACGTGTCCTCCCATCGCCCCGGTAATAACCTGTAAAGCCTCAAGCGCCGCATCTGTGGCGGTCTGGGCTGCGGTAGATATCTTTTGTTCCACCTCGGCGGAAATACTTTTTACAGTCCCCTCGATCTTAGGCGGAACTGCGCTCAATGTCACCACGTCATAAAAGTGGGCTTTCGGATATTCCTTATAAGCCACAACTCTGTGATCTGTCCGTATCTTTCTTTTGCGGTCGATCAGCGTGACCACTTTATACATAAACATATTCCCGCCCAGATTGCGGACATCACACTCGTATGAGCGTACAGGATAAGATAGTGCGTCCAATTTTTCTCTTGCCGCAGCCAGCAGGCTTTCTGGTGAGGTATAGCGCTCATCGTTCCATGCGGCCGATATGACCCGGTCACTGTACTGGTTATTATCCAGGTACTCTTTTCCATCGTTCACCGAAGCAATCGTAACAGGATTGCCATCATTATCTTTTTTCCCATATGCGTACAGCCGTGTGACCAGATCCTTTGTACTCCCTGTATATCCCAGAGCTTTGAGGTTGAGCTCGTCTGTCAGGTAATCCCCGGACGGAGTATATCTCGATGGGTCAACGACATGCACCACTTTGGAGAGAGCATCGAAGTTAAACACGACGCCATATACCTCTGAGGCCCTGCCAAGGATAACCTCAGCTGTTGTATTTTCGAGTCCTTTCCCCTCGCTGGCTTCTATCGTAGCATGATTTGTTATCTCCCCTGCTCCTTCCAGTCTCCATCCCTGAGGCTTGATATCGTCAAACACCTGCTGCAGGGTACTGTCCGTTTTCCGGTATGACTTCCAAAAGCGTTCCCTCCAATCGTCAAGGTCAATACTGCACGTCACGTTTACGTACCCGCCGTGGTCGTCGATCTGTTTCACGGCATACAGATTGTCCCCGTCCGTTATCCTTGCTTCTTCTGCCAGGTATGGATACATATCGTGTGAGTCCGGTATCTCGAAGCACAGAGTATCATATCCATCATATGAGTGTTCTATATACCAGTCCGTCTCGTTGATTTGTAATGGATACATGTCAGATCCGTTGTATAGCTTTAGCATCTCACACCTCCTACGCCTCATAAATGGGATAATATTCTACCTCTACCGGGACATCTGCTGACACTTGGATCTCATTTTTTCCAGGAGCCAGTTTCGGGAATTCAATGATGTCAGTATGAGAGAAATAATTGACCCCGTTTGCTGTCACCCTTCCGGATATCCCATCTATCACATAGGCTACTCCAGGGTTGAGACTATCGATCGTGATCCCCATAACAGTAACCGCATCCATTTCCTGATCCGGAAAAATAGATATCTTTACGCCGGACTCTCTATTCCCTGGATTGTATATGATCGCCGCGCCTTCTATCCTTTTCCTGATTAACGGCCGGCGCCTGATGGCGTCAAAAGACAGAGATACCTGTTGGTACGGATCCACCCCTGTATCCTCACAGTTACGATCCACAAGCACAGCTGCATATTCATAGATATCTCCTTCCTTCCGGACCACACACTGTCTCGCCGCCTGCATAAGCCCTGCTACATTCGTTAATGTTGCTTCCGCAGACGGCCCTCCCACATAAAAAACGAGCTCAAGTCTCAATGGCTCCGCATAGGTATGATATGCCTGTAGGTCACACATACCCGTCGACCTTCCGTAATCAGATGTAATAGTCCCAGGTGTGACAAGGAAATTTTTAAGGTCCGCATTAAAGTCAATGTATACGTCCTTTTCGTCAAAAAAGCACTGCTCCCCGACTCTTCTGTCCTCACTATAATAGTTAGCGTTGTAATCCAACTGTCCACACCTCCTACATATTCTGGGCCTGTACTCGGGATACCACAGGAGCTACTTTTCGCCCCACCCGCTCACTGTCCATGATGACGTCCCCGTCTTTCATTTGGATGATAGGCTGGATAGGATGGCTTTTCAGAACGGCTCCCAGTTGGGCCGCCACTTTTCCCGCCAGAAGATCGTAATCGATACCAGGCATATTGACGACTATGTTCCCGCTGTCTATGCTCCCGGAAATCCTGCTAGCTCCAGCGACACTGTTTAATGCTTCCCTCCGTACCTCTACTTCTGTATTTGTCAACCCCAGGAGCTGCCCTGTTTGCGCATATAGAGCTTTCGCTCGTTCTCTTTTGCCGGGAGACAGAGGGATTGCCATCTCAGGGCCGTCTTCTCCGAAAATAGATGGCTCAGTTGCAATACCACCATAGGCAAAGCCAAGTGCGTTTTTTACTGCCCCCACCGCATTTTGTACGACATTTACCACAACACTTAAAGGGTTATTATCAAAATACCCTTGCATTTCACTGCGGGCCGCTGAGGCCTTCCCGGATACATCCAGGTTATTAACGGCAGGAGGATCCAAGTTCTTAATTTTTAGCCCTTGTCCCATCTGCATATTACCCGAAACTCCCAGTCCATTGGAAACCGAATTTATATCGTTTACACCTGGAGGGCTTAAGTTCTGTACTCGTAGGCCTAGCCCCATCTGAGTATTACCAGCCGTCCCGATTGCCCAGGTAGTCCCAGTAATCCCGTTAATTCCAGGAGGAGAAAGATTGGTGCCTGACAGTGCGCTCTGCATAGCCTCCTTTCCCTCTTCGCCAACGGAACTTCCCGCCTGGGTCACACCGTCCTTATTGCTATTGATCCCTTCCGCAAGGCTGTCATCAACGCTGATGCCGAGCTCTTGCAGCTGTGCCAGGATCTCCCCCCGCTTGGATGACTCTGCTGTCTGCAGCTGAGTCAGAAGATCTATCGCCTCCAGCTGTACATCGGCTTTCTTCCCTTTCAGTGATGATATCAAGCCGTCCGATGCCTCAATTCCAAGACTATTCAGCATGTTCTTGAGTTCGTCTTTCTTCAAAGCGGTACCTTCTGACATCCCATCCAGCATGTCCAATATGGCAGCCTGCGTTTCAGCATCTTTTCCCTGCATAGCGTTTATGAGGCTTTGTGGAGCTTCCATGCCGCACTCCTGGAACTTTGCGATCATAGCCTGCTTGTCCTGGTCAATTTTTGCCAGGAGTTCGGCGTCAGCCTGGTCGGCAAGCGCCTTCATCTGATCTACGGCCTCCTGGGTTACGCCAGGCACGCCATTTTTCAGGTCTTCTGCCATCCCCTCATATTCTTCTCGAATGGTTGTTCTCTGTTTCTCAAGAGACTCCCTGGTGGCTGTCTCGGCGGTGAGAAATCCTTCTTCAATCTTAAGCAGAGCGGCATTAATCTGCTCAGCATCTCCGGAGGCTATCGCTGCTGTCAAGCCCTCATAGTTCTGGATCGTTTCGCCATATCCCTCCCATGCCTCGCGTGCTTCATTCACGGCTGTGGATGCGTTTTTATACTTCTCCTGTGCAACTTCCAGCTCGTCATTCAGCTTCTTATGCTCCTCATTGTATTCTTTCATTTCCGCCATTGAAAGATTTGCACCGTTTCCATACTCTTTCTGAAGAGCCGCCAGTTTATCTTCGGCGTCGGCTATTTTATTCTTCCAACCCTCCTGCGTTTCCAGGGCGGCATTATACTCTTCTTCTGCGGTTTTCCTGTTGCGTAATGCTTCAGTATAGTCCTCAGACATGGCATCTGCGACAGCAAGGGCCTTCTGCTTTTGGATCGTATCCTCAATGCTGGCACTCAGCTCCTGGTAGTTATCTATCACTCCGTCAGTGATCGATATCTCCTGCCCCAGCGCCGACGACAATTCTCCTACGATTACAGACGCACGGTCTTCATATCCCTCTTTTATGCGTCCATTCTCATCTACAATGCTTCGGAGTTCATCCGCAAGCCCTCTTGTCTGTGCGGCTTCAGCATTGATATCCGCAAGGGAGTCAGCCCGATTTTCCTTCATTTCAGTATAGGCCTCATACTGTTCGTGGATAGAGTCCGCCAGCTCCTTCTCTTTTCCGGTAAGCTCTCCCAAAGTCTGGATCCGTTCTTTTTCTGCGGCCTCAGCTGCAAGCATACCTCCAGCCAAGACAGTTATAGCCGTGATTGCTAACCCTGCTGGGGATGTGATGGCTCCAAGAGCCTTTGATAACAGTCCGGTAGAAGTGCTTGCCGTCTTTGCTGCTTCTCCAGCGCCACTCATAGCTTTCGCCGCCTTGCTTGCCGCACTATGCTTTCCCATCACTTTCATAAGGCCGCCGAAACCTTTGGTTAATCCTCCCACTCCGTTTGTCAACGTCCCGACTATCTTGACCCCGGGCCCCAATGCAGCAGCAAACCCAGCCGCCTTTATAATATTTTGAGCAGTTTTTTCGTCCAGATCGTCCAGAAAATCTGTCAGTTTTTCAACGCCATCTTCCACGACGGGCAGCGCTTCTTCGCCAAGGTCAAGCAGCGTTTCTCCAAGGGGGAGCAGGGACCCTTGAAATTCCCGAAAGAGGGACGTCGCTCTGGCTGAGAAGGTATTGTTTAATCCCTCTGCGGCCCGGTCAGTGGCTCCCTCGACTCCTTCAAGTCCACCTTCTACATCAGCAAGGGATAATATGACGGTCTCGCCAAGATCTTCCCACATAGTCCCAAAGAGATTAACCCCTGCAATATTTCTCTGAACGGGGTCCTCAATACCGGCAAGTCCATCCAGCGTTTCCTGGAAAGCCTGCTTCGCTGAGTCGCCTCCGGCTGCGAATTTCTGCGCCATCTCGTCAGCGCTCAACCCCATTGCCTCAAAGCCTTGCTTGGTTGTGTCAGATCCGTCTACCACACGTATAGATAGCTCTTTCAGAGCATCTCCAACTTTGTCCAAATTGAAAGCTCCGTTCTCAGCGCCCTGTATCAGATACTGCATCGCATCGTTACCGTCCATACCCAATTTCACGAACTGGGGGGAATATTCCCGTAGGGTATCCAGCATCTCGCCACTGTAATTGGCCCCGTTTTGGAAACCGTATGTGATAAGGTCTAAACCTTCTGAGATGTCGCTGATCAGCCCGCTGCTCTTCATAACCTGCGCTGTCCTGGTGACCTCATCCGCATTGGTGTCAAACAAGGATGTGATCGTTTCAATCTGCTGCAAGGTGTTTTGCGTCATCTCTGACGTCCAATCCGATGACTCTCTTACATTCTGCCGGAGAACTGCAAGGTCGGCTATGCAAGAGTCCAGACTATCGCCATATCCATTCTCATACACTCCCCGGGCTACTTCCTGAAGCTTTTCGCTTTCTTCCGCAGTAAGCCCGAGTTGGCCTTGGAGCAAGGCCAGGCTGTTCTCAGAGTCGATTGCCATCTTCCCAATCGCTGTCCCTGCAGCTAAGACGGGTGTAGTAACACCCACAGAAAGGGCGTTCCCCACTCCATCGATCTTGTCACCGACCGTCTGCATCTTGTCGCCCGCACTCTGAAATGCCTCTCCGTATTGTATCGCCTTGCTCTGGGCCTGTGTTAGCTCTGTGGTCATGCGGTTGATAGCCGCCTGTGTATTGTTCAGCCTTGTCTGAAATTCCGTGATTTTTTCAGTAGATTGTTCTATTTCTACTCCAAATGCGTCCTGCTCATTCCTCTGCTGGGCAAGAGCGCTTCTGTTTCGATCCACGGCTTTTACGGCATTTTCGTAGGAGCGGATCAGTTTTTCATACTTGGCCGTAAGCTCCTGAACCTGGGTACTATTTTCCCCATATTCTTTTGCGGCCGCCTGGATTTCCTTCCGTGCAGCATTATAAGCCTCTGTCAGATCCTCAAGTTTCTTTTCCGATCTGGCAAGGCTTGACTCGCTGGCTTTGATTTTATCCGCCCATTCTGACTGTTTCTTCTTGTTCTGCTCTATGATTGTGTTCAGGGCTTGGATTTCGCTCTCATACAAACTGCATTTCTTTTGTGCCTGCTCAATCTGGAGAGAAAGCTCTTTTGTCTTCTCACCTGCCTGCTTGAACACGTTCCCCGTCTTTGTGCTCTGGGACTGCAACTTGTTCAGTTCTGACTCCGCCAGTGCCCCGGCCCGTTCCAGGTCGTCCAGGTATTTGACCGCACTCCTGGCGTTACTCTCCAGGCTAGATATATCCAGTTCTATATAACCTTTTGCCACGCCGTAATCTTCCAAGCTTTACACCCCCAATTCACTAAAGTATGCTGCCATGCTTGTTATTTTTTTCTTTTTCTTTTCGTAATGGGGCTCCTCTCCTGCCCTTATCCGGGAGAGGATATATGCGCACGCCTCATTAAAGCAAAACGCTGTGTAAGGATCATCAATCCCCATTACTTCCCCTGGCTCTTTTCCCTGTGCTGCCGCTAGGTTCAATATTCTGTTCAGGCTCCTGCTCCGGACGAAACCCAGCCAGTGATCTCACCCCCTGCTGTGTATAGAGGTAAATATCCATAAGCTGCGCGTCGGTCAGCTCGATCCCCGCAGCCTGAAGGTCGTCGTAGGACGGCTCCACGAGCGCAGCCTTTGCCAGCATAATGACCGCTTTGCTGAGCTCCACAAATTTCTCACCGTCCTTCATCATGCGGCCTGCACCTTCGTTAAAGAGCTGCGCGGCAGGTCCTAAGAGCTGGTTAGGGATTTCTCCTTCCTGCGCCAGCCGCATAAGTGATGGACGGCAGAGTTTTACGACAAAAGGCTCCTTCGGGACAAATCCCGAAAGAGCCACCTCCTGAACTCCAGCGTCTTTGATATCCTGTATCTTTGTTACCAATGCCAGCACCTCCTATTCCGTTTTTGCCGTGATGGTACCAATGCCGGCGGCCATCGCCCTGTTTGATGAAGACACCTCCACGACAAGTATCTTATCCCCGCTTGTTGCCGCAATCTCGCTTGTCCCGTCCCAGTCCTGATAGCCGGAAGAACAGTCCTGGTTGTAAGTCGGAAGGCTTACGCTTGCACCCGTCTTGTACTTATAGCTGTTTCCTGCCGTCTTATCCGGCTTGACTGTCACTTTGGTTTTTCCAGTAGATGTTCCAGCTACCGTTGTCACTGTAAGGGTTCCCAAGGTGGGAACGACTTCTGACGCATCTTCTACCTCCGGGAGCTCGTCCACGTAATCGATCTCATACGGCGGCTCACCCTGCTTGGGAAGGGAGACGAGCACATACTGAGCCGAGCGCCACTCATCATCTTTTGCGTTGTAGGCGAACGGTTGGCCCGTGCAATGCTTGTATGTCGTCTTCTCATATTTAATGATCTCCCCGCTGCTATCCATACAAGCGGAGTAGACCTCAACAGTATACTTCTCCTGGCTTGACTCTTCTCCGACCAGGGGCGGGGTGTATTTTACGATTTTTCCCTGTTCGTCCCGCAGAATAGTTCCACCCTGAACGGCTCTTGCCAGATCCAGCACTGTCATATTGTCTGTAAGGGTAAGCTGAATGCCTGTCAGCGTCTGCTTCTCCTTTTTCTGTGCCTTCAGCTCCCCTTTGATGATCAGTTTATTGGCGTCCGTCGTCTCCGTCAGTACTTCCGTTGCCACTTCTGTGTTCGTTGTGATGCCAATGGCGTCCCCTTCGCCGCTTTCCGGCGTCAAAACAATGAGGGCGGAATCAATAGTTGCCACTTCATCAGGTTTTCTGATCTTTCCCATGTCTGTATCATCCTTTCATAATTCTGTTTACTTTACTGATGCGTGAATTCCTATAGATCAATCCTGTCGTATAGGCTTTCACTTCGGTGTCCAGGTAATGCGGCTGTTCATCCTCGACCAGGCGTAGGGCCGGGAACAACAGGTTCATCACCAGTTTTACGCTGCCTATATACTCCGCAAATTCACTATATCTGTCTTCGGGATAGTATAAGAGCACCTCATACTCTGCCGCCTCAATGCTCCGGTTCCGCATTATACCGTTGTCCCGGAGCACCAGGTATGGTGATCGGCACTCCCCTTTGTGTTTCCCCAGGGGGTATACTTCAAAACCATGATCCTTCAGGTGCCGGAAAATATCTGCCCACATCATTCCCTGCTCACCACCTTTGCGGCCGCCGCAATAATCTCCGGGCCTCTCCTGCGAAGGGTTGGATAGATAATGGCATATTTCTTTTCATGGGCAAATTCCAGGAATACTCCATAATCCACTCCATGCGCCAGGTAAATCCTCACCCCTCTCTCCGTTTTCACGCAGTATCCTTTGATACGCTGCCGGGCATGTGCCGTCCGGTCTGTCCAGGGACGCTTTGCCTGCGCCTCTCCCTGCAACGCAGCCGCTGCCGTATTTCCATAGGCAAGTAGAGCTCTTTCTGTCTTATCAGGGAGTTCCTCTATCCCGCGTCGTAGCTCTTCCATGTCAAACATCACAGCACCTCCAGGGATACATCCAGGAATATGTGCATATTCCCCAAGTCATCCAATCCAGTAGCACGGTATACTGTCCCGTTGATCTCCAACAGATCCTCTTTTTGGATCCGTCCCGTATACATCGTGAGAAACATAGGTTGCTTTGCTGTGTAGGTTTTTCCAGCCTCAACAGTCAAGGTGCCCAGATATCCGTTTGCTTCATGGAACAACCCTTTACAAATACCTATCTGTTCCGCCCGCGCGGGTTCATGGAATTCATTTTCTTTCGGTCTGGATATATGCGCGGGCATGCCATGCAGATATATTAAACGCTCCAGCACGCGCCTCTGGTGTACGAATTTCATATAATCATCCACCTTTCACGCTATCGTTGTTCCAATCGGACGGTACATAGCCGCTAACCGCAGCCAGTAAGCCGAAGAGTCCGCTATGGAAAGGCCGGAAACGCTCAATGAGCATTCCTCGGCCTTGATGATCAGGCAACGGTATGAGGCGAGGTCCACATCGAAATCTGCACGCTCCAGCTGCCTTTGCAGCTCCATATCATCGAAAAAAGGAACCTGCTCCTCCCTAAGATTGATCCTGAGCTGAGTCAGTTCCTTCTCCTGACCATTTACATTCTGATCCATTGAACTCTCCTCTCTTAAGCCTTGGCTGTAACATCCGCCATTCCAGCCGCCACTGCTTTATTTGAGGCATCAACTTCTACAACGACAATCTTCTGCCCAGTTGTTGCTGCGATCTCGCTTGTCCCGTCCCAGGCAGTATACCCGGAGGTACAGGTCTGCCCATATGTCGGCATGGTCGGGCTGGCTGCCACCTTGTATTTATAGGAGTTGCCGTCCGCCTTCTCCGGGGACACAGTGATCTTCGTCTGGCCACTCTCGGAACCCTCCACACTCTGTACCGTCAGTTCTCCCAGTGTCGGCGTTACCGGCACACTTGTGGAACTGGATGCAATTTTATGCTTGAGAGCCACAATCGGTATATTTTTCAGCGCTTTCTTGCGGATCCAGTTGGCCGGAGTGGAAAGATTGTTGTTGGACGCATACTTCTTCCCATTATCCATCTGAGCGGACGGGTTCCACGATACCCCTAATGGATGCAGCACAAGCGCTCTCCTGTTGATCAGGATGTTTTCCGCTTTGCGCTTATTCCTGTCCGTTTCGGTGCCTACCAAACCGGCCGGCATACCGTCGTCACGGGCAAATACGCCCTTGCCGAGGAAGTATGTCATGAACGTCTTGCTCTCTGCGTCATATGGCATCCCATCATCAACTACCACCTGATAGCCGAGATAGTAATCAATCTTGATCTTCAGGTCTGAGTCATACTCCGTCTCAATCTGCTGCTGTTTCTGGAGCTGCGTATAAGTCGCAGAGTGCATGAACACCATACCCAGCTTGTCATATGCGTCCCCCATGAGCTGTTTCGCATCCAGAGTATTGTCTACACCGATGATCGCATCGGTCCCGGATGCCCCGGATACATCCAGCACATGCTCTTTCAAAGCTCCTGTGGCGGGATCGAGTATACCTTTTAAGACCGCAAGCATGATGGCCTGCTCTCTCTCGTTCCACCAGTCTGCGATCAAATTTGCGATGGCATTGATCGGGTCTGTCCCGCCGAATACTTTTGACAGGTCCGTGTCTCCCCAGGCTTTCTGTCTGACGAGAAGTGTGGCGACCTCATTATCGGTTGTGATCTTGTCCACCCCGATTTCTTCCTCGCCGAAGACCTCATCTTCTCCAGACAGAGGATTGTAGAACGGCATAGTGATCAAATTGCCTCCCTTGGGGGTTCCGTTGATGATCTGTGACACTGTCGGATCAGATGTCACGATCCCGCTCTTTACGAGCATAGATTTTTCAGTTGTCCTCTCCAGCGTATAAGCCGTAAATTTTGACGGTACGATCTGGAGATCTGCAATAGTAGTTACAGGCATAATTCAATTCCTCCTATTCTGCTGCTTTTGCTTCTTCTTTCAGTTTCTTCGCCCTGTCCGGATCAGAAAGCTCCAGCTTCATCTGCTCCGTAAGGTTCCATCCTTTTTTAGAGTAAGGGTTCTTCTCAAGGGGAGTGCGTTCCTTATGATCCCGCCCAAAATTCCCCGGAGACCCTGTCCCGCCTGCTCCGCCTTTGTCATCCTGGAACTGGCCGGCATACTTTTCTTTGGTGGATTTGATGAAGCTCTCCGCATCTTTTACGGCGCCTTTTTCGTCAAACTCCACCGTGTCCCCCAGCTTATAGAGAAGATAGTCCACATCCTTGCATCCCTCCTTCTGAAGGAGTTCCCTCAGAGCAAACTCTTTTCTGTCCTTCTCCCTTCCTTCTTTTTCCTGCTGAAGCTGGTTCCGCAACTCCTCGACGTCGACTTTTTCGAGCTCTGCAATCTTAGTGTTTGCTTTGGACAGATCAGACCGGAGCGTGCCGATCTCGGTATCTTTTGTCTTGATCCTGGTGTTCAGCGCTTCGATTTCCGCCGTGTTCTGATCCAGGATCTTATGGATATTCTCTTTCTCGATACCCATGTCCTCTAAAAATTTTCTTTCCATGTGTCTCCTTTCAGCACTTCACTTTTTTTTCGTGGTGCGCTCCACCCGTGCCCCCGTAGTTTCGCGACTTCGGGCCGGTCAAAATTTGTATAAAAAGAACACCTGCCACATGGCAAGTGCTCTGATTATCAGTGTACTGTTATTAATTTTCTCAATTACCCAATTATATCTGCTGCATAGTCTTCTTTGCTTGAAACATCTCTTTGTATTTCAAGGGTATATTTAGACTCATCTTCTTTTGTAAATGTGTAATTAATTCCACCAGATGTTTTTATTACTGCATTATCTAATCCTTTGTCCATATCTGCCAAGGCTTCTGGAACAAGACACATAAAAACATCAGACATTCCCTCAGCAGACGTATCAATCATGAGTCCTGTTATAGCCACTACTGCAGCTTCACTTAATGCTTCGGCATCTGTTGCTATAACACGTGTCAAAGTGATATTCCCCTCTGCATTAGCTAAAAAGACTATCTGCGATCCACTGGACCTCTCAGAATAGATCTGCATAAAAGTCCCATCATCCATTTGGCTTTTCTCATCAGATACATAATCATGTGTACCATCCATTTGTAGTGCCAAGGTCATCGTCTCAATATCGTCCAAAGTACTGTAAAAAGGAAGTGTAATCTGTATACTATTCACGATATCGTTAAAATCATCATCGTAACTAATATTCGAAGATACTTCAGTATTCATAGTAAAGTTCATTACCCCATTATTACAATCAAAAAGGACTGTCTTTGAGACATATGGAGTCCCTTCCGTTTCAAAACTCCATTCTTGCGAATATGCTTTCTCTCCAGATACATTCGTGGTTTCAAGTTCGCCCAATTTTACCTTATCCCAACCATCTGTAAAATTATTCATATATGTTTGAGCAAGACCATCGTCTAAAATACTTCCTTCTAACTCTTCATAATAAACCATCAGCATACCATTCTCGGGGCAGTAAAACAATGTGTTTTCGTCGGTATCCGTCATTTTGTCCCATGATTTGGGAATTTGATAAGCACATTCCAAAAGAGTTTCTTTTTGATTATCTTTGACATTAAAGTCACTTGCTTTTTCGGGCTCTTTTTCCTCACACCCGATAAGCATCACACAACACAAACAGAGCATTAAAGCAATACTTATAATCCTCTTCATAATTTTTCCCTCCCTCGCAAGTGTTTTCTCAGATTATACCACACTTGGTCAGACATTTCATCACTTATAGACACCCTACTTTTTTGAACGCTTTATAAATCTTCGGCGACTGTATGGCAAACCAATCAATCATCTCTTCGTGTTTTGCCCATCCCATTTCAGGAACACTTGTGTTATCGCTCAGTCCGCTCTCATTCAAAAAAGCATGTGTAATCTCATGGCGGAGTACAGATTTTCTATATATCTCCCTTTCCGTTTCGTCCATATTGAAATACGGTTTCTCAGACATATCAGCTATGACTATCATCTTGGTCTCTTCGCCACAATAACCAACCCATTTATTGTCCTTCAAGGTACGGTCTTCTGATACTTTATGCACCTCTATTTTGTATTTGGTTCCCAATATATCAACTTTCATTTAAGTCCTCCAAAATATAGCGAGGAGCTGCCACCTACAAATACAGGCTAGCAGCTCCCTAACTTTTTAGCTTTTCCAGTTTTTTTAGATATTTATCCGTGATCTCCGTGCGCTTGGGATTGACTCCACTGTCTAAGCACTCTCCATCCCCCGGGGGACATTCCGAATTTAATTCCTCCAAGAAATCAGCCATGATCTGGTCATAGGCTGCGCGTTTATCAATCGGAAAGTCTTCTCTTTTCATACTCAATGTATCCTTTCTCCTGTAGCACCCGGAAAGCCGCATCCTGCGCCTCAAAATCTTCTTCACCCTGATACTTAAATCCTTCCAGATATATATTATTATACACTACTTCGTCCAGAGGTCTCAACACTTTTACTACATATTCATACTCCTCATTGCAGCATCGGAACTCCTTCATGTCGGAATGCTCCCGCATAAAATAAAAGTCGTCTTCCCCGAAGGATACAATTCCCTGCGATGAAGGGTGGTTGTGGGTCACATAGGCGTCACTCAGGTCTACATCATAGATGTCAACGCTGCTTTCTCCCCCGTCAAACTGGTACACGATGCCGTCCTTATCAACCACGATCGCCTTCTCGGTATCCTGACGCCGGATCTGATCCTCAAAATATTTTATGGCCGCCGGTGTTTTTGCATAGTCAATCTCTCCTATGCGACTTTTCCTGCTTCGACCGCTGCTAGCTCCGGAAGACGTTCCTAGTCTTTTCCTTCCCAGCCAACGGTCCAGCGCCTTATTTGATTTTCCTGACGCCCACTCTGACAACTCTTCCGCAATCTCGTCCATTGTCTTTGGAATGACCGCAGTGATCACGCACATCCCGTTGGGGTGGTCCAGAGGAACTTTGTTTTTCGGAAATATCTTTCCGTCCCGGCTCCTGCAGAGGTCGCACATCCTTGTGCTGTTGGACGAATTCCATTTATAGGACTCAATAAAAGGGTTATCACGGGTGGATCTTTGAAAAGACATCTGATAAGCGTGTGTCACAGAAGTCCTTGCCAGGCGCTGCGCATTGTAGTCTACCACCAGGTTACAGCCAGGATACACTTTCCGCCATTCCCACGGTTTCTTAGCCCCTGGTTTAACATACAACTCAAGATCCTTTGCGAGGTCATAGGCAGATTTCTGTTCTATCATTCCACGGTTGATGATAAAACCTATATCCTGGTCAAACTTCTTTTTGTAATTCCACAGCCTCTCAGAGAGTCCCACGAAATCCTTATAGATGCCTCCTGTCATCAACTCATCCACACAGGATTGCGGGATGGTGGAAAAGGTATCCCGGAAGGTTTCGGACAGGTTTGGGGCAACTGAAGCCCAGAACGCGCTCTCGGCCTCTGAGACTGCCTTAGCTGTGTCTAATATACCAAGGCTAACAATCCCCTGCAGGTCATTGTATATCTGCCTGCTCTGAACTTTTAGCGATTTTGCATAATCTTTCAGCCATCTGTAGGATAATGTCTTCTGATCTTTCCCTGATATATCCCTGCCTATTTCTTTTGCTAGGTCACGGTAGAGCTTTGCAATCTGCTCCTGCTGGCGGCGGGTAATCTTTATCCTTTTATTCTGCACTTCTTTTACCAGATCTCTGTACTGTCTGATATGACCGTAAGGCATTACTTATCACTCTCCCGGCTCCTGGAAATCAATCTCCCCATCAAAGTTCTCTTCAAGCATGCGCTTCTCTTTGACCATCTGCTCTATTTCCGCCTCAGCCTCTTCAGGACTTAATCCCTTACGGTTCGGGCCTCCCCACTTCATAAGATAGGATTTGATTGACCGGGAGATCCCGACCTCTTGCAGATCAAGAGTCCGCTCCTCCTCCTCATCTTCAGGGATAGGATACTGCTCTTCAACGGTAATCTCATGGTCATCCTGATTGAAATCACCATATACGCCTTTCAGGGAAGGAAATACCTCTGCCGCCTGGATAATCAGTCCGGCCATCCACTCCAGTGCCGGGCGCCAGGCGTTCCATTTAGCTTCACATACGCATATCAGCGGCCAATACAACATCCTGAGTCCTTTCCCGGATGTCATGAGTCCCTGTGTTTTTTCAAGGGACAGATCTGGGATCCCCAGGCTATCGTGCATGTTTTCGTTGATATTCCCCAGCGTATCTGAATAGGCCGAATTATACGCAAATGAATTTTCTACTGTCCCTACCGTTGGTACAGCTCCACCGGTCACCGGATCAGCCGGAAGATCCCACACGGCCCCCGGAGCAAATTTTAACTTATCGAATGCCTCCGGCCTGGTACCTGAGATCCAGGTGATCTGGTTCATAGTCTTTCGGATCGTGTCCAGATTGGAAGAACGCATTTTATTGTACCAGGAGTCCTCGTCTTCCAGGATATCTACATCTGACTCTCCCTCCGTGCACCCGGATAGGCCATCATTGAGTATCACGTAGCATGGGATGCGGTCAAGACCTGTCGGCTTCGTGCTTTCTGTATCTTTGAGTTTATCGCCATACCCATCGAACAATGCCTCGGATACATAGCACCTTCCGTTATCCATCCAGTAGATCTGTCTCCACCACAGCTGGTCTACCTTTTCCTCACTGTCCTTCACGCAGTAAAAGAGGACCACCTTGGTCAGAGTATCAACATCATCCGGGTCTGTGTCATAGACAAATCCATCCGCTGGCACAAACATAATCCCAATTTTATTCTTCTGTATGCTGAGTTTTAGCAGGATGCGACTGCCGATAAAGCAGTCTTTCGCTCCTTTCAGCAATTTATCCGGCCACAGACATTTTTTGAGCACTGTATCAAGATAGGACTGCATGGCAGCTTCGTTCTGCTTAACGGTCTCTGTCTTATCCCTTGCTGAACAAGTAACTTTGATGTCCGGTATCTTCCCCATCATGAACTCTGCCTGTTTTGATATGAGCCTCCGGATTTTTCGCGACTTTAGCTTTGCCGGCTCGTATTCATCGTCCGTTTCTTCCGTGTCGAAGTCCGCGCCTCCATAGTAGACATGATACCAGTGCCCAATACGATGTACCATATCTGTTACATCTGGGCCATACGGCCCGGACAGTTCCTGTACTATAAACAGAGGCAGTTCTCTCAATGCTGCCATGTGCTCACCTCTCTCCGTAAATCTTATCCGAATAAACCCCATATCGCATAGAGTCCATAACATCATCCATCTCTTTAACCGGTTCGTCAGCGTTTTCTTTCCAGGCATACACGCCAATTTCTTCTCTGAACCGACTTACATTTTCAACTACAACAAATAGTTTCCGTTGCTTGAACAGCGACGCCACGTACCCGATGCCCGCTATCACATCCTTGATGGCGTTCATAGCACGTAGCCCGGCTATCTGCATTTCTCGGATCAGATCAGGCCGGGCAGAGTCACAGTAGAACATAATGTTCCCGTACTCTGCTACAAGTTCTTTCCCGATAGAGATCCAGTCATCAATACTGCGATGCTTGGCTGCCCATTCTCTCAACAGGTACAAATTACCGTCTATGCCAACCCCAAACAAAGTGAAAACTCCGTAATGCTCCCATCCGAAGTCCACCCCTACGAAATGCCGTCGCATAGGAGGGAGTTGATCGGAGCGAATAAAATGAACCTCTTCACAGAAGTCGGGATATACTATCCCGCTGGCAGACACCCAAGCCCCATTAATATCCCTATCAGTAAACATGCCGGAAGGTGTAGACTCTATAATGCTCTTCCTGTATCTCTCGGACAAAAAAGTATTATCTGTCAGTTTCCAATGGAATTCTGCAATCGTCTTTCCATCAGCCTTGTTGATGTAATCCTGTTTTAGCCAGTGCATTGGATTATCCGGGTTAGTGTCAATCAGGATACGAGCTCCCTCCCCAGAGCACCTGGACTTTATCTCGTTAAAGACTTCCTGGTTAGCCACTGTCGCCTCGTTGATGTATGCTCCAAATGCAGTCATACCTCGTATACGCCCCAGGTCATTGATCTTGCTGTGTCCAAAGCAACAGACCCGAACCCCAAATAACTTAAACCTGTTGAACTTATCAAATTGAAATTCCAGTCCGTATTTGTTCGTCAGCTCGTTAAGGATATTTCTGTGTATGGCGCCGAGATCTGGACCGGCCAAAATGTACTGAGGCAAGGCTACGCCTATGTCATCAGCTATCCTGCGGACCCGCCTGAGTTCATGCAGGAACAAGTCATTATCCACCACAGTTTTCCCCGATCGCTTCGCCCCATGATTAATCAGCATGAAATAATCATTGTTCATTGCAAACCGGAGAACTTCTTGCTGTTTCGGGCTATACAGGGCATTAAGACTCATCCTTCACAGCCTCCTCCAACTTGTCCAGGTAGGACGAGATCTGAGACTCCGTATTTTCTGTGTCGGAAGACACTTTGGACCGGAGTACGGCTATCCTAGCCTTCTGTTCCTTAGTGGCCAACTTCCAGTTCTTGTGCAGCAGCTCCTCATACTGCCGGATCATGCTGGTCAACTCTCTCTGGGCCTTGGCCTGTGCCTGCAGGAAGGAAGCCTGCTTGTCCCAGGCCTGCTGTACTTCCCAGCGCTCCCCGATCACATTGCCGTCCTTTTCCTCGACCTTTTCAATGGTCTTGTCCTCCTGGTCCTGCACATGCATGATCTGCTGTGCCCGCATGATCGCCGTGTATGCCAGTTTGATCTGGTCCCACAGCAGGTCCAACGGGTCCTCAGAGTCCAGGGAGTAAAAAATCTCCCGGGTATCCTCTGGAAGATACCGGGAGAAGAGTCCGTGCTTCGTGGCGTTCTGGTTTCCCTTTGGGGCCCCATGCCCAATAGCGTTCTTGTTGCCTGGCTGGGCGCCCCGCTTTTTCTTTTGGGGTGCACCCTGAGCGTCAGAGGGTGCACCCTCGTCTGTAGAAGGTGCACCCTGTTTTTTCATCTTTGACCAGCCATATCGCTTGATCCATGACTTTATTGTATTCATACTGGTGCCGTACTTCTCCGCCAACTTTTTCGGCGGGACACCAGAGAGATAATCTAACTTGATCTGATCTTTAACATCGCTCACATCACCACCTCTCAGTCTAATCTGTTATTAAAAGCGGAGCACCCGGAGGCGAACCGGGACACAGGGCGCTACCCTGCACATCTGCCGTTGATGATATGCTCCACAGGGTACAAGAAAAGCACCCCAGCGGGTGCCCTCTATCTTTTATATAACTTCCGCCAGTTCTCTGAACATTTCTGCCAGCTCGTTGCAATCTCCTTTTGTCAATATGCGTCCAAAGTATTCGTCACATTGTTCTGATATGCAAAAATCAGTTCCGTCAAACTCAATCGCAAATATCCTGTCGTCTGCAAATTCATTTAGCAGTTTCTTGTGTTTCTCTAAAACCGGATGCAGACCATCAGGTGTTCCACCATAATAGGTTATCCCTTTGAGATTTGCCAAGACTATCACCTCTTACAATTTTGAGTAATATATTTTTATTATATCCTCAATTTTCAGCACATTTCAACAAAGAAAAGACGCCCTGCATCTGCAAAGCGTCCTTTCTGACTTCAGTATGGTATCCAAGGGGGGAAGAAAAAAGATTAGACCTGCGGTCATCCACTTCTTTCAGAATACATTATCTCATTCTAAAACCGAAAAGTGCGAAAAAAACGAAATTACTTTTTCATAAAATTATTGAATTCCATCCTCACTCCGTCCGCCGTGTACTTTCGTCCCATCAAAGTGGCCACCTCTTCCCATGTCAGCTCATTAAAAAACTTATACTTGATAATCCGCTGCATCCGGAATGGGATTTCCTGCATCCATTCCTCCACCTGCAGCTTCAGTTCTTCCGCCTCAGCCTTCTGGGCCTCCAGGATCTGCCTTTCCCGTGCCAGACGGCCGGCCTCCGCCAGCGTTTCGGTCGTCCCATGCAGGCTGAAGGATCGCTCCTCGTAAGGAAACTCCGGATTGCTCCCCTTGACCTTGTCCTGCACGACCCGCCGCCTCTTCTCCAGCTTCTTGATCTCCGCCTCGGTCTCCTTAATGAACTCGCAGGCGTCTATATAATCACTCAGGACTTTCTTGTCCACTGGCGTCCCCTCCTCTCAATTTCCCGTAGCACTCCCAACACATGTCGAAGTATTCCATCGGTTGAGTCCGGAACCTATACACGTTCGTCATCTCATGCGCCCTTATATGTACCGCCTGGGTGTAGTGTATATCCTTGCCGCACACAGCACATCGTATATGCTTCACGGTTCCACCTCCTTCTTGATGTCGTATTTCTTGGCCATATAGCCCGCCACATCGTCTACTTCATACGGCTTCCGCATGAACCTCTCCCGGGCTTTACTGTCAACATGCTCCTCCTTATCGTCGTATCCGCTGTCCCGGTCAATCTTCTGCTGTTTCTGGCTCCGGCCGTGCTTGTACTCTCTCACTGCAGCACCTCCTCGCTGTCAAGATAGATAATCCCGTAGGCCTTCCCGTCGTCACCCTTCCACAACTCGATGTTGCCGGCGTACTGGAAGACCTCTTCCTCGCCACGCATCACGGTCAGGACGATATCATCCTGCCTCTCCACGGTGTTCAGAACTAAGGGCTCCGGGTCCGGCGGTTCCGGCTTTGTTTGTTCTGACATTAGGACAATCCTGCCAATCACCGCCGCTCCAAAAATCACCACGGCCGCCAATGCCGAGATAGCAATTCTATGTAATATTTTCATCTCGCTTTCCTCCTTTTTGATGTATAATATTTATGAGGACCCTGTCTGAAGCTCGCCTTGCACTCTACATACCGGCATTGCCTGCGAGCAGGAATGTCTCAAAGTGTTTTTTCGCAAGGCCTGTGAGGTAGACCACCGGCGGGAGTAATCCCGCTGGAGTTAAGGTCCTCAACTAAAGGTCTATTTAAGCTTCCGGTAATTCTCCATGTATTTTTTCATACACATCCGTGGCATATCTCATCAGGAGATCCATCGCCTCACATTCAGAGATTGCTTCTCCTCTGTTTTTGCATTCATACTCCGTTGTCAAAAGCCAGTTCCCTTTTTTCGACCGCCACAGTTCGCAATTAAAAAATCTGCCTACTTCTTTTCCTCCATATATGGCGCGCGTCAAAATGTTGTCCACTTCGTACCACTTTTTTACGTTCGCCACTTTCTCCATCTTTTCAGTGTCATACTTTTTCCCGCCTATTACAAATTTCATGTGTTTCCTCCTTCAAAGGTCTAATTTATCCTGTATAATCCTCGAATTTCCTGCAGGCCGCAAAGGCAAATCTACTGTTCACCCAGCGCTGCATCCGTACAAGGTTGTCTTTCTTCTTTTTCTTGTACTTGTCGTAGATCATCACATATGGACTATATCCAAGATCTCTCAATATGTAGATCCTTTCCAGATCCTGTTCAATGGTGGTGTCATATCCAGTCAATACATAGACTGTCATTTTAGATCGTGTCCAGCCAGTTATCTCACGAAACGCCTCATTTAACTTAATCTAACGAATTAAAATCGAGTTATAACTCAATTAAGCTATTGCCCTCTTCCGAACGCTCCGCAGTGTATCCGGCGTGCTCTCGGCATAGTACCGGCTGGTCACCGCCGGGTTGCTGTGCCCCAATATTTCCTGGATGCTCCCCAGATCCACCCCGCTGTTCTTGAGGTTCATGCCCAGGGTCTTGCGCAGCTTGTGCGGGTATACCCGGCACTGCATCCCTTCCCGCTTGGCAATCTGTTTGATGATATTCCGCAGGCCGGAAATCTTGAGCCGCATATACGGTGCCCGGCAAGCAACAAACAGCGCCGTGTCTTGGTCCTGCCTGCTGTCTATGTACCGCCGCAGGTAATACCGTGCCACTTCATCGAGATAGATTGTGCGGTATCTGCCGCCCTTCTCGCCACATATCAGCACGTCTCCAGTCTGCCAGTCGATATCGTCTCTATTAATCTGCACGATTTCCCCAATCCGGGCCCCCGTGCTACGAAATACCTCCAGGATGGCCCTGTCACGGACTGAGATGCAGCCCTCCCGGAGCTCTTCCATCTGTACCGGCCGGAAGTAGTCGATAGGCTTCCGGACCTCCTTGAACGGCTCAATGGCTTCCACTGGATTGCCGGTGATGAAGCGTTCCTTCCGCATCCAGGTGAAGAAGGCACTCAAGTACCTCCGCTCATTGTTCATCGTGCTGGCCTGGTTCTTCTTGCCCCCTGTGGCCACATTCCGGGTCTCGTACTGCCGCAGATAATAATCCACGTCTATGGTGTCTACCTCGGTGAGCGGCTTATCTATCACAGCCACGAAGGCCTCCATTGCCCGGATATACTGCTCCAAGGTCTTGCGAGAGAGGTTTCTCTTCTTGATTTTGTACAGTCCCAGGAAATACTTGTTCTGCTCATCCGTGCTGCGGTCCACCGTGGCAGGAAGCGTTGTGATCCGGTCCATGTTCAGGAACACGAACTGCTCCTCTATCACCCGCTGGAGGATGTCCAGCGTAGATTTTTCCAGGTACATTGACATCTGCAGCATGATATTGTTGATAACCTCTGTCTTTACACTTGCGTTAGCGTTCGTCATAAAATCCTCCTTGTCTCCCAAGGACGGACATGGTATACTGTCCTTAGGTGAGAGCAGCAGATACCAAGTCTTGGCGGACGGTCTGCTGCTTGTTTTTAGTTGTCAATGTACACTCACCCATAAAAAATTATCTCTTTGGATTTTTCTCCATCATATATTCCGCATGCAGCGAATTGACCACCGGGACAAAGGCAAAAAGGATGTCCCTTACAAACCGCTGCATTTGCGGATACTTTGCTTTCAGTTCTACAATCCTCCGATTGTACTGACTCATGTCATGTGTCTTTGTATATTCCCGGTAAATTTTCCAGCAGTCGTTATAGACCGCTGTCACCTGCCGATCAATCTCCGTCCCATTCAACGATCCGGCACCCCGCTTTCCTGTAACTGGTCTTCCTCCGCTTCCACTGGTTTTCACAAAACTGGATATCGTCCACATAGTCATAGCAGATAGCGTCTGTCTTTCCCTCCGCCACACGGGCAATACGGCCAATACTCTGTGTCACTACCGCATAATCCTTTTTTGGTGTGGTCAGATAGAGGCGGTCCAGCCGGGGAATGTCCAATCCCTCTTTTGCCAGATTGAAGGATGCGAAAAGGTATCTCTTCTTCCCGGACTTCATATCGTCAATAGCCTGCACCCTCTCCGCCTTGCCCTTTTTAGATGTCATTTTTCCGTCAATCATCACTGCATATTTCCGGATTTCCACCGGCATCACAGCCATGAGTCGCTGCAGATGTAGGAGACGGTCGGAAAGGATCAGATTGCAATGGTCCTGGTTTTTTACCAGATCTTCCAGTATCACATCATCCCTTTCCGTGTTCCATGTCAGATGCTCCATCAGTTTGCTATAGACCAGTGTCCCGTCCGTATCCAGACAGGCCCGGCTGATCTTTACGCCAGTCCGGCGCTCCAGTACCTTCACTTTCATTGTCTTCTCTGCCACCGCCTCATCCGGCACCTGATACTGGACATCACCCAGCACCGCAAACGTGCTCCGTATAAGCCCATCAGAACGGTGAACTGTAGCGGACAGCCCATACTTGTACCTAGCGGCCAAGCTACTCACAGTCCTGTAAAACATCTTCATGCTGGCCGGCGTCCCGGATACCCGGTGGCACTCATCCACGATCACCACATCCCAGGTATATTTGTATTTCTGCAGATCCAGCTTTGAGAGTGTCTGGACCGTGGCAAATGTCATGTGGCTGCCAATCTGCACCTTTCCCGCTGTGATCTTACCCAGGACATCCTCCGGGAAATACTGCTTTGCCCTCTCATAGGACTGATTTAGAAGGTCCGCCGTATGTGTCATCCAGAGTGTCTTCCTGTGCAGTCTGGCCGCCAGGGCAATCCCCATCTGCGTTTTCCCGGATCCACAGGGGCTCTGCAGGATGCCGCAGCCGGCTTCCTGCATGGCATTCACGGCAAGAGTCTGGTAATCATACAGAGGGACGACTCCCGGGAAAGAAATCTTTCCGTTATCCGCCAGGTCCTGGTGGATGGATGTGCCCTCCCGCAGGATATACTCCCGGATCTGTTTCCCGGTCCCGCAAGGAAGCGCCAGAACATTTCCATCCACATAGTAGAGGTACAGAATTTCCTCCGTGTTTCCCGTCCACAGCCCCATGCGCTGCTTCTTGCTGTATTCCGGATTGGGGATCACCAGGTTCTCCCTGGCCCATCGCACCAACTCCGGCACCGGGTCCTGCACATAAATCTCATTGCTTATTGTGACCTGCATCCTCTCACCTCTTATCCAGCCGGTCACGACACTCAAACCAGTGCGCTGCTGTCCGGCCAATTCGGTAGGCATCCACCTTATTGATGCTAGACTTTCCATCCTTCTGCAGGATCTGCATCATCCTGTATGGGACCAGGATGATCAATCCCTCGAACTTCAGCACAAACATTCCCATCGTGTTCCCTGTCTCGCTCCAGAGCGTCATTGCGTTCTTCTGATTTTCCTCGATCCGACTGAGCTGGAAGCGTCCGCTGGCGCACTCTTTACAGTCGAACACATAAGCCGTGCCATTTCGGGCCGCAATCACATCAAAGGGCTGCCCATTGGCGTTATCCTTTAAACAGTGTGCCCAGAAGCCGTGTTCAGCGAGCATCTGTGCCCATTCCCGCTCAAAGGCGGTACCGCTGCTTTTATTGCTCATCTCTACAAGCTCCTTTCTATCTCCAGTGTGATGCGCCGGATCATCTTCATGTCATCTTTGACCTTCTGTCTTGAAGGCGACCGCATGCTCCATATCTTTGCATATCGTTCATTTTCATGCCTTGCCTTTTCAATCTCCCCCTGGTATTCCTGTATATATTCCATTTCGCTTTTCGCATCATCCAGGAGCATATGCATGAAACTAATTTGTTTCTCTTCTTTCATATTTTCGTTCCTTTCCACGATTGTCTTACCATTTTCTCGTTTTGGCTTACCCGGTTCTTACCAGGAAAATGCCCGCAAAGCCAGTAAATACGCGGTGTCTTACCTTCTTACCAAAAAACCGTACAAAGAACCAAATATTTTAGTAACACTTTTTATAGTTGACATATTCTCAGTAAATGCAATCCCTATATATCGTTTGGTACTGGTAAGACGGTAAGATGGTAAGACAATATATAATAAAGCCCCATTTTAAGCCATTCTTGTGTCTTACCTTTTGTCTTACCTGGTCAAAAAACTAGCATTTTGATATATTTTGGTAAGACATTTTATTCAAAGGGGAGCTGGACATCTTCCACCTCCATAAAACCTTCCTCGTCTGCTTCCGGTTCCATCCGCAGCTTGATATAACTGGCCTTCATACCGTATACCCTGGTCTGGTGGACAAATTTTCCTTGCGAGTTTTTCACCAGGCGGTCCTTGGCCGCCCACTTCTTGCTCACCGCAGCATAGTCGTAGCCACTCTTTTCCAGGAAGTCACACAGCACATCCTTATTGATCACGGCCACCGGAGGGATCTCCGGGTGGTCTTCATCGGCATCAATCCGTCCCCAGACCTCCCCTTTGTTGTCTCCTCCAGTCGGGTTCTGGAACCGTAGCGGGTTCTTTGCAATCCAATTCAGGACAATCTGGTAGGACCTCTCTGAAATATCCACCTCTTTTGCGCTGCGAAGATATTCTTTCACATCAGTCACCTGGAGCGGCGCCTCATCCGTAAAAATCTGGTCCACAAGGATATGGTCCGCCACCAGGATACAGGACATAGCCATAGCCTGTTTTTCCGTAGTATCCAGCTTGCACATGGCGTCAAAATATTTCTTGTACTCCTCCCGGAGTTTCCCATCGTCCGCCCCCTGCAGATACGTCACCAGCTTCTTCCCGGCATGTCCGTAATTCTCTGTCAGTAGGGAAACAGTATAATTTCCGTCCTCGATGAGTTTGTCCTCCACCTCGATCTCTATGACACGGTTCTTGGATCCGGCCCGGCTGTTGGACTTCGTGATAGGCTCCTCCCCGGTAAACAGGTAACTGTTATGCCAGGTTTTTGTCTCCTCCACGCCGCCGGACGCCCGGCCCCGGCCCCGGTCTATCCCTTCTGTGATCTGGTAGATCAGCTGGTCAAAGTTGGTCGTCCATTTATCCTTCATGGTCTGCAGCTCATCCCCCGCATAGGGAAGTGAATAGAGGAAGGCGGATGTACGCATGATCCCCACTTTTGTAGTGTTCATGGTCTTTACCAGCCCGCCCATCTTCGGATTACCCCAGATGGACATAGCCGCCATGATGGCCACTGTCTTTCCCGTCCCGGACTCCCCGCTCCATACATGGAACACAAATGGCAGGATCCTGAGAGGTTCTATCAGTGCGCTGCCAAAGCTGGCGGCAAAAGCCAACCGGTCAATCTTATTTTTCCGCAGGCCGGCGCAGTGTTCCTTCCAGACGGCAAAGCTCCCGTTCTCACGGATATTCCGGAAGATAGGATCATACTCCTTGTCCCCGTCATAGACGATATCCTCCGCATAGGGCATAAACTCCGCCCCGCACCAGCCCAGCCGGTTGATGGAGCGCTTCGGCTCCAGCTTGGCCGGGTTCATCCCGATGCAGTCGCTTATGTACCGCACCAGAACTTTTGCGTTATCGCTGGTCACATCAATACCAATCTTGCTCAGCACCTTTACAATACTGGTATGGTCTGCACATACTTCCCGGTTGACCGTCACCTGGTTCCAGGCGCCGTATTTAAAATAGGCAAGCTTTACCCTTTCTTCTCCCGTATCCACGTTTTTGAGGATCTCGATGGGAAGGATTGGGTGCATACAGGCCGTGACCTGCACGGGCATCCCCTGTCTGTCAAACTTCTGCATGGTCACGCCCAGGTCTGTGGCCCGCCAGGCCCCGCATTGGAGCTCTTCCGGCTGGCCCGTGAACTGGGTCGTATTTCCACGCTCCATCATCCGCTGCTGGTAGTCCATAAAAAATGATTTCAGCACGTTGGTAAACTCTTTCGCTCGGCCCAGCTCCCTGGCCTTGTTTTTCAGCGCCTCCACAAACTGGGTACGCTCTACATGGTCCTCAATTTCAAATATCTTGTAAAAGACCTCATCCGGGAATGGTTCCGCCAGGCTAAGGTCTGTCATACCATCCAGCAATTCGTCCCTGGATTTCTCCAAGCCGTCTCACCGCCTCTCTGTCTGCAAAATATTCCCCGGGACATTCCCGCAAGCACTGCAGACGGTACTCTACAACAGGAAGCTCCTGCAGGGCCTCCTCAAAATGCCAGTCCATACAATCAAGCGCCGCTTCTGTCAGCAAGAGCCAGTATCCTTTCAGGATAGAATAGGCATCCGCCTGGAACCTCCTCAGCTCCTTTTCACGCTCCCGCTGCTTCTGCCGTTCCCTCTGTTCTTTAAAAGACAGGCTTTCCATACAGATCGGAAGAGAAAAATCGTCAATCAGACGCTTACAGGCTTCCTCGTTTTTCAGCCCATACAGAAGAGCCACAAACTTGATCACATCCCCTCCCTTTTGGCACACCCAGCAGTAGAAGCCCTTGTCATCCGGATAAATCTTCATACTGGGATGCGTGTCATTATGGAAAGGACAGAGACAGGTTCCATCCCGCTTGACCTTGCAGCCATAGTGTTCCGCCACCTGCCTCATGCTCAGTCTCTGCTTCACTTCCTCATAGTCTTCTTTACATAAATGGTAACTCTTCATTGATACCGTCCGGAATATTCATAAATCCATCCTCGCTTGCTGCGCCCTGCTGTGGTGCTGGTGCGCTTGCTGCAGGAGCATCATCCAGCAGCTTGTCCTCTGGTACTTTGGCATCTTTCAGACCGTCAATACTTCGGATCTGTACGATCTTTGTGGCCATTCGCTTCTCTCCGTCCGCGGTCAGAAACTCCTCACGGCCCATAACGGCTCCGAATTTCTTTCCCACGAGTGTCTTCTCATTCCCCTGGGTTCCCCACGGGAAGTGAAAGCCCTGATTGGAACGCTCCACGCTGGTCATCAGCCCCTTAAAGAATGGAAGGCTGTTGCTGTCCATGTACTGCCTGTGAACGCCCTTATACTTGGCGTTCTGGTTGGTCGCCTTTTCCGCATTATACTGTTTCTGGTAAAATCCTTTGTGTTCTCCGTCCGCAATGTCAAACTGCATGACAAAACGGTCATGGCCGTTATACTCTTCCTGCTTTACCCCCAGGATCTCACATACATAGAGTCCTGCCGGCAGCTGCATAAATTCACCGGTATAGGCCGGTGCCTCATCATATCCCTGTGGTTTTGTTATCATTTATTTTTCCTCTCTTTCTCTGTTTTTCGGGTTCTCTATCCCGTAATACTCCCGGATCGTATTATCTACATACAAAAGGTCATTCGGGATCTCTATATCCGGGAACATGTCATCCGGGGACTTACTCACGGCCCCGTCCCTGGACTGGGTGACAAATACATACCGCTCGCCTTTTACCGCCCGGAGCACGACGGTAAACATCCCCTCCAGGCAGACCTTTTCGTCCAGGAGTTTTCCTATGGTTTTGGGCTTGATGTCCCCAAATTCATTGGTATCCTCGTGCATCATGATGTAGACGATCCTGTCTTCCGGGGCTTCTGCCACGGACTGGACCAGGTGATAGAAATCATCCGCCAGCTGGTTATACAGTCCAAAGACCGCATTTCCTTTCCCAGTAGTACTGTGGCCGTCCATAAACTGCCCCGTGATCAGGTAGCCTGCGTCATCGATCACGATAGACTTCGGCCACTGGGGGCTCTTAATGGCTGCCTTGATCTTTCCGTAGTCACTGCAGACATTTCCCGGGAGCTTCCCCCTGAAGGGAAGCGGCTTGTTGAGGACTCGGATCACACCAAAATCCTTTCCCACGCAGGACTTCAGGCTCCGGCTCTTCCCGGACCCGGATTTCCCGATGATAAGTACTGGTACTCCCATTACATCGGCACCTCCTCGTACTCCAGGCCTGCAAGGACCTCCAGGACGGGCAGCCCGGCCTCTGACACATCGACCCGACATACCGCCAACGCAGCGTTTTCGTTCTTCCAGATCAGGACATCTCCTCTGTCTGTCCGTGCGGACGGTCCCATTGGACGACCGTCTGTTTCCAGCTCTCGAACATCAATGATGTCATAGCAGCCACTTGGGACAGGGACGATCCCGCCTGTATCCCTGCACTGGAGTAACCTATAGTGTTTCCACCTGGTATCATAGATGATCGGTGTGACCACAAACGGCACCTTTGCCTCCTTCCATCTCTCCGGCAGGTTCAGATAAGGATTGTCAGACACTTCGTACTGGCTCACCTCATCCTTTTTCGCCCGGAACACCTTCCCGGCTCCCGGCAGTTCTCCGACATGCTCCATGATGGCCGCCTTCAGCCAGTTAGGCACGTATCCATCCTGTGTCCAGGTTACCCAGTTTGCACCGGACAGCACCAGTCCACCGTAAACTCGGCCTACTACTAATCCGTTATGCTGATAGGCCGATTTGACCCACTTCTTAAACATGGTCTTATTCAAAAACATCCTATTTCCTCCTGTACTCGTTCTTACATTTCTTGACCGCTTCCAATACCAGCTCCAGACAGATCTCACACTCATGGTATGTAGGGCTGTAAATATACTTCCCGTTTGTCAATTGCTCGGCTATGCTGCCGGCAGCCTTGACAAGCTGTCCCATCCGGTACGGCGCGATCCCCTGCGCTTTCTTCTCATCCATAGGCGGTTACCGGATATTTAAGTGCCGGCCATAGGGCTCCAGGTGCGCCCAGTCAACGGTCTTCTCTTTGAGGAGCTCCCGGACAGCGTCATTATTCACCTTGGGCGGCTGGGGTATCAGGTACTTTCCGGGGATCTCATCCAGGTTGTCCGTAATGGAAAGAGGCTGCTTCCCGCCATTCTTTGCTACAGAAAAACTGAACAGATCCGTCTTAAACTTGGTCTTCCCGATGAACTCCAGATTGGCCTGCAGGTTATCCTTCAGCCTCTGGATGTGGTTCTCGGTAGACTTGCGCCGCTGATATAGCCGCTCCTCTTCCGCTTTCAGCACATCAACGCTGGCCTGCAGGTTCCGGATCATCTTGGCGTAGTTGTCGGCCTTGTCCTCAATCTCCCCTTCGATACTCTGCAGGGTATCAAAGATCACCTGCTCGTCTGTCTCTCCGTCCTCCAGCATGTTATAGACATCATCCCACTGTTCTGCAAGTTCGTATAATCGCATCCTATCCTTCCTCCTTCGTAAATCTTAATTCCATCAGATCCGCCAACATCAGGTACTCCTGCGCAAGTTTTCCATCCCCATGCGTCTCACGCACTTTTGCCCGAAACTCGCCCAGAGTCCCATAAAAGCATCCACATCTTACTCCTACTCCGCCGTCCTTGATCCGGAAGAAAGTAGTTGTACGATTAATGGAACCGAAACCATGTGCATAGGCGTAGTCCGCATCGCCGTAGACCCACGCATCGCCGCAGACCCTCGCATCGCCGTAGACC
>ERZ1090879.288-NODE-288-length-33019-cov-64.752579_pt1 | contig 33019 bp, 49 predicted proteins | sample MGYA00478472_ERZ1090879 | MGnify/ENA primary metagenome ERZ1090879 (study PRJEB33644, sample SAMEA5815723) | chicken gut metagenome | biome: Chicken; feature: Gastrointestinal Tract; material: Caecum | place: Ireland | collected 2019-01-01 | study: A study of the... | reverse complement strand
AAAGCAAAATTATTTATCTCGGAATTTACATTTACTTGGCCACCATTAAATACATCAGCCATGCGTTGTATACCTTCCAAAGCAAGAATGCCCTTTTCGCCAAGAGGCGTAGTCAACCCGTCCGTTTCTGAAATCACAAAATAGTCCTGATAATGCAGATTGCGCGCAAGGATATCCGTAGGAATGCGGGTATTTCTGTATTGCTTATTCTGCTTCAGATATTCTGACAGCATCGACCAATTCTTGGAAAAGGTATGCGTCACGCGGATGTTTGTCTTATTCGTCGCCTCATATTCGTTGCAGACGAGCATATAGCTGGCGTCCCCATCCTTATAAACGGTGTCGATAGGCAATATTTCTGCAAAAGAACGATATACATTTACTGCTTTGATATAATCGACGCCGAGCTGATTGACCGTTTTATCCAGCTCGTTCCCGAGCATCTCCGCATCGACGATTTCCGCCCGCTGATTATACGGGGTAACATACTCATAGCCGCACTTCCCCTGTTTTACGGCACGAATTTTCGTCGATGTGCTTTGAGATATGTATTCCACGCGGAATTGTAGCGAGCGAGGGTCATCTGCATCAATATCAAATAATGATCCTTCTTTACCATCCACATAAACATAAGAGGTTTCCCCATCGCCGCCAAACTGACTAAATACAGCAGAAATTATTAAAAGTTTAATCGCGTTTCCATCGTTTATTGACCCCTGTTGATTTAATACTTTAATAGTATTTGTATTTTCCATCCAATAAGAAGTATTATTTTTATACAATTTAATATTTTCTTGCTTGTAACTCCACGGACTTATACTTTCAAGAGAAATGTATTTTTTGTATTCAGGGAAATAATTTATTAGGTCAATTTCAAGCCTGCCTAAAAGGAATTCTGATAGTTTATATTCCATTGCGGCAACTGGCCCGCCAGGCAAACTCCCACGACAATTGACTTCTTGCGTATTTAACCAAATATGCAAAATCTTTGCCGCCGGACTGGGTAACTGAATTTCGCAGTTATCCGTGGTAAGCTGGATTTCATCCGTTCTGGGCGTGATCCAACCGACTTGTGACGGAAAAACAACGCTCGCCGTGCCCTGATTGGTGGCGATAATATTGCTGATATCGGTGTCGATTTCGGAACATACCTGCGCCATGTCATGCCCGTTGGCGAAGGAGATACAGTCAAAGTCCGTTATTTCCTGTCCTCTCCGTTCTGTAGGGAAGAACGAGATAATATACTGCCCGTTATCCCCGAACTCTACCGTCGGGAAATACCCGCCCATATCCATGCCTATCTCTTTGAGGCATTCCCAAAAGAGCGTGCGGCAAGACCATGCGTATTCAGGCGAGCGGATGGACTGCATGAGGGATACGATCTGCCCGTCCGTTGTAGGATTATACAAATTGCTCTGTGAGGTCAGCCGCAACGGCGTCGTGTTACATAAACGCACAAGAGTGTCATACAGCGTAATGGAGTTGTCGGTATTCTGAATGACGCGCAGACCGTCGATAAGCTCTCCCTGGGCACGTCTTGCCGGGTCAATAAGCATTACCTCGTGAAGCCAATATCCTGCCCGCTGACGCTGCTGGCCTTTGAAATAGGCAAAGTAATAAAATGTTTTCGACGAAGCCCCTGTCGTATCTGTTGCAATGATCCGCGCCTTTCGCATCGGCTCAAAGCGCATCTTTTGTTCTGTCCTGATATAGCAGGCGGCGGATTTCAGTTGTCCGTCTTTGCGCTCGTCAAAGCGGAGCTGATTATAGATATCATAACTTTGCCAGCTGCCATTAAGATACAGTTCACACTTATACTCGAACATAAATACTCCTGAATTTCAGACGAATGGACGGTTCTTTTTTTTGGAATAAATGCTTGACAAGTCAATAAAACTGTGTTATATTATTCACATAATTGTGAATTGCCGCATATGATAGAGAGAAGCACAAATGATAATCGAATACGCAAACAAGAAAGTTGAAAAGATTTGTAACGACGCTAATTATGCCAAAAAGCTAATGCCCCCTACAGCTTGCAATTCGTTGCAGATATTGATGGTGCGTTTAGCTTCGTACGATAAATTCGATTATTTCTATAAATTTGACGTATTAAAAAAATACAGAGCTCATGAATTACAAGGTAACAAAAAAGGTATAACTTCTTTATCTATCGACTACGCCTACCGGATGGAATTGACGGTGAAAATTGAAAAGATAGGCAACCAGGACATGGTAACAATATTGGAGGTATCAAAACATTATGGCGACTGAATTTAAGCCCAATTATGCGGTACATCCCGGCATTCTTTTGCAGGAAGAGATCGAAGCCTTGCATTTGACGCAGAAAGAAGTTGCCGAAAAGGCGGGCGTAAGCAAGACGATCATCAATGAAGTCATCAAAGGGAAACGCGGTATAAACGCGGAACTTGCCGTGCGCCTTGAAGCCGTGCTGGAAAGCCCTGCCCGCTTTTGGCTGAACGCACAATCTTTGTACGATGAAACAATGGCTCGGGCAAAGTTGCGCCAAATCGAACTTTCAGTTACAAAAACTGCTGTTTAACAGAAAGGACGGTCAAACGACCGTCCTTTTCAAATGCCGAAAAACAAGAACCACAGCGCGGCTGCAAACTTTTGCCCCCGTTTAATCCGGGTATCTCCGTTCGGATAACTCATCTTCCGTCATCCCCCGCAAAGCCATAAAGAATTGCGTTTTGGTTTGCCCTGCGATTATCCCACATCCGTTCCTTTTCTCTTCGATACACTTGCGAGGCTGTCGATATGGCAAACGCGCCGACTGCCGCCACCGCCGTCAACGGGTTGCTCATCGAAGCGATCAAGCCGGCTCCCGTTCCTATGGCAGACAGTATGGTCTGGGCTTTTTCTTGTGCATAGTTGTTCCCCGTTGCAAGGCCGATATTTGAAACAGCGGCAGTGACCGCTTGTTTTCCGAGAGAGATCGCGACATTTACCCCTGCCGATATTGCAACGGTATCGCTTGCGCTTGTCGGATTTTCCGCCTGCGGCTGCCCCACGTTCGGAGGAGAGGACGGGGTTCCCGTCTGCCCTTCACCTTGTACGGGGCCGCTCTCCCCGTTAAATAAAATATTAAAATTGATCTCGCCCGACGTCGAAGCAGGCATAATCAATCATCCTCCACTTTTTGCAAGTTAATGCGGTACATCAAGAATGCGCCCGCCTGGTGCACGATGCTCCCGCCCGTCAGTTTCATCGACTGCTCTATCTCGAAATCAGGATAAACCCGGCGCACGGAATAGATCTGATTCAACGCATCCGTTCCCCCCTCAATGAGCTTGATAAATCCCTTATCTACTGTCTTGCCGCGATACAGCACCGTATATTCTGACGTGACTGCACGGGATATTTCATCCAACTCCGTCAGTGTGCTGTCTCCCGAAAGATTAAAATTATCATCTGTCCCCTTCTGAAGGGAAGGTGTCGCGGCGATGATTGAAACCTCCTCGTCGTCAATGAAAGTCTTTACGCGATTGGAAACGACGGCACCGCTTCCCGCATTGGCCACCAAACACGTTCCCGTTACAACGATCTGCTGTATCATCACGCCCGTATCGACGCGAGGAGACAAAGGCGGCTGCTGCTCGAGGAATGAATCGCAGTTATACGTTTCGCCTTCGGGCGTTTTGATTTGAAAGGAGATCCAACCGAGAATATCCTTAATCATTGCGAGCCGTTTATCCCGCGTCGCCGTGTCAGAAACGATCAGGTCACAGGTAATTGTCACGTTGAGCGTTTCGGCGTCCGCATCGGCGATGGCGAACGGAAGCCGCGTCCCCACAAACGTGCAAATCGTCTTCGGATTTGTGTCATCCGGTATCTTATTCGTGTTCAGATATACGAGGAAATCCGATGTCCCCAAGAGCTTATTATATTCCGTTGCAAGATACTGCAATTCAATCATACGATTTTTCCTCCGAGTGAGACGAGCCACTGCAAAAACTCATCCCTCGATTTTTCGATATATCCGGGCTTTTTGCTATAAAGATTCGCGTAACCGATATACCCCACTTTGTTCAGGTCAAGCCGTACTCCGACAGCCGTCTGATAAATTCCGTTGTTTTTCAGATTCCCGGGATACGGAGAGTACATATTCGTTCCTCTCTTCCCTACGGCACCCCCGCCTCTGCGGACGGGAGCGTTTTTTTGCAAAATCTCATACAGTTTGCTCATCAGCATAACTTTTGTGATCTTCATTCACTCCAGCTCCAAAACGATCTCTTTGTTTTGTCTCTTTTTTGACCACGTTCTGCCCGCCTGCGTATGCGTGAGCGGCTGATACGCCACAATCATATATACGAGGCCCTCGCAGATCACCTGCTGCGCAAAAGGCAGGAAATCAAGTATCTTATTCGTCGCTATCGTAAATGTCTGCCCACCGCTGGCGATACTCCCTGCCTCGAAAGCGGCATCCACGCGCTTCTCGCGGATACGGCGAGCCTTAAAGCGGCTGAGCTCTTTCTGCGTGTTCAAATCTACGAGCACGCAATCCATGTCGTATTTTATCGGAAGCGCCATAACTTATTCCCCCATATAAAGCAAGGGCGGATTTGTATCCATCAGAATCGAGACCGCGCGCGGCGCAACGATTTTTTCATACAGCAGCTTGCTGTCTTTAATATCCGCCGTTCCGTTCGCCGTGATGACGGTGCCATTCCATAGAGAAATGTCTCCGTTGTCCAGCATATATTCGCCCTGTGCGATGATTGCTTTTTTGATATCGTCCGCGACATCATCCGAAAACTGCTCGATCATGAGCTTTTTGATCGTCTTTGTTCCGACGGAGTAAAGCAGTCCGTCATAGATCAATGAGTGGATCGTGTTCAAAAAATTGACGACCTTCCTTTCTCCGGCGTCTCCTTCAAGCTCTTCATATAAATCGAAACCCGTATTATTCAGAAATTCATCTGAATCCACCTTCACGGGATAATCGTACAACTTCCCGACCGTTGCCATAAGGCCCTCCTTACGCCTTTATCGCGCCCAAAAACGGCTTCAGCAGCCGTTCCGCCTTCTCACTCGACAACTTGCCCATGCCGTCAGAAAAGACGGGAACAAGCCCCAAAGCCGAAAGCACAACGGCTTTGCTTGTGGGGCGATAACTCTTCTGTATAATGCCGAGTGCGTTTTCAATCTCCGCTTCCTTCACTTCCTTCGGTACCTTGCTGTCGTCGCGGTTGTACATCAGATAGATCGGACTGTGCATGACATACAGCGGCGCGTTCAGAAGCGTGCGAGGGAATTGCAGCTCGCTCGACCAGATCGTCTTCCTTCCGACGAAAGGGAGCGCCTCTATTTCTATCATACTTTTGCGGAGATACTGCTCCTTATATTCGTCCGGGCAGACCGTCCAATGTGCCCGCAGGATATTCTTCGGAGAGTAATTTTCTTCAATGTATTTATCCGCTTCCGCGATGGTGACGTATGTATTTTTTCCTACTTCGAGCATATTTCCCTCCGTAAGGAAGGGAGAGGCGTTTGCCTCTCCCCGCCGGTTTACTCTGCCTTTCCCTTGCGGGACTTCAGCTTTTCGAGCTCCGCTTTGAGCGCCTTGTTTTCCGCGACGAGCTTTTCGTACTCCGCCATCGTCACATTTTTCTTGTTGTGCTCGATAACGTTCCCCTTCGCGTCGATGACGTCGTAGCCGAGATCGAGATATGTCTTTTTGTTGCTTTCGTCTATGCGCAAAATTTTATTCGCACGCCGCACTTTGATCTCTGCCGCCATATCAGCCTCCCGGAGCATCCGTCACATTGAACGCAATGCCGCCCTTCCTTTCGTTGAGGATAAACACGTCCTCAAACCGCTCTTCATAGTAGACATACTTTCCTTCGGACATCGCGGAAGGAGAATCGACCTGCGCGAAAGCATATGCCTCGGGCGTGATGATCGCCGACGGATGAACCATGAAGAAATTGATCTGCCCCGCGCCCTCCTCCGCGACGGAGCCTGCCGTAAAGTCAAATTCCGTCTTCATGATATCGGACGGGACTTCCACGATCTCAAGCTCGTCGAGGTTGCTGATATAACGGCGCAGGACGGTATCCGTGCCGGACATATAGCGGGTGACGGCTTCTTTGAGCAGCTTATTTACGGTAGGCGTGACGTACAGAAGTGTACCGTTCTTCGGAACGCGCGCCTCCGCGAATTTTTCGAGCTGCGCGTCGATGGTCTGCAGGATGTTCGAGCTCGTCAGGGCGGTCTTATCCGCCGTCTGCGACTGCGCCGTCCAGTCGGCATATACTTTGGAAACGAGATACCTGTCCTTCTCGGGAAACTTCTGGAACTCGTTGTATACCCGCGTGATGTTTTCGATCGTCGCCGTCATGTTCGTCATCATGATATCGGTCGGCGCGACGAGCGTGCTCCATTTCCGATGAAAGGAGAGTTCTTTCGGCTCCCATTTGTTGTCGAAGTTCCTCTTCGCGAGCGCGATCGTGTCGTTGTCCGCATCCACGGCGCCTGTCGTGGAAAGCACGGGGATCTCCACCGTCTTGCCGTTCACCCAGCGGAATCTGCCGTTGTTCTCCGAAGAATACAGGCGTCCAAAATACAGGACGTAGGGATATGCCTGCCCGAGGGCCTGCGCATACTGTTTTGCATAATTGAGTGCTGCCATAGTGTTTGTTGATAACTCCTTTTAATTATTTTTGGGCACATTGCGGATGGGGGTAAACCCGAAATGAAAACCGTTCCCGCCCGTGCCGCCTGCGGGGTCGGTCTTTGAAAACGGAGCGCCGCCCGTGCCCTGCGCATCTTCGGAAAAGCCTGCGGCGTATTTTTCTTTCAGCCCGGCGACGAGGGTATCCCCGTCTTTGACCGTTCCGTCTTCCGCCACCTCGATTTTATCCAGCGATACGCCGTTGAGGAGAAGATCAAGCATATCTTCGCGAGCGTTGTTCTTTTTGAGCAGCGCTTTTACCGCTCCCGTCTGCTTCTCCTTCTTTTGCCGTGCGACCGTGTCCGTTTCAAACGTCTTCAAACGCTCGAATTCCGCCGCGTCTATATACTTCTCTCCGCCCTTTTCGTATGCTTTGAGCTGCTCGGCAATCGTGCCGTTTTCGCCCTTCAGCCGCTCGATTTCGCGGTTCAAAGCCTCATTGCCGCCGTTCTTGTCCTTCTTTGCGTTCTCGATGTCCGCGCCGTTGATCTCCATAATGCGGTCGATGATGTCGCCTGCGTTCTCAACGCCGTGGAGCAATGCCTTCAGTTCCTGCCTGTTCATAAATCCTCCTACGCTTTTTTACGGGGGCGCTCCCACAGATTTTTTATGCGCACCGACCTTTTTACGCCTTGCCTTGCTCTGGGCATGAAAAAAAGCAAAGCCTTCGCCTTGCCTTATTTTTATATCAAAAAAGCACGACCTCTCTGCCGTGCTTTTTCAACTATTTTGGTCATATATCTCGTCATATATCCTTTGCAACATGATACTCGTTTCGGTGTCATTATAATTAGCATCGAGCTCATCAATAATGGCATCGTCTAACTTTGTTTGGAATTCTTCATAATCCAACACAAGCTCATCTATATTCGGCAAATATGGCCTTAATTTTTCTATTTGCTCTTTTGTGATCCTAAACGCCGTGGATTGCATTGTATCAACTCTCCTGTCTTTGGATTGATAGTAAACTCGCAAACACCATATAAAACTATTTTTTGACTTTGTTTTCCGTCTTTCCGCGTTTCTATCGGAAGAACTTGCCCCTCTTTGAATGCCCGTTCCAAATCAGTAAACGACACGCCGCTGCGCCTTTGGTAAATCGAACCGATTACCCTGTCCACAAAATGTTTGCTGACACTCGTGACTTTTACGTCGTTTCGTGCCGTTTGGCCGATAAACGCAGCCTTCAATCGGGTATCTGTTTCTTGCCAATCTGAAAAACTTGCGACCGCCGAAACGCTGCCCCTGCGCCTTGCCTCTATATAATGATCGAGGTTTTCTTTATCGCTTTTATTATACACGATTTTTTGATAATTTTCAAGAGTTTTTGGCAAACTCGCTCTACCTAATTCCTCCCGATAGCTTTGCAGTTGTTTGTAATCCCGCACCAAATTATGACTTCTTTCATGCGCAAAGCTGCCTTCTTTCGAGCGATATGAACGGCGGAACGCCGCTATATCCTTATACGGCATCGCGGGGCCGAGCACTTGCTTTGCCCGGTCAAAATATTGCTGTTCATTGTAGCGCTGCCGATGTTCCGCCTGCCATTCCGCATAGGCGTCGCGCTCCTTCTGGGAGCGGGTATCCGCCTTTGAGCTTATCTTCGAGCGCTCGATTTCCTCTGTGAGCTCCTTTTCGTCCATAAGTTCAAGCCATACAGGTATGAACTCGTGCCGGCAATTCGGATGCATGAGTGCATAGCCGCTGCGCAGCGCGGTCTTGAACAGAGCGGGAAATCGCTTGTCCTTCCCGCTGATACAGTAAATTTTACCCTGGTATTTTGCGCAGATCTCGCACGTCGGCCATATCGTGGTGCAACGCACATAATCTGTTCCGTTTTCAAGCGCCCGACCGAAAGCACCGATGTTCGCACTCTCCATCCGCGCCGAGCGTGCTGCCATAGCAGCGTACGAGGATACGGAGACTTTGCGCCCGCCCTTATACTCGACATTCAGAAGCCCCTGCTTTTGAATATCCTCTTTGACCGCTTGCGTGACATTGTAGATAGTATCTTTCCCTTCCCGCGCCAGCCTGTTTATAGTCTTATTGACGCGGTCAATAAAGCCGTTCCCCGCCGCCCGGGTCGCGCTGTGGAGCTCTAAATATGTATCTCTTCCGAAGGCGCGGGAATCGTAACGAAACCCTGCGCGAGAAAGTACGGATGCCGCCTGCCTGGCGCTCATGCCGCCATGTCCCTGCGGGGTATGCCCGTCTGTCTTTTTTTGTCCTTCCGAAAATCCCGCCTGCAAATCTTTGTCTGCAAACTTTCGGTTATGCTTATCGAGAACTGACAGCGCATCCGTTACGGCCTTATTCAGGTTCCGCTGATATTGCTTGACCGTCAGCCTGCGGTTGTTCGCCGCCGATTGGATTTGCCGCTCGGCGGTTGCATAGGCTTTGAGCAAGTCGAGCACACTCTTGTCGTCATTCTTCATTCGTCTCCTGTGCGCCGTCTAACGGCTCGCCTTCGTCCGCACCATCGCTCGGCGGCATATTCAGAAAATTGCCCGTGAACGGATTTGCCGTGTTTTGAGCCAGCGTCTCGGCGATGGCATCCGCCTCCTCCTCGCTCTTCCCGAAATGCTCCTGCAAGATCGTGGATACATCCTCAATGGCAGTACCGCCCGCTTTTTTAATGGCGATATTGACTTCCTGATTCTCCGTCAGCGGCAGACCGTCGTTAAACTGCACGGAGAGTTCATCTATGGAAATCGGTGAATATCCTTTCTTGGAGATAAGACTTATCAGCTCTTTGAGCGGTGTCACCATAAGCGACCCGAGCCTGCGGGCTTTCAGTCTCGCGTTCGTCATCCGCGTCTCCAGCGCCTCAAAGCCCTGTGACGCGCCAAAGCTGTCATCGTTGAGCACAGCACCCATTTCTGAAAGAGAATACAGGTGCTTTTCCAGTTTTTCAATCATGGAGTGATTAGCTTGCAGACTTGCGTCCCATACGATATACTGCGGATATTGCCCGTCTTTTACCGGCATCACACCGCCGACGTTCGCATTCCACTGCCCCTTCGCATCCTGGTAAAAATTGCGCTCATCTGCAGCAAGCGTCGGCGCAGTGTGTTTATCAAGCACGAGAGCTTCGAGAGTATATCGCACGCCCAACTCCGCGATGATCGCATTGATGCGGTCGTAGTCGTTGATACCGAAGATGCTCTCCGAAGTCGTCACATTGTGGAAATCCCGTATCGCCGACGCCGACAACCCCGTTTCTATCATTTTTCCCCGCGCGATGAGTGCCTCGATCTTGAAACGCGGGATCTGGCAATCGCTTCCATCCGGGAGTTTATAAGCGCTATCCATCTTTTTTACACGGTATTGCCTGTTCTCGTATTTCCCTGCCGCATGGATCTGCGCGTGTAATATGTATTCGCGCCGATTCTCGTCCGCTTCTTCGGGAGTAGTACAGTCTACCCAGGCGAGTACGTCATACAGACGGTTCTCCTTGACTTCTCTATCCACAACAGGAAACCACATTTCGGGAGAAATTCCTGTAAAATTATTTTTCCCGTTCTTTTCCTGGTAGTAGATACGCATCACCGCATCTCCATAGCGACTGATGTCAATGACAAGCGGCGTAAGTTTGTTCACAAGGCCCGTGCCGTCCAGTAAAGCCTTTAAGTTTTCTTCCGCGACAACGTGCCGCTGCTCCTCTCCTTCTTCTCCGCCGCTCTCGATCTCTTCCTGCGACAATACACGCTTTTTTATCGTGATCGTCGGCGGGTCTCCGACCGTCATATCTGCCGTCTTGATGGAGAGCAGTTCAAAGTAGTCCATATCGAGGGAATATATGTCCGGCGTCATCTGCGCCCAGTCTGTATCGCTGAACTTATTGACGATCTGTCGGATTCGTTCGAGGTACGCTGCAAATACTTCCTGCAAACGATGATCAAACAGCAATTTATTTTGGCGGTACATTTCCAACCGCTCTAATTCCGAATACGGGGGGAATGTCTTCCCTACCTCCAAAAAACTCAAATCAAACAGCATAGTCGTTCACTCCGTACTTATGTTCCTCCGAATCGGTATAAACGCCGTAGCGCAGGGCGTCCATGATATCATCCTTGACTTTGACGGGAAGTCCCGTGCGCTCGTCCCATACATAGGCATAGACCTCTGCGCAGAATTCCTGCGCCTGGCTGCGGCATATAAACAACTTATTCTTTTTGAACAGCCCCGCAACGCGTTCCACGCCGGAATTGACCGCCTTATTCGCCTCGACCGCCCATATGTTTGCTTTCCGAAATTCGTTGATATTATCCGGTCTTGCCGAATCACAATAAAACTTGATGCCGTACCCATATTCGCGTATTATGCCCTGCGCCTGCTCCGCCCACCAGTCAATAAGCATATGAGTGGCGGCGATGACACGGAGAATATACATATTCCCGTCCTTCGTCACCCCAAACAACAGGATAACGCCTTTATGCTCATAGCCCCAGTCCACGCCGCAAAAGAAGCGCACGAAATCCTTTTTCGACGGCAGCTTATCGTCGTCGATAACGTGAACATCGCGGTTGAAATCTGCATAGACGATACCGTCCGCCGTCACCCACAGGCCCTTTATCTTGCGGTCATAAAAAACCCCGCTCGGCGTGGAGTTTTTTATGTTCTCCCGTACCTGCGGATTCAAAAACGGGTTATCATCCAGTTCCCAGTGATAGGTCAGTATGCCTTTCTGCTTTCGCTCTTCAAAAGGAATGGATATATAGTTTTTATACAGATAATGCTCCGGGCTGTCGGGGTTCGTATCGACGATGACCATAGGAGCAAAATCCTTATCGCCGGAACAACGCTTCAGCAACTCGTCGAACACTTCCTCCTTCGCCACGCTTGCCTCGTTCAGATACAGCCCAAACGACGTCATGCCGACCGCACCGCTGAACCTTCCGAGGTCATCCGTGCCAAGACAGCACACAACGACGCCGAACAGCTCAAACTCGTTGTGCTGATTCAGCTTTATCTGCATGCCGTAGTTTTGATTGAGCTCACGCAATACGTTGCGGTTGATGTTGTTCACACTCGCTCCGCCTACAATGTATTGCGGGTGTTTAATTCCTCGATCTTTCGCATAATCGGAGATGAGCAACAGTTCCGACAAAAAAATGTCGTTATCAACCGTTGTTTTTCCTGTTCGGACTGCTCCGTGGTTAATGAGCATATACGGCCGCTTTGTAAAGTACCTTTTCAATACACGCTGTTGCTTTTCGGAATACAGCCGCGAAAGAGCTGCGTTATTCATCTCCGTCATCTTCCTCCGCTTTCTCCCGCGATTGTCTTGCAAACGCCTCTTTCATAAGGGCCAAATGTTCTGTTATTGTCTGATCTTTACTTTCTCCATTTTTTCCGCCGAACGATTCTGAAAGAATTTTGAATGCACCCATTTTATCCCGTAACGGGGCTTTCTTTATATCGGCCTGGGCTAAATCCAAAATAGCATCCATTAAGCTCTGCGCCTTTTCTTTCCGAGAGTCCAAAAACGCAAGCATGGAAAGTGTGTTTTCGTTTTTTTTATCCGATACCTTTTGACGAACTTCTTTATCCGTCAGTATCGTAGATATTGTCTTTTGCGAAACATTATACTTTTGGGCAAGCGCTCTTTGACTTATCCCGCCCTCTACATATTCAGCGATAATCTGCTTACGCTGACGGTCGGTCAACTTTGCCACATTACCGCCTCCTTATTTTTTGTATAAAAAAAGCGCCGTGCTTTTGCAAGACGCTATGGTCGCTGACCCGCCGCTACACTGTCATTGCGACGGGCTTGGAGAGAGATTAAAGAAGAGCGTTAGGGAACCGCCTTCTCTGTAAACTTTTGATGATACCATTATAGCACAGAAAATTGGGAAAAAAGTGCAAACTTTTTGCACTTTTCCTTTTTCAAAAGCGAATTTCAAAGAACTGTGCCCAAATATATGCCGTATTCAATATCTGTTCGAGCCAATAGAAGTACGTCCTGCGCTCGATATGTAATGCAGTACATATACTGCAAACACTGCGATGTTCCTGAAAGCGCAGTTGCATCAGCCTGTCTTTTCCTTCGCAAAAATACTTATCCCGCGTTTTCTCATAGACGAGCGCCCACTTGCGGGCGCGGGCGCCGGTCGCCGCTTCTTTGGATATCGCGGATATAACACCGTTTTCTACTCCGTTCTCCCCGCTCCCGCTCACCCGATCTTTGGAATAGTCCGCAACCAGATGCTTGCTGACAAAATCGTCGAGGAACTTCCCCGCGAGCTGTTTGTTCTCTCTGTAACGATAAAACTCCCTCTCTATCGTCTTCTTCTGCGCGTTTGTCACTTTCCTTTTCTCAACCTCCTGTAATAGATCCACACGGCAAGCGCCGCAAGCAAACGCATTTCTTCCTCCCGAAAGCTCTCCCGCGCGGAGGAGAGCCGTCTACCGAAAAGGGCGTTTTGATTTATTTTTCACAAACCCGCCGCGCCGAGATTGTGGCTTTGCTATAATTTTGCTATAATTTTGTTATAACTTTGCTATTACAATCATAGCAATTCCTCCACATAACACCATGACTGCGGGGCGCGAGTAACAGGAATACGCGTATTATCAAGACAACTATCTTCATCGCAATAACTTCCGTCCAGCCAGCCTTGTCCTCTATGAAAGTTTTTACATTGATTGCAAAAATCGTATTTTTCGCAATTTCCAAGTGTATAAAACTCTCCCAACTCCTTCGGCTTGTCGTAGATTTTCAAATCGGTGACGTGCCAAAAATATGTCTCTCTGTTAAATTGACCACCCATATAGTCCAGGACTTCTCTTTCTGTCATACACGCAGATTTTAATAAATCTAAATAATCTTCCTGTCCTTTCCCGTAATAAATAACATTTGCAGGACGCACATATATCTCGTCGCACACGAACGAGCCGATGACTTTGCCGCCGCCGTAAACGCTGTTCAAAACTTCTCTCACGGTTGCATTGCCGCCCTTATGCTTCGTCTGATACACATACACGGTAAACGGCGTAGGAATGGACGGGCGGTTCTTGCGCACTTCGATTGACTTGCTCCCGTTAAAAATCTTCTCGCACCATTGAGGACGAAGCGATAGCATAACAGCCTTCATTTTTCCACCTCAAAAACCTTATTCCAAAGATACTCACACGCTTTGAGTATATCGGCTTTCTTAATGCCGTTGTGCGTTGCTAAATCAAGCACATGGCGTATTGCCTCGCCTTTTTCTTCGTCAGTAAAAAAAGGGCTGTCAATATTTTGCCACACGAGCATAACACGCCCACTCATTCTTTCCGATACTTTCATTCCTTCTCTCCTTTGAGCTCCGCGAGGCGGGCTTCGGCGGCGGCGCGGTCGGTAAATGCGCGCTCGCCAAAGTAACGTAAAGGAATCAAGCCCAAATTGTTTTTAATGCAATGCCAACCTTGCGCAGCTACTCCTTTTTTATCACACGGTTTATAGTTTGCCGTTATCGCTGTAACAAAAATAATTTCTGTTGAAAGAATATGTATTCCACAAATAAATCTTTCAATAATTTCGTTATTATCGGTGATAATATAAATAGCCTCTCCCATGTGTATATGCAAATCATCAAACTTGTCTATTCTTGCGCGCAGGGCGGCGTTTTCGGATTGCAAAGTTTCGATAAGGCATTTATCGCATTTCTCAAACCAATCATAAAATGTCAGGGATTGATTGTACTTTTTGCAATACCCGTCAATAATGTTATCGTTGCTTTTATCCTGTAAAAATTCGCAGTTATCGCAATAGTAATCAGTCATCTTTCCCCTCCTCCGCGAGTTCTTCAAAATAGAAAATAACTTCTTGTTCGCTTGGAATAACCAACCCATAGCGAGTAGCAATTCTGTACGTCACACAATCACGCATAAGGACTTGCGGCATACGTTCAAGATTTTTGCGAAAATTTTCTAAGGTTGACGTGCCTTTATAATGATTGCAACTTCTGCACGCAGGCAACAAGTTATCCATTTCGTTTGAACCATTGTGCCAATACAGCGATTGAACGTGGTCTATCTGCATATCCTTAATATCGAGTTCACAGCCGCAATACGCGCAATGCCCGTTGCATTTGTCATATACTTGCTGTCGAACTTTTGCGCTAAATCTTTTTCTTTCCACTGTTTTCCTCCGCGAGTTCTTTTTCGGCTTGCACTATGTAATCATCTACAACACCAGAGATTAACCCTTTCCCTTTCATTATGGCAAGCGTTCTGCCTAAAACTTTTGCGCGGTGTTCAGCCTCTCTTATATCGCCAATTCCCGCCGAGATGAGAGCATCAGCGATTTCCCTATCGGTCGTACATGATATTATTTGTAAACCATAGTCATTAGTAACTATCGGTTTAGACGCCCGTAATTCCCGTAAAACTTTAACCATCTTATTTTTCAGCTCGTCGTTATTCATCGCCGCATACCTCCTTGACGATTTCGTCTATCTTGTCCGCCATTGTGGACGGGATAAGCTCATCGAACTCATAATAAAACGCCATTTTAACACTTTCCGCAAACTCTTTCACCACCGCTCGCACGTCGCCGTGACCTGTCCCGTGAGGAACGCTTCCTCTCCCTCCAAATCCTTTACAGCGGCGGATATCGCGTCGATACACTCCACACCGCCAGCCGTATAATGCGCGGGATGATCTACGTTGTCGTTCATATTCTTCCTCCGAAATAATTCTCGATTTCTTTCATTGCTTCCTGCGAACCGTGGCACACCGCCGCGCGGTAGCCCTCCTTGTTCAGGAAGTCCAGCCATGCCTTTTGCGGCTCGGTCGCCTTTGCCCTGCGGTCGCGTTTGAGCTCGATAAACAGCCCGTGAAAGCCCGATGCGGCGACGGGGATAAACAGGTCGGGAAAGCCCTTCGCCAGCCCCATGCGCTTCATCTGCGCCGCGTACGCCGCGCTGCGCTTGCCTTCGTTCGGGATATGTACCACGGGGATGCGCCGCCATGCGCAATACTCGATGACCGCTTCCTGCTCGCCTGCTTCAGTCTTTTGCATATGCCTCCGTTAATACCTGATCGGTGTTTTTGGATAAAGTTCATTGAATGTATCAAAAACGTGCTTCATCCCTAATCCTTTTTCATTCGGTTGCCACAGCCCTTCCTTGTTGTACTCACCCCCGCCAAGACAATACTCGTACTGTTTTGGATGCGTTCGTTTCAGGCGCTCAAATCTACTCAATCCTTTATCGAGGTGAGCGCCGAATCCGCAGAAAATGCAACCTGTCCTTTGACAACCTGTACATTTCAAATCCACAAGCGAATTGTCAATAGCCATTTGCCCGTCGTTGAAAGTATCTGGGATTATTTCTCCGTACACGCTTGCTATCGGAATATTATTTTGGCTTATGTATTGCAACACATCTTGCTCCGTCCAAAAGCTCATAGGCGAGCTATGAGGTCTCTTTGCTTCAAACTGATTGCAACCATTTTTCATCCAGGATTTTTCTCTTAGTTTACTTTCTTCTGTAAGAGTTGCAATAATATAAGATTTGTTTGTTCTGCGTTCATACATTTTTACGGGAAATTTCTTCATTACATCACAGCATCCATTGCCTATATTAAAATCTACATACAACAAAGGTTTCCATTTTTCCATGTTGTATAAAGATTTTTCTCCACATAATCCAAAAATTTTTTTTAATCTGGAATAATGTTTCCCGTCGTCTCTATTCATCCCTTTTTTAGCAAGTGATACACAATCAGAAACTTCCTTGCTCACAATCGGATACCCGTACTTCTTGATAACCTCCACGAAAGACATTTTCGGTCGCAGTATCGTTACATTCTCAAACGATTTTACAAACTTCTGTATCTCGGGATATTCAAGCCCGGTATTTACAAATACCGCTTCTATATTCGGATACTCTTCCCGAACGAGGTGCAACAATACGGTACTGTCCTTTCCGCCACTAAACGACACATATACGCCGTCTTCACCGTAATGTGATACCCATTCGCGGATGCGCGCTTTTGTCATCATCACTTTCAAATCAAGCGGCAGTTTTTGCAAATACGCTAAATCACTTTTTGTTGGCATATCACCGCTTCTCTCCATGCGGCAAGACCGACTTTTCCCGCTCCTCCAGCTCGCGCAGCTTTTTCCTGCGCGCCTCGAACCGCGCTTTCAGGATCGCATAGACCTCCGATACCTTCTCCGGCGTCATCCCCGCCGACAGCCTGTCTTTACGTTTCATCGTATACCTCCACTTCCTTGTTCAGCTGCTTCCACACGTCGCACGAAAAGATGCACTCGTTCCCCGGGCCTTTCGTGCGCAGCGGGCAAAGCACGCCCCACTTTCGGCAGCTGTCGTCATGGTCGGCGCAGATCTCTTCGATCTCCGCGAGCGTCAGGTCTTTGATTTTCTTTTTCATCTCTCCTCCATTTCAGAACGGACTGCTTTCGCCCGTTATCTCTTCCATCGCGGGGGCGTAACGATAGTTCTCGTACTCCGGCAGGAATTCTATCGTGTAGTTTCTGTCCCCGCCGCTGTATTCGTTCAGCCGCCCCGCGATCTCCTCGCTGAAAGCATAGAAATCTCTCGGCGTGAAGTTGCTCGTAATGATCGTCCTCCTGCGGTTATAAAACCGCGCATCGAGGATCTCTTTCGCAAGCGTGAGATCCCAATCCGTAGGGATGGCTCCCTTCGGCTTCCAAAGGAAATCGTCGAAGTACAGCAGCGGCGCGTACTTGAGCCCGCGCATCATATGCTCATAATCCGTCGTGCCCATCGTGCGCTTCAGGTCGCTCGCCGTCTTCGCCCAGGACAGGAACGTGCCGTGCGCGCCGCGCGCCACCGCGATGCGGAACGTCGCCACCGCCAGATGCGTCTTGCCCGTGCCGCTCTTGCCGAGCAATGCAAGCAGAGGGTACTGCTTCTGCCTCGTCCACTCCTTGCAGCGGGCGACCGTCGGCTTCTGCCAGGGCGCAGTGAATTTGAACCGCTCGAAAGTCTTCGTGCGCAGAAGTTCTCCGAACTCGCTCCGCGCAAGCTCCCTGCGGTTACGCCTGTCCTCTACGCAGGAACACACCTCCTGGTACTCGTTCCCTTCATCGTCTATGCCGGCTATGTAACCCTTGTTTCTGCATTTCGGGCAGTCGCCGTACGGCAGGTCGCCTTTTTTCAGATTCTCGCAAAGCACGCAGAACTCGAGGAACTCCCGCTTGTCCATCTCGAACACGGGCTTACCGATCAGCACTTCCTCTGCGCTCATGCAGTGCGCACGGTAGTACTCGTTCTGCTCCTCCGTTCCGTTGCCGAGACAGCAGTGCTTCATGAACTTCTCACGTTTCGTCAGCGCTTCCATTTCCTCTCCTTTTCATCTTCATCTCGTCGTACTCCCGGCGCCTCGCTTCCAATGCGTCGTCCGTCACGCGGCTCGTTCGCTTGCGGTATGTCAGGTCGTCAAACTTCCCGTCGAGGATCTCCTCATAGTTGCGGATAAAAAAGCCGATGTCCTTGTGCTTCTGAAGGATGTCCGCCGACTGTTCCGTCTTTTCGGAAACCCTGTCCCAGTCTATTCCCGCCAGCTTGCCACCGCTGTAATTCCCGATCGCGTTGGAATTGACCTGCCATCGCTCGAGAAACCGTTCAAGGGGTGTGCCCTCGCGCGTACGCGCGTTACCCCCATTTACTTTACTTTCCTTTACTCTACTTTCCTCTACTTTACTTTGTCGAGAAATGTCTGCATTTTTTGAGAAAATGTTTGCATTTTTGCTTAAAATGTTTACATTTTTTATAAAATCGGTAACATTAACCAAGAGGTACGCTCTTTCGATTTCAACACTCTTGCGGCGACCGACTGCCTCGAAGTACCGTTTTTGAATACCTTTGGAGGTTAAAATGTGGTACTTGTCATACAGTGTTTTATCGAATATACCCCTTTCAATCGAAGCAGTTACTATTTCAGAAACGGCATTACCACCCACTCCAACTTTTTTGGCGAACAATAATGCAACCTCTTTTGTCCATTCAACGTAGTAACCTTGCCCTCCGTAGATCTTTTGCAAGAGCTTAACGACTACGCCAAAGCCTGTCAGTCCGAATTCTGCTTCGATCAGTTCGAATTTCTCGTCCAAAGCAACGTCAAGCGGAAAGTAGTCTATTCCGCTTTTCATGTAAAAGTCCTCACCTCCTCAACCCGTATATCTTGAGTATCGTCTTGTCGCACTCGATGCCGCTGTCCAGATGATACTTCCCGAAAAATTCCGCCTTGCCGCTTTCGCGCAGCTCTGCTTCGTGCCCGCCGCAAAGGCTCATCACCTCCGCACCGAGATATCCATCTCCCGGCGACAGGCGTATGAGCTTCGCGTACTTCCTGCCGCACACCGCGCATTTGCGGCGAACCACGCTGAAATAGGTATACGCCTCGATGTCGTCCACATACTCCCGCAGCGGCCGCTTCGTCGGCACGTCGTGCGTCAGAATAAAGGCCACGAGGAAACGCTGAAATTCCGCCACAAGGCTCATCGGCGCGTTCGCAAGGCTGAATATTTTGTCTGCTAAAGTTTCTACCCGCTCCGCCCAGAAGTCCAGCTTGAACGTCTCCTTCACTTCCTCCGCGTCGCTCCCCGCCCAGTCGGCGATCGCCTTGATGAGCGCGTAGCACATCCGCCTCTGCCTGTCCGAGAGCGGGCGGCTGTCTATCGGGTCTATGTATACCTCGCTCACCTTCCGGTGAATGAACTGCCCGATGTCGACGGGCGCCTCGATGACGGCCGTTCCGTCTTCCCGCAGGTCAAGTATCCGACCCCTGATCATCCTCGACCTCCCACGGCAGCGGCTCGTCTGTTTCAAAGATCTCTTCTTTCAGCTTGTTTTGAAGGATGAGCTTTGCGGCTTTCCGTATCTCTTCACTCTTCGATTTTTCCGCCAGATATTCGAGCGTGACCTTCGGAAGAGCCCCGAGCTTGTACTGCGTGCCTTTCAGCACTATCTGCGTTTCCTGCGCCTCGATGAGCGCGTCCTTGACGCTCTGCGCGGGCTTCCGTATCTTCTTCGTTTCCTCGTTCGGCACGGTGCCTTTCGCGCCTCCTGCGGGCGGTTTCGCGGCCTGCTCGTCTTCGGGAAGGTCTTCCCCCGCATAGATGTACAGGCCCAAACCGAACATCGCAAGGTTTTTCGCCAAACACCGCATGATCGTCTTGTTGATGTCGAACATCGTCGCGTTCATCAGCGTCTTGTTCCGCGCGTCCATCACCGGCAGCCACATCTCATACGTCAGCCCGTCCGCCGTCACGCTCGTGTATACCATGTAGCCCGTCTCTTTGTCGTGTACATAGGGCAAGCCGTCGAACTTCTTGACCTCGTAGGTCGCATCGGGATAGAGCTTCTTGAACTCTGCCCATGCCCACGCCCACGATAGATATGTCAGGTTCCCCTTCTTTTCCGTCTTTTCGTTGACGTTCACCTTCATGACCTCTTCAAACTTTGCCATCTCTTTCTCTCCTTTTATTTCCCCGCCGCTGCGGGATATTTTTTCGGGCAGTTCTCCGAAGGGAACGGCACCCAATTGTATAAGTGATACATCTCCGCATACGGCGTGGGCCTGTTCTCCGTAAGGAGCTCCTCTCCGCAGGCGGAGCACCAGAAGCTGTCCTCGCCGTAGCTTTCGCAGTTCTTGCACCCGCCGCAGCCGTTTCTCTTGAGCTGCCGCCAAACGGCGCTTTTGTCACGTTCTCCCCATGACTTGACGAGAGCCTCCTGCATCGCCTCGTAGCGGGCTTTCAGCTCTTCGGCGTAGGAAACGACCTCCGGCGCAGCTTCCACGCCGCACGAGTGCGCGCATTTGAGTATGTACCCCAGCGTCCGCGCGTCTGCACTGACGCTGTATCTGTCCGTGTATTCCGTGCCGACGGGCGCGATATCCGCGTATCGGAACGGGACGGAGGCGGGCCCGGTAAACGCTTCCCGCGTCGAAAAGACGAATGCGCTGTTCGGCTCGCTCATGTCTGCCCCGATGCGCCCGTCCCTGATTTCGAGTTTCATGCTTCCGCTCCTTTCATCATCTCGTCCAGCCGCATCTTCATCTGCCCGCTTCTGCCGACCTTCTTCTCGTTCGCGTTCGCGGTCTTTAACAGGCTGAACGCCTGGCTGTACAGCCGCTCGTTCGCTTTCAGAAGCTCGTCCTTCGTGCAGATATAATACCCGCTGTTGCAGGACGCCACCACGCTCTCCGCCTCCGCGTCCCTCCGTATCTCGCGGATATGGTCGCGGAGTTGCCGCTTGCCGATGCCGAACTTCTCGGCAAGCTCTTCCGCGCGGATCGCGTTCTCTCGCCCGACGTGCTCTTTCAGCTCGTCATAGATCATCTCTGCCGTGGATGTCATTTTTCTTCCCCTCCTTCGATTTTTTCTATCGTAAGCCGATAACCGAGTGCAACAAGTACTTTTTCTGCCGTAAACAAACTCGGCTCCCGATCATGATAATACCACTCTTGAATAGTCCTTGTCGGAACCCCGGATTTTTTTGAAAGCTCTGCAAAAGAATGGTTCCTTTGTCTCAACAGAGTTTTGAAGACTTTTCTGATTTCCATACAATATATTGCGTTATCTCCTTGACTTGTTTCACGATATGTAGTATAATACGGCAAAGTCGAATTGAGCTCAAAAATACAGTTAAGGAGGAAAAGGTATGAACAAGAAACAAACCTCTCCAAAGGTTGCGCGTACTGCCAGCAAGGTTTTGCAAGATGACCGTTTCAGCAAAGCGTCTAAATCTTGCGCTGGCTCTGCTTTGTCGCAAACCCGTACCCCGTCCCGTAAAAAGTAAGGACATACTGAAGATGGAGAGAAAGAGCGAAGATGAAACCTATTCTCGTATAGCGCCCCTGCGGTCTTCCGTGGGGGTGCTTTTCATACCTCTTCCTCCTCGTATAAGCCTTTCAGCCGCAGGTAAAGGGCGTCGATGTCCTCATCTATCGCCGCGCTGCATTCTTCATAAAAAGTCATGACGTCGCCTCCGTTTGCTTGTAGCGCTCCGCCGAAAGCCCGTAATAATCGAGGTAGTCCTGCACATGGAGCTTCCCTCGAATACCGAGCCTGTCCGTTTTCCTCTTAATGTTCCGAATCATTGTTGCCGCATCGTTATAAGACAGCCCAAGCAGCTTTTGCAGATCTGCGATAGTCAGGTAATCTTTTGAAAATATAAATTCTCTTTCTGCGTAGGTCATGATTCTATCCTATACAATATCTTTGATTTCGCAACCAAGCGCGTCGGCGAGCTTTTCGAGCATATCACGGCGAGGATAGCGCAAACCTGTTTCATAACAACAGATAGCTTTCCTATTTACACCTACAAGATTGCCGAGCTCTTGCTGCGTCATTTTACGCTTCATCCGAATAAGTTTCAAATTTAGCATTCCCTCGTACTTCGCCATGCTTTACCTCCTTGCTGTTAATCTGATTAGCGCTTGACTTGTCAAGCGCTTTGCGCTACATTTAACTGTGTATCCATATTGTAGCGCAAAGCTAAACCACAGTTATCTGTGTTTTTATGTTTGCATAATACCACATTATTCTGTGTTTGTCAAGCGTTTTGCGGAAAAAGTCTTGCACTTTTCTGTGGTTTTTTTTATAATACAAGCATAGGAGGTTCAACATGGATTTAGAACTTTGGAAAAAGCGTAGAAAAGAACTCGGCTTACGCTATGAAGATTTAGCTGAAAAATCTGGGGTATCCAAGCGCTCTATTGAAGATATATTTCGCGGCTATACAACATCGCCCCGCATTGATACCGTCGAAGCCATCGAGCGGGCTTTAGGGATAAATGAAAAAAGCCCCCCTGCAACGCAGGAGGGCGTGAAGATCCCCGACGCCTTGAAGCCCTATCAGTTTGCCTTTTTCGAGGGCATCGAGGGTCTGTCGGACGAGGGAATGAAAGATATATTAAAGTATATCGAGTTTGTTAAAGAAAAGGAGAAAAAATAATACGGAGGTTGCATCTAAATGCTTGATGTCTCAATTAAAGATATACCAGACGGTGAAAATTATCTTTTTGCTAAAAAGACGACCTTGTTAGATAGGAATGCGCTTCAAATGGTTCAACAAAAAAAGATAAAGTTTGTTATAACCGATAAAGGAATTTATTATAAAATCGCAAACGTACTAATTGATCTCACAGGTACTTGTTATATTCCATTTGAAACGCTATCCATTGTAGAAAAAGGAAAATATTTATGGGCAAAAAAGTTAACTTTCTTTGATAAGAATAAAAACAAATTAGAGATTATTGATAAAGAAAGTATATTAGATGAGATTTTAGAAATCTTACGGAAATACAATGTCAAAATTTCTGATTGATTTCAAAAATCATGACAATATCTGTCAACATTACTATGCTATAATACCCGCACAGGGGTACGAAAGATGGATTTAGTAGAATTATATGGGTACGCCGAACAAAAGGGCATTGTTGTTGTCGATTGGAAAATTAACCAAAAGAGAGCGTGCGCCATCAAAATGGGGAGAAAATATCATATCCTGATGAACGACCACCTCATTGACGGAGAACGCGAAGAGCGCGTCGTCCTTGCCCACGAATTGGGACACTGCCGCAGCGACAGAATGTACTATCTGCAAGATTACTGTAACCCACTGTACAGATTAAATATCGCAAAAGCAGAAAGGAAAGCGAAAAACGAAGCCTGCCGCCTGCTTGTTTCTCCCGATGAACTGAAAAAAGCCCTCCGCGAAAACGACACGGAATATGCCGCAGCGGAGAGCCTTGATATAGATTTATTTACTTTTCGGGACGTGGTCGAATATTACCAAAACAAAGGGGTGATCTGATGCCTACCGCCGAGTTCTACATATCGTCAACGAAATACAGTCTGCAAGAACGCATGACACGGCGCGGCAAGGTCTATGACGTAGTATTCCGCATCGTCACGCTGGACGGCTACGAAAAGCAAAAAAAGCTGTCCGGCTTCTCCTCAAAGACGCTCGCCAAACAAGGCTATACCGACTTTATAACGCAGCGGTGCGAACTCGTAAAAAACAATCCGATAAAGAAAAAAGACCCGAACAAGCAAGAATTGCTCGTCGGGGATCTGATACGGGAATATCTCGCCACTCTCTCCAACCAAAATAAGGCGAGCTCGGTGTATGGAAAGCAAAAAATCTTCAAGAAGTTCGTGCTCCCCTATTTTGAAAAAACGAAGGCAAAAGACCTGACGAAGGAAGTCCTCTACCGCTGGCAGGACAGCCTATGGCAAACCCGAAACCCGCGAACAGGAACCTTCTATACGCACAAGTATCTCTCGAATATCCGCGCTTTCTTCTTTACTTTCCTCGGATGGTGCGAAAGCCGGTACGGAATCAGGAACAGCCTCTCCGAAGTAGTAAAACCGAAAAGCCGCGCGCCCAAAACGAAGATGCAGATTTGGACGCGGGAAGACTTTGAAAAGTTTATCACCGTTGTCAATGACCCTATGTACCACGCCTTCTTCACTCTGCTGTTTTTTACAGGCAGAAGAAAGGGAGAAGTGCTTGCGCTCACCCCTACTGACATCAAGCCCACAAGCATCGTCTTTGACAAGTCCGTGACCCGAAAGACCTTCGACGGAACAACCTTTGCCGTCACTTCTACAAAGGCGGAGAAGGTGCAGGAAACTCCCGTCTGCCGTATCATACAGGAAGAACTGAAGGTCTACAAGGGGGAGTCCCCTTTCTTTTTCGGCGGGGAAAAGCCGATTGCAGACAATACCCTGCGCCGCGCCTTCCGCAGCTATTGCGAAAAAGCAGGGATGCAGCCCATCCGCATACACGATCTGCGCCATTCGTTCGTTTCCATGCTTATCCACCTGGGTGCAAACTTTATGGTGGTAGCCGAGCTGATAGGCGATACGGTTGAACAAGTTATCAAAACTTATGGACATTTTTACGAATCAGACAAGCGAAAAGTTATTGATAAAATCATATGAAATGTTTCTAAAATGTTACATAAATAGAATACATACAATATATTGCGAAATATATAAGCACATAAATACTATATATTGTATCACGCACAATCCCGCCTTCTGCGCCAATGGCAAAAAAGGGTTATTTTCGTAGGAAAATAACCCTTTTTTATTGTCTTTTATGCCGTATTATCCCCCATTCTCGCACGTTTTGTTACTAAAATTCGTTACTAAAAATTTTCAATAAAATATTTTTGGAAAAATTTTCCTTTTCCCTATTGACAAAACGCGATTTCTGTAATAGGCTGTAAGTACCAAAGTATTATTGAAAACAATTCCTTGAAGGGAAATTTATTTCGCGGAGGAATCATCCAATGTTTTCAGTAATCTCTTTTTGTACTTTTGAGCAGTACGAAAAGAATGAACCCGGTATCTCGCTCAAAGCTAAAATTTCAAAGAAAACGCTCAAAAAGATCCTTGCTTTTTTCGGCGACTATCTCGAAGATCATCCTCACTATCACCTGCAACTACGCGACCGGAACGGCGGCTATAGCTATATCGTTATAGATTGGAAAGAATAATTTTTACATAACTATCCATCCCTTTAAGGGATTGTTCAAAGGGGAAGCCGCAAGGCTTCCCCCTTCTTTCGCTGTAAAAGCCTATTTGCGCGGCGGCTTCTTCATAAGTTTCCGTATCCCGAGCGTTATTGCGATGCAGAGCGGGATGAGCGGCGTGAACGGAAGCGTCCAAAACGCCATATAGGCGGAGGAATATGTCAGGTGCCACGGATTTCCCGTGATGAGGAACAGCAGCCAGCCCGCCCACGTCGGCGAGGTCATGACCGCGTACACGGCGGCGAAGATGAGCCAGTTGCGCCAATCTTTGAGCGCCGCGCCGACATATCGCACCAGGCGCACGGACGCGTCATACAGGTTCAGAAGGTATGACAGCGGCGGGAGCGGGGCCTTCCACAGCGCCTGCCCTGCGCTGTTTTTCCATGAATTGCTTGACATAGTTACACCTTATAGTCAGCTTCGCGCACATTGTCTGCCGCACGAAGTCCTGCCCCGCTACCGTACCGGTATAGATCGCGATGACGATCTGCAGGAGCTTGATGAGGGCCTTCAAGACCATCCCCCAGGAAAATGCGATATCGAAGGCGATATAAGAGGTCGCGATGATGCCGAAGGCAAAAATGCCGACCGCCTTCGTAAAGAAGATCGCGGCGACAGAACGCCCTTCGTGCATGGCAGGGTCATTCTCTTCGCGTTCCCGCTCTCTCGCGTCGTTGAACAGGATGGAATAGGAAAACTTTACAAATCGCACGCGGACAAAATCCACTTCCTTCTCCGCCCTTTCGAGTTTCCCGTTCCAAAACGCGAGTTTGTTCTCCGCCCGGGAAAGCCGCAGAAGCATCAGCTTGTAGAGGGGCCCTTTCGGCGCTCTTCCGCGAGCTTCCGCCCTGACCTGTGCTTTTCCCTTCAACAGCTCGCAGTGCTTGATACGGTCGGACTGCTTGACGGCCTTTGCGGAAAGGCGGGCGCGGTATACTTTCAGTTTCCTCTCGCTGTTATCCGCCTCGATATACCTTTTGAAAGCCCCGTTGAGGTTATCCGAATTGATCGTGATATACGCCTGCCGTATGGCTTCCTGCAATTCCCTGAAAACAGGATTCGTGCCCCGCTCCCGCTCCTTTGACAGCGAGCGCGAAACAAAGATGAGCACGATGACGGCGAGCTGTACGGAAAAGGTGTTTGCCCAATAGGTCACGTCGGTGAAGAGCGTCGTGGAGAACTCCGCCGAGATGAAATCGACGAGCAGCGAGAACGCGGCGACGAGTATGATCATCAGCACGAGGGAGATCGCTTTTACCCGCGTCGGGGACAGTTTCTTTTCCATTTACTTCACCTCCCGCGCGGACAACAGGCTGAACACAAAACCGACAGCCATAGATGCGGCGATGAGCCCTACCGTGCCGGTGAGCTGCACCGCCGCCGTTTCCAGAGCCTGCGCGAGCACATACAGCCCCGCAAGAAGAAGGAACGGGAAGATATATGTGAGCACCGTCTCGAACATCTGCCCGCGCCGCACCGCGTTCACGAGGTTCTCCCGCTTGCCCGCGTCCGTTTCAACCTTCAGATCTGCTTTATGCTGGGTGAGTGTCTGACGGGCGCGTTCTATGTAAGCATTGAGGATGACCTTTTTGACGATGAACACGACTACGAACAGCAGCAAGACGCCCGTAAAGGCGATCTTGAAATGCGCGGCCTCTTCGCCCCATGAGCTGTAATTGAGGATCACCAGGACGGCGGGCACGACGGCGACGAACAGCACTTCGAGTACGGAAAATATGATTTTCTTTTTCGTCACGGAGATCACCGCCTTACAGCTTGAGAATATCCGCCGGCGAGCCCGTCTGTTTCGCTTCGGGCTTCTCGGCAGGCTTTGCCGCGAGTTTGACCTTTGTCACGGGTTTTGTTTCCCTCGTGACGCTTTCGGAGAGTTTTTCCGCTTCCGCCACGAGCGCCGCCTGTTCGGCTTTATCCAGCAGTTTCGACTTCCCAACCGCCTTTGCCGTCAGCGCGGAACACTCCTTCATGCTGTTCACCGCGCTCTTGACATCCTTCACCTGCACGGTGATCTCGCCCAGCACCTCGTCCAGCTTCTGTTCCACGACGGAGGAGATATCCACGTCAAGGACGGAACCGGTAAGGTTTTTCGTCACGTTCTGCGTGACGCGCTCCGTGACCTCGCCGATGATCTTATTCACGTCGAGAGTGCCTGTTATCTTGTTTGCCGCGATCTTCGCGACAAGCCTCGAAACGAACGCCACGACCGCCGCGCCCAGCCCGGAGCCGAGTATGCCGGTGATCAGCGGGCCGTATTCCGCCCAAAAGTTCTGTATCCATTCCATAATTCTGCCCTCCTTAAGCAGTAAATAAATCGTTATTCTGTTCGAGCACTTCTACGCGCTTTTCAAGCGCGAGGTGCTCTTTTGCCGCCGCGTCCGCCGCCGCAGCGAGCTGCCTGACCGTTTCTTCAAGTTTTACCTTGAACTCCTTCAACCCTTCAATCTCGCGGCGCATACGGGCGATTTCGGGGTCTGCGGCGAGCGTGCCGTCGAGGTCGGTGACGAGCAGGTCTTCCACGGGATATTTCTTCACGCAGGCGCCTTTCTCGTACTGTTCCACACGGCAGGAAAAACGCCCTGCCGCCAGCTTGTCCGCAGGAATCGTTACGCTGTTCTTCGCGGCGCCGACGGGCTCTGCAAGCACCTTCGCGCCGTTCACCTCGCCTATAAATCGGAACTGGCTGTTTACTGCGGGGATGCCTTCGAGCACGAGCTCGAGGTCGCCCAAAGGGAAGGGCGAAGCGTCGTCATAACGCCCCGCCCCGTACTGTTTGAGTTTGATCGTCTTCATGACTGTACCTCCAACGGGCTCTTACACTGCTCCCAAGCCTGCGCGTACTCTTCGGGGCTGTACACGGTATCGGAAAGGCATTTATACCTCTTACCGTCCGTCCATATCATATACTCGCCCGTATGATACATATCCGTCGTGCCGTTATGATACATATCCGTCGTGCCGTTATGATACATATCCGTCGTGCCGTACTGCGGCTTTACCCACGGGCGCGCCGTTTCACTGCTCTTGCCGTGAAGCGGCTTCCAAAACGTGTGCCACGTCTGCGGGTTGTCGGGCGTGATATCGGGATAGACGGCATTATCGTGCGCCTGAATACACTCCCACGTCTGTCCCGCATGGTTACGGATATCGCCTGCTTCGTATTTGCCCGCCGCCCAAGTATCGTACAGACCCGATACCGAAAGTTTTGTTTCTGTATCCGCAATAGACATGGTTTTCAGAAACATTTTTCCGACCACCGCCAAAGATGCCTGTTCAGAGGGAATATACTTGCGGTTTAATTTTTCATTAAGCTGTACCTGTGTGTACGGGATATATACAAAAATATCTTCATATTCGTCCCATGCTTCCTTTGCAGGCTGATATTCCACGTCTATTACTTCTTCAAGGTCTTTGCCGCCGTTCGGGTACTCCGCAATCACTTCGTAATGCGATTGCTGCTGTATTTCTTCCTGTGCTTCATGATGCGCAAGAAATAATTTATCTTTTTTAGTATAGCCTAATTCCAAATCAGGATTTTGTATTTCTTGCGTTTTATCTTCATTAAAAATACGCATCATGCTGTCCTCCTCCACAAATTGACGCGCCTATACGGCGGAAGGTTGTTATGAGCTGCTCCTCCACCGGTATAACTGGTATAGCGATTTTGGTCGTAATCTTGCATAAATTCAATACCAAAAGCATTTCTGCCGCCAACCCGCGTCACTTCAATATCACCACTATTAGCTCCTTGCGAAGTTATCCAAGTATAGCCATGCGGTTTATGTGCATGATTTGGCATTTCATCTATCGTAAGAACATGGTCTGCTTCACCGCCTGTTTGTCCGACTGCACTTTGAGAAGCCGCACCATATAAGAAAGAATTTGAAACTCTAATCCAGGAACCGCCGAACAAACTTGCAGGGGTTGTAGACGATTCTGTTATATAATACGAACCAACAGGATACATATCTAAAAGTCTTGCTGGTGAGATATTACCGTTTGCGTCAACAAGAGGATACGACCTGAATTGTAATGTATTAGCCGCAGTATTATTCCCTGTTCCGAGTTGAACCGCTCCTGCCCCGGAAGCCACCGCATTCGTGCCGATCGCGACACCCGTAGTTGTACTTGAGGCTTGTCCGCCTGCAAACCCGGTTGTAGAAGATGTCCCGTTACCGACAGCCCCGCCGTTTGTAGTCATCGCAGAACTTCCTGCGGCAAAACCGCCCGATGAATTTTGTTTAAGAGCATACGAAGCGGCTGCCGCCCCGCCGAGCATGTTTGAGTTTGAGGCAAGCTTCGCATTGGATGCGTTTCCAACGGACATTTGCGGATAACTTCCCTGCTGCTTGGCGTAAGTATCCGCAATGACATTGCCCGCCGCGTCCTGCGCCGCCTTCGTTGCGCTGTCCGCCGTATCGGCGTGCGCGGCTTCCGCGACGGAAGTGGTTCCGTCGATTATTTTCTGCACATCGCTTTCAAGATCTGCGATATCGGAAGTATTCGTCGCGACCGTTCCGGCATCGGCCGCCCCTATATTCGTGCGTGCCTGCGCTTTCTGTTCGTCCGTCAGCGTCTGCGCCGTGAAGTGTACCGCATTCGGGTCGTTTGCGCTCCCCGCCTGCGTCGCGTTCCCGACGGTCATCCCCGCGTAGGTACCCGTCTGTTTGGCATAGGTCGCTTCGATGTCGTTTCCGGAGGCGTCTCCCTTTGCCGTCGTCGCATATCCCGCCGTATCCGCCGAAGCCGCAGCGTCTGCATAGCCCGCCTCGCTCGCCGTCCCGACGGACATATTCGGATATGTCCCGGTCTGTTTGGCATAGGTCGCCGCGATGTCATTCCCCGCCGCATCCTGCGTCGCTTTCACGGCGGTCTGGGCACTCGCTGCGTTCGAGGCATTCCCGACCGTCATGTTCGGGTACGTCCCGTTCGTTTGTGCATAACCGGAAAGATCCACCTCGTTTATGGCACCCACAAATTCATAATCATTTGCCTCGGATATCCAAAGATATTCCGAATAGTGGTCGTTTGAGGAACCCGAACCCGAGGGAACAAGATATATGTAGGCGCTGTCGCCCGGCCGGGGAAGATCGTCGAAAGACGCAACGACCTGATATTCCTTCTGCGCGTATTGCTTTGCCTGCTCCATATAGGCGCGGGCGTTGATCTCGCTCTGCGACGCGGCGCTCGCCGAACCCGATGCCTGCCCCGCATAAGCCTGCGCATTCCCTTCAGCGCTCTCCGCCGCATTCTGCGCCGTCTGTGCGGCGGCTTTCGCGCTTTCGGCATCGCCCGCACTGCCCGCTGCTGCCGTCGCGGAGTTTCCTGCCGCCGTTGCGCTTGCCCGGGCGCTCTCCGCAGATTTTGCCGCCGCATCCGCAGATGCCTCGACGCTCTCCTTTGCCGTCTCCGCTGCGGCCTGCGCTGCCTGTGCCGAAGATGCGCTCGATGCGGCTTCTCCCGCACTTGTAGCCGCTTCTTCCGCGCTTTTTGACGCCGAACCAGCCGCCTCCGCCGCAGCGCTTTCGCTGCCCGATGCGGCTGCCGCGCTTTCCGCTGCTGCCGTTGCAGACGCCGATGCCTCCCCCGCATTCGTCTGCGCCTGCTCTGCGCTTCCCTCTGCCGCCGTCGCCGAAGATGCCGCCGCTTGTGCCTGCGTCTGCGCACCGCACTCCGCTTCTTCCGCTGCCGCCTGCGCATCCTCCGCTTTGCCCTGTGCCGTCTCCGCCGCGCTTTGTGCCGCTTCGGCGGCGGTCTGGGCGGCTTCTGCTCTGGTTTGTGCTGCCTCTGCTTTCACGGCGGACTGTTCGGCTTCTTCCGCGCTTGCTGCCGCATCCTGTATGGCGGTTTCTATCTGCTGCCATGCATTTTCGAGCGTCCCGTTAGAGATGTACCCGTTATCCCCCATCGGATAGCTGTCGTTGATCGTAAATGAAACCTTATCGCTCGTAAGCTGTTCCGAAAAAGTCGTTCCGTCCGTCGAATACATTCGGACGGCAAGGGTCATATACCATACGCCTGCCTTCTTCACGACCTCGTCCGGAAATATCGTCTTGTATCCGTCCGCTTCTTCCGTCAGCCGAATAGGTTCAAGGATGTTGGCGTTTACATCCTCAAAGTTCTGGCTGTCTCCGAATTGTACCCACAGGCTTTCGCGCGTCGCAAGAGCTGTTTCGGGGGTGACGACCAAGACTTTTCTGTTCAGTGAATTTCTGTTGATGTGGTCTCCGTCCAAAAACTGAACTTCTCCGCTGTCTGTTAATTTTACCTGCATGGATCTCCTCCTTGTTTTTTCTATAAAAAGGGACAGCTCGCGCTGCCCGAATTTAACTTTTTAATTTATCACTTGACAGATTAACTTCCTCGTGATATCATTAAATCATGGAAAAAGTTAAGGCATTTGTAATTAAACATCAGCTTTGGTTCAAGCTCGCGGCAATCGCTCTGCTGATTGCTATGCTTTTTACGCCGTTCACATTTATTGTTTTACCCGTTTCAAATGAAATCCATAGCTTCTCAATCATTTATTATTTGTCGGTTGAATCAAATCTCTCTCCTTATATTGCGCTTTTTTCCATATCCATCTGTATATGTATAATAACAGCTTTCATTGCTATAATCCTGCTTCTTTCGATTTGGAAAAAAAGCGACAGACTTTTTTTATCTATTAGCCTTGTGTCTTTTGGCGTATTAGTTTTGTTTTATTTATCCTCATTTTTTTTAAGCTTTTATACTTGGGGAAGCTATACATATGAAGTCCCGTCCATTCCCCACATAGCCTTTTACCTTTTAATTCTTTCTATATTTATATCTTTTGTCGTCTATTTTGTTATAAAGAATGGCGAAAAAGGCTCCCCATCAACTAATGGCAAAAAGCAAAATATTGGGAAAAGAATCAAAGTAACAGAAAACAAAATTAAAGAATTAGAGAATAGAAAGGACGGTTGTTTAACCGTCCTTTCTCTATGTCTTTAATCCTTTTTCCGGATAGACTTGAACCACTCGTTTTCGGCCTCTTCATCCATTTTTTGAAAACGATCTTCCAAATACTTTACCCTATCCGCCAAACCGCTTAACGCCCACAGTAAAATTAAATTTACAATCCCGGAAACGAGCAGGATTGTAACACCCAATCCGCCTATCTGATCAATGAAAGTTTCCCAAAGAAATAATAAGAAAATAAACAAGCCGAAAAATATGATCGAATAAAGGAGTGATATTATTCTTAATATATATCTCATTATACACCTCCGTTACCATTATACAAGAAAAAGAATGGCTTGTAAAGGGTAATTCTTTATCTTTACAAGAATTTTCCTTAATCCTGCTCGTGATATTTGTGCAGATGATTGAAAAACAAGTTCTGGTTGACATTCGGATGACTGTTCCTCGCAAGGTACAGGCGCCCCTTTTCATCGGTGATCGCCCATCCGATATAATCGCCCGGCATTTTGTTTGCTAAAAATAGTGCTACCAAAACCCTTGCGGCAGTTTCTGTATCGTTCATCGCGCCCGATGCCCCGAAATACCCAAAGCGATTCGTCCCGTCGATGTCCGCTATTTTGGTACCATACCCCGTCACTACCACAGCTGTTTTGGGTAACGGAGCGGTAAGCCCCCACAACTGATACTTCAGTTCTTCCGTCCTGTCCTGCACCAACGGGTTATTGTCTGCTATCAACCCGCCTATCACAATATCGGGCATATCGCTGACGAAATGAGCCTGATAAGTCATTGCGATTTGCTCGGCGGAAGACTTTGATACATAAAATTCTTCTT
>ERZ1090879.287-NODE-287-length-33032-cov-8.601995_pt1 | contig 33032 bp, 23 predicted proteins | sample MGYA00478472_ERZ1090879 | MGnify/ENA primary metagenome ERZ1090879 (study PRJEB33644, sample SAMEA5815723) | chicken gut metagenome | biome: Chicken; feature: Gastrointestinal Tract; material: Caecum | place: Ireland | collected 2019-01-01 | study: A study of the... | reverse complement strand
GGCTTCGATATCTGTGATCCCCTCGCCTTCATTTGGACGGAATTGAGAAAACAGCATATCTATACAGAACAGAAGGAGGAGGACCAGGCTTGTGACCTTCACGGCGCCCTCATTGGCCTTATGGATAAAATTATCTATAAGGGGCGCCAGGATGTAGACTACGATCATGCCGCCTACGCCGAATACCAGCAGGCCCTCCGCGCAGATCCGTCCGTGGAGATTCAGAAAATAGCCGCTGTAATCCCACCATTTGGTCCCGTCATTGAATATTTCCATGAGCAGTGATGTCATATATTCCAGGAAGCCGCAGAGGACAACGGCAGCAAAAAATTCTGCGGCCGGGTTTTTCCGGAGCCTGTACAGAAGTGTCAGGATCAGCACAGCGCCGCTTCCATAAATGGGGATCCATGGGCCGTTTAGAAAGCCCCGGTTTACAAACTCCCCGGAAGTGACCAGATGGAGCGTTACTTCCCAAAGCCAGCCGAAGATGGAAAAGCCCAGGAAAATGATCAGCAGTGACCAGATACTGTACTGCCGCGTATAGTTGAGGGTTTCTGCCTGGACCCTTTTTTCCTCTTCCGGAATAGGGAACAGACGGGAAGGATACACAAGACCTTTGACTGCGTCTGACAATTCTTTATTTTTTATGTGACGGGCCTGGACCGCTTCATAGTGTTTTTCCTGTTTTCCCCAGAAGAGGAGAATGCCGAAATTCTTGGCCAGGAAACCTTTCAGGCCGGGAAGGCCGGGCTCTTCAAGGGGAGGGGTTTCCATGATATCTAAAATATCTACATATTTTTCTGTCAGATCCAGAGCGTCTGCTTTTTTATAGAGATAAGCATCATTGAGATATTCCACAAGAGGGATATTTTTTTCTTTTCCCTTTTTCCGAAGCTGAACATAATACTCGGTAAAAACCGCAGTTTTATATGGATTTGTGAAAAGCACATTAAAGATCCCAAGAGTCAGCGCTCCCAGGATCATCCATCCTAAAAAGGATAACTCCAGGAGAAAACATTCCCATTTGTGGCCCTTCATTAATTTCCTCGACAGCGTAATGGACTGATTGGCGGTCATATCAGGATTTTCCGCAATAATATAAGGAACGAGAAAATAGGAATAATGCTTAATGAGCCCGCCGATAACAGTCAGGGACCAGAGGGACTGATAAATATATTTGACCAGCATATTCCAGGAGGCTTTCATCCATTTCTTTATCCTTAAAAGATAAAGAAAACGGAAAATGGGAACTTTCTCATAAATACGGCCTTCCAGGAAAATACGGCGAAGGATAACACCGAAAGTATTCTGTATGAAAAACCAGAAGGCAAATAATCCTGCAGTCCCCAGAAGGATCAGGATGACGATCCCTCCTTTTTCCGTACCGGTAAGAGAATTTACGGCAGCGGCAAAGGTGACCAGGATAGAGCCGGAACTGAACTGATTGATGATACTGGAAAGTACGCCTCTGGTACGGCCGAACATTGGATTGCCTTCCAGAGACCGGGCCACTGCCTGTTCCTGAAGATCTTCAGAAAGCTGTCTTCCTTCTTCCAGATGATCCGTGAGAACATCTTCCAAAACTTCATTCCAGCCGATCCCTCTTTTGGAAACAGAAGAAAGTTCGGTATATTCTTCTGGATGGGCAGAAATCTCCTGGTAATTCCGAAGTGTGGAAAAATTCAGGGAGCCGCTGAATTCTGAAGCCAGAAAGGCAGAGATCAGACAGACAGCTGCAAAGATCAGGTAATGTTTTTTCAGGGAATACTTCCCTTTTTGTTTTAAATCTTTTCTTTTGATCATAGGCATTATTTTCCGGGATCCATCGCCGGAGTTCTCCTTCTTTTGTAAAACTTTATTTTTCTGAACAAAATAAGACAGAAAAATAGAAATATTTAAAGAAAAAGAGCTGATCTAAAAACAGATCTGCTCTGCTTTTAACTCAACTCTTTTATGGACCTGAGGGGAATCGAACCCCTGTCCGAAAGTCTATCCCTTGAAGCATCTCCCATCACAGTTATTCTTTTAACATTCCCTTACACAGCCGCCGGATAACAGGCTGCCGCGCTTAGTAGCTTCATAAAATCTTCCCCAATCTCAAAGCTTTGAAAGTGAAGTTCCCCGCAAGTTTGATGCCAGATTCCCGGACAGCGGGCGGTTCGGGGCTGACAAGCTGCAATTAGGCAGCTAACGCTACTCTATTATTGTTTGCGTTTATATTTAAGTTCCAGGTTGATACGCAGTCCCGGAGTCTGCGGATGGCTTCCTCAACTTCAAAACCCCCGTCGAAACCAGTACAAGCCCTCGTATAAAAAATTATAAGGAAAGCTTTTCCTGTAACGCAATACAATCCGCGTTTCCGCAAGTTTTAAAGCATATTAATCTTATAATGTTTTTCTTCCCTTGTCAAGATATGAAATGCATAACCCTCTTTTGACCGGAATCATATGATACATAAGAGGAGGTCTTAATACAGGGACCCTCTTATCAGAAAGGAGGAAAGATATGGCTTTAAATGGAATTGATGTCTCTCGTTATCAGGGAGCTATAGACTGGGATCAGGTGAAAAAGGCAGGAATCTCATTTGCCATGCTCCGGGGCGGATACGGGCAGAATAATGTTGACCCATATTTCCATCAAAATGCGGCAGCCTGTCAGAGGCTTGCCATTCCCTTTGGGATTTACTGGTTTTCCTATGCCTATACGATCCAGATGGCGGTCCGGGAAGCGGAGTACTGCATTGCCCTGGCAAAGCAGTACAAGATCACCTGGCCTCTTGCTTTTGATCTGGAATATGATACGGTCCGTTACGGAGCCCAGAAGGGAGTTACCATCGGGAAAAAACTGGCTACAGACATGACCATTGCTTTCTGTGAAAAAGTTAAATCCGCAGGATATATACCAATGTATTATACCAATCTGGATTATTACCGGACCATGTTCGATACGGGACGCCTGCCTTATGATCTCTGGTTCGCGCAATATGCTTCGGCACCTTCTATCACCGGCATGGCTATGTGGCAGTATACTTCCACAGGAAAAGTCCCGGGAATTTCCGGAGACTGTGATAAGGATTACAGTTATAAAGACTATGGGAAAGGAACCGCCAAACCGGGACCTGCGCCTTCTGTCCCAAAAGAATATACGGTCCGGCCGGGAGATACCCTTTCGGAGATCGCCGCCCGGTTCGGAACTACAGTAAGCCGGCTGGCGGCGCTGAATGGTATTGCGGACCCTGACAAGATCTATGTCGGACAGGTACTGCGTCTTACCGGCAGTCCCTCCCAGGATCAGACCGTCTATACGGTAAAAGCAGGAGATACCCTTTCGGGGATCGCCGCCAGATTCGGGACCACCTATCAGGTCCTTGCTCAGATAAACGGAATCTCTGATCCTGACAGGATTTATCCTGGCCAGACCCTGAGGATCCCCTCCGGCGCTCAGGCGTCTGCTCAGTATTATACGATTCGTTCCGGAGATACCCTTTCAGGGATCGCCGCCAGGTTTGGAACCACAGTGAAAAGACTTCAGGAACTGAATCAGATTTCAGATCCCAATAAAATCTATGCCGGAAACAGGATCCGGATCTCTTAATTTCCGGACAGAAAAAACTCAGAGGCAGAAACTGATCTGTCTGCCTCTGAGAGGTAATCAGGGGAAGCGTATCAGGAGATAAGGAGCCATCTTAAGGCTTACCGGCACATCAGGATTCCAGATTTTCTATGATTTCAGAAATATTGCTGATGTCCAGATAGCTGACCAGCCCCTGATCGTCTGTCTGGGCGGTTCCCTGTATATCTATAGTATCTGCGTCTGATCCGGAGCCCAGGTTAAGTGTGCCGCTGATCTCATAAGAATCCTGGTCTTTTTGGATATCCAGATCCTCCAGATCCATTTCTTTATGAGATTCATAAGCTTTTGCCGGTATTTCATAAAAGGCCATTCCTGTGAAAGAGGCGTACCCCTCTTCTGTCATAGCTTCTTTGAACCTTTCCTCTACCCATTGGGGAAGGCCGGTGGAGGTGACAGAATCCGAGACAGCCTGGCCATCTGTCTGGCGTAAAGCTTCATATTGGGAATCATCCAGGTCTTCAAAAAGATTCTCCACCACTTCTTTTACATTTTTCTCTCCACTGTCATTTCCGCCGGAACCGCAGCCTGCCAGAACCAGACATAAAAGAACTCCGCCGGAAAGTAAAATTTTACTTTTCCTCATAATGTTCCACCCCGCTCTCTTAAAGCTGTATGCCTTCCGCGGCCGGAAGGTATCTTTTCCTTTTTCCTATATAATGATTATAAGGGAGTGCAGGATCTATTGCAATATATAATAGAAGTAAAACCATAATTTTTACATAGGGAGTCGGGTTTTCATTAGAAAGGATATCGGTATTCTTTCTTCTTGACAGAGAAATTTTCCTAGAATATCCTAATAGGAGAAACGTTCACATTTCGGACAAATTTCTTTGATATAGTAAAGAAAAAGGAGCGGATAAGATTATGGATAAGTGTAAGATATTAGTAGTAGATGATGAAAGCAGGATGCGCAAACTGGTCCGGGATTTTCTGGTGAAACAAGATTTTGAGGTCCTGGAAGCAGGAGACGGAGAGGAAGCTTTAGACATTTTTTATGAGGTAAAGGATATCTCGCTGATCATTCTGGACGTGATGATGCCCAAAATGGACGGCTGGGAAGTCTGCAGGGAGATCCGGAAGGATTCGAAGGTTCCTATTATCATGCTTACGGCCAGAGGGGATGAGAGAGACGAGCTTTTGGGCTTTGAACTGGGAGTAGATGAGTATATCTCAAAACCTTTCAGCCCCAAGATCCTGGTGGCCAGGGTGGAGGCTATCCTGAGGAGGACCAACGCCAGAGGCGCGGAGGATATCCTGGAGGCAGGAGGCATTGAGATCAACAAATCCGCCCATATTGCCACGATTGACGGGAAACCCATGGAGCTGAGCTATAAGGAGTTTGAGCTTCTTACTTATTTTATGGAAAACCAGGGGATCGCCCTGTCCAGGGAGAAGATCCTGAATTCGGTTTGGAATTACGACTATTTTGGGGACGCCCGTACCATTGATACTCATGTGAAAAAGCTCAGGAGCAAAATGGGAAAAAAGGGAGAATATATCAAGACTATCTGGGGTATGGGATATAAGTTTGAGGTGTAAGCCATGAAATTCATGAAAAAGTTTGTGGGAAAGTCTATAAGAAACCGGCTGGCGGTGACCTTTATCGGGATGATGGCCCTTTTTATGATCATTATTTTGCTGCTTAATACTTTCTTTCTGGAAAGAGTTTATACCATTACCAGAGAAAAATGTATTTATCATACTTATAATACCATCAACGAGACAGATTCCTATGAGATCCTAAATACGCCTGATTTTGGGAACTATCTTCTGGAAAACAATCTTTCCGTGGTGATCCTGTATAAGGATTCCTCCCGTATACTTTACCATTTTGCAAAAGATGCAGAAGATATGAGAGACAGGCTGCTTTTTGGAATTCCTCTGAATCTTGAAGGAGATCAGCAGATCCTGAACTCAACAGATCAGTTTATACTGGAGCGAAGGGTTAATACACAGAGTATTACAGATTCTATTAATATGTTGGGAAAGCTGGATAACGGGGACTCCTTTCTTATCAGTACTCCTATAGAGAGCCTTAAGGAAAGCGCCAGGATTTCCAATATGTTTTATTTATCTATCGGGATAGTGATGATCCTTTTAAGCTCTGCGGCAGTCCTTCTTCTTTCAGAAAGGATCACCAAACCCCTCCACCGTCTGTCCGAGCTTTCCAAGGAGATGGCAAATCTGAATTTCAGTGTAAAGTATGACAACCCAAGCGAAGATGAGGTGGGAGTTCTGGGAAACAATCTGAATCTTATGTCCGAGGAACTGGAGCGGACGATTTCGGAGCTGAAAACAGCCAACAATGAGCTCCAGAAGGATATTGAGAAAAAGACCCAGGTAGATGAAATGCGCAAGGAATTCCTCTCTAATGTGTCCCATGAACTGAAGACGCCTATTGCCCTGATCCAGGGCTATGCGGAAGGGCTCCAGGAATGCATCAATGATGACCCTGAGAGCCGGGAGTTTTATTGTGATGTGATCATTGACGAAGCAGGAAAGATGAACAATATGGTAAAGAAGCTTCTGACTTTGAACCAGTTGGAATTCGGAAATGACCAGGTGACCATGGAACGGTTTAATATTACAGAGCTGATCCGGGGCGTGGTGAATTCTTCCCAGCTGCTGGCTGCTCAGAAGGAAGTACAACTGCGGTTTGTGCAGCGGGATCCGGTGTATGTCTGGGGGGATGAGTTTAAGATCGAGGAAGTAGTGACCAACTATGTTTCCAATGCTTTGAACCATGTGGATTATGATAAAAAGATCGAGGTAAAGATCCTTCAGAAGAGAGATCTGGTAAGAGTGTCTGTCTTTAATACAGGGGATCCCATCCCTCAGGAAGATCTGGATAAGATCTGGATCAAATTTTATAAAGTGGATAAAGCCAGGACCAGAGAGTATGGAGGCAGCGGCATCGGCCTGTCGATAGTTAAGGCTATTATGGACAGTATGAACCAGAAATGCGGCGTGACCAATTATGACAACGGCGTAGAATTCTGGTTTGAACTGCAGAGCGCCGGGCCGGCGGAGATTTCTATCTTTCCAAATTAAAGAGCAGAAAAGGAGGGGGCATATCTGCAGGAACGGTAAGAAACAACCGTGCCTGGAACCTCCATACAAAATTTGCAGGAAAATTTGCATTTTTGGTAGTATTCTGTTAAACTAAAAAGATGGAAAAAATAAGCGGATCATAGGCCTGGCTGTGTATTTATGATATTTCGTGAAAGAGAGCCGGCCCTATGGCCGGCTTTTTTAGGAGGATAAAAATATGCCGCCTTTACAGGGACAATGGCTGGAGGCTTTAAAGCCGGAATTTAAGAAACCTTATTATAAAGAATTATTTACAAAGGTGGGGCAGGAGTATCAGAGAAGAAAGATTTTTCCTGCTCCAGATGACATTTTTAATGCTTTTCATCTGACACCGCTGGATCAGGTGAAGGTGGTGATCCTGGGACAGGATCCTTATCACAATGACGGGCAGGCCCATGGGCTGTGCTTTTCGGTAAAGCCGGATGTGGAGATCCCCCCGTCTCTGGTGAATATTTATCAGGAGCTTCATGATGACTGCGGCTGCTATATCCCGGACAATGGGTATCTGGTGAAATGGGCCAGGCAGGGGGTGCTGCTTTTGAACACCGTTTTGACCGTCCGTGCCCATCAGGCGAATTCCCACAGAGGTATCGGCTGGGAGGAATTTACCGATGCAGCCATCCGGGTCCTGAACGAGCAGGACAGGCCTATCGTTTTTATGCTCTGGGGAAGACCGGCACAGATGAAGAAAGCCATGCTGAACAATCCCAGACATCTGATACTGGAAGCGCCTCATCCCAGTCCTTTGTCGGCTTTCCGGGGATTTTTCGGCTGCAGACATTTCAGCAAAGCCAATGCTTTTCTCACAGAGCATGGACTGGAGCCTATTGACTGGCAGATAGAAAACAGACAGGGGAACTAGCCTATATGGAAAAGAAAAACGACAATACCTTATTGAAAAATGCTTCCTTTCTCATGGTAGCGGCTCTGATCTCCAAGATCATCGGACTGATCTATAAGAGCCCTCTGTCCGCTACGTTAGGAAATGAAAGTTTTGGCTGCTTTAGTTTTGCCCAGAACGTATATCTGATCCTTTTGATGATCGCTTCTTACAGTATCCCTCAGGCAGTATCCAAGATCATGGCAGAGAGGATCGCGTTTAAACGCTACAGAGACGCTCAGAGGATCTTTAAAGGAGCTCTCCTCTATGCCGTGATCGTAGGGGGAGTTGTAGCCATATTCTGTGTGGTGGGAGCGCCGATCCTTATACCTGAGAGTATGGCAAATGCAAGGCTGGCGCTTCAGTTCCTTGCGCCTACCATCTTTCTTTCCGGAATTCTGGGAGTTTTCCGGGGATACTTCCAGGCATACCGGAATATGCTGCCCACTTCTCTGTCTCAGATTTTTGAGCAGATCGCAGTGGCGGTGGTAGCTCTGCTTATGGCGAATTTTATGGTGAATTATTTTGCAGATGCGGATACCGATGTGCTCAGAAGCTGGAGCGCAGCGGGAGCCACTATGGGAACCGGAGCGGGAGTTGCCACAGCGCTGCTCTTTATGCTGCTGGTCTACTGGGTGAACCGGAAGATCATACAGAAAAAGATCCGGAAAGATACAGTATCGGTAAATGAAAGTTATTCCTCTGTGATGAAGAATATCATTCTGATCGTATCGCCTATCATCCTTAATTCCTTTTTATATAACGTAAATACTTATTTAAACAGCCGGATCTATTCTCAGGTGTCCGGATTCAAGGGGATGGACAGCGGCCTTATCCAGGGACTGTATGCAGAGTGCGGATACTTTATGACTTTGATCAATATCCCCCTGACTCTGGCAAGTACAGCGCCTACTTCCATGCTTCCGGAAGTTTCCGGCGCATATGCCACAGGAAATATCAAAGAAGCAAAAGAGAAGATCAACAAGGCCACCTGGCTGAGTATGTTTATTTCCATTCCCTGTTCTGCGGGACTGTTTGTTCTGGCAGGTCCTATCACCAGCCTGTTGTTCCCTGCCACAGACGGAGTGGCAGGATATCTGATGATGCTGGGAGTGATCACGGTGATCATGAACGGAATGTCCAATATCTCCAACGGAGTTCTCCAGGGGATCGGAAAAGCCCAGCTGCCGATGATCCATGCGGCTATCGCTCTTGTGATCGACGTAATAGTCATGCTGGCGCTGATGTTTGCCACAGATCTGGGAATTTACAGCGTAGTCATTGCCATGATCGTATATGCTCTGGTAATGTGTATCTTAAACCATATGTCCATGCGGAAAGAGCTGGATTACAGAAATCCCTGGAAGGAAGCCTATCTTATGCCATTCCTGGCTTCCCTGCCGATGGGAGCCGCCGCTTTCCTGATCTATCAGGGCGTCCATGCTCTTACCAGAAGCATACCCGGGGGCAACCTTATCGCCCTTGTGCCGGCCATCGCCATTGGCGCCTGCATTTACTTCCTGATCTACCTGCTGATCTCGGATCCCAAGGCAGAGGATCTGGCAGGACTTCCGGGAGGCAGAAAGCTGGTGGAGATTGGCAGAAAGCTGCATATTATAAAAGACCATTCCGGAGATAAATAAAAAAGAGACAATCCTTTAGAGAATTGGGACTTTAAAAAGTCTATTCTCAGGATTGTCTCTTTTTTTGTTTCTATATGGCTGCTTATCCCAGTTTCTTAAAGGCTGTGGAAAGCATAAGTTTGATACGGTTCAGCTGGTTTACCTCGCTGGCGCCCGGGTCGTAGTCTACGGCTACGATATTGGCTTCCGGATAGTCTTTCCGGATAGCCTTGATAACGCCTTTGCCTACAATGTGGTTCGGCAGACAGCCGAAAGGCTGGATACATACGATATTAGGCGTTCCCCCGTGGATCAGCTCCATCATTTCTCCGGTGAGGAACCATCCCTCGCCGGTCTGGTTGCCCAGAGAAACAATAGGCTCTGCCATTTTCGCCAGATCCGCGATCTTGGCGGAAGGAGTGAAATGTTTACTCTTGGCAAATTCTTTGTTTGCCGCGCTTCTTACAAATTCGATGGCGGCAATTCCCAGATTTCCCTCTTTTGCAAGAGTTTTCTTAAAGCCCAGATAATCGGACTTAAAGTTCAGATTGTAGAAGCAGTAGCACATGAAGTCGATCAGGTCCGGACACACAGGCTCGGCCCCTTCTTTTTCCAGCAGTTCTGCCAGATGATTGTTGGCGGCAGGAAGGAATTTTACCAGGATCTCTCCTACGATACCCACTCTCGGCTTTTTCTCATCTGTGATAGGAAGTGTGTCAAATTCCCTTATCATCTGCCGGCAGATCCGGTTAAACTGGGCGAAAGAGGCATGTCTTCCGGAAAGGAAGGACTTACATCTTTTCTCCCATTTTTTATGCAGGGCATTGGCAGAGCCTTTTACCTGCTCGTAGGGGCGCATACGGTAGATACACTTCATCAGGATATCTCCGAAGACTGCTCCGTAAGCTAAGCGGATGGCCAGCTTTGGAGTGATCTTAAATCCCGGATTTTCCTCCAGACCGCTTAAGTTAATGGAGATTACGGGAATATAAGCCATATCTGCCTTTTCCAGGGCACGGCGGATAAAGCCGATGTAGTTGGAAGCACGGCAGCCGCCTCCTGTCTGGGACATGATAATAGCAACCTTATGTAAGTCGTATTTTCCGGATAAAAGGGCCTGCATGATCTGGCCCACAACCATCAGGGAAGGGTAGCAGGCGTCGTTATTTACATATTTCAGTCCCACGTCCACCGCCTCTTTATTGTCGTTAGGCAGTACCTCCAGATTGTAGCCGCAGGCGTTAAAGCCGGCTTCCAGAATAGAAAAATGGATCGGCGACATCTGAGGACACAGAATGGTGTAATTCTTCCGCATTTCCTCTGTGAAAGGCACCTTCTTAATAGAAGAAGGAACAATGGTCCGTTTAATATGCTGCTGTTCTTTTACACGGATAGCAGCGATGAGAGAACGGATACGGATACGGGCCGCGCCCAGGTTATTTACTTCATCGATCTTCAGACAGGTGTAGATCTTTCCGCTGTTTGACAGGATCTCATTTACCTGGTCTGTGGTTACTGCGTCCAGACCGCAGCCGAAAGAGTTCAGCTGGACCAGGTCCAGATTATCTCTTGTTTTTACAAAGTTGGCGGCGGCATAAAGCCTTGTATGGTACATCCACTGGTCATTGACACGGAGAGGCCGTTCAATAGGAGCCAGATGGGAAACAGAATCCTCGGTGAGTACCGCCAGCCCATAGGAAGTGATCAGATCCGGGATACCGTGATGGATTTCCGGATCGATATGGTAAGGACGTCCTGCCAGGACGATTCCCCGCTTTCCGTTTTCATCCATCCACTTCAGTGTTTCTTCCCCTTTGCGCATGATATCTTTTCTGCACCGGTCCATTTCCATCCAGGCTTCTCTGGCCGCATGACGGACTTCTTCTTCCGGGATATCCGGGAATTCTTCTACCAGACGCTGGGTGACAGTCTCTTCACTGGTCAGAGCCAGGAAAGGATTGTGGAACCGGATGCTGGGATCATTTAACTCATCTACGTTGTTTTTAATGTTCTCCGCATAGGAGGTTACGATAGGGCAGTTGTAATGGTTTACCGAATCGGAAAACTCCTGACGCTCATAAGGGATACAGGGATAGAAAATGTATTTCACTCCCTGCTTCAGCAGCCAGGTCACATGTCCGTGAGCCAGCTTGGCCGGATAACATTCCGACTCGCTGGGGATAGATTCAATGCCCAGTTCGTAGATCTTTCTGGTAGAGGTAGGGGAAAGGACTACCTGATACTTCAGATCTGTAAAGAAAGTATACCAGAAAGGATAGTTCTCAAACATATTCAGGACTCTTGGGATACCCACCTTTCCTCTTACCGCCTTATCCTCGGAAAGAGGCGTGTAGGAAAAGAGTTTTTTGTACTTATATTCAAACAGGTTTGGCACATGGTCTTTATTCTTTTCCTTGCCGATACCCCGTTCACAGCGGTTGCCGGAAATATACTGGCGGCCGCCGGAGAATTTGTTGATAGTCAGACGGCAGTGATTGGTACAGCCTTTGCAGTTGGCCATGGTAGTCTTATATTCCAGAGTGTTGATCTTTTCAATGGGAAGCATAGTGGTCTCTTTTCCCTGATCATAACGTTCTCTGGCAATAAGGGCTGCTCCGAAAGCACCCATGATACCGGCAATATCCGGACGGATAGCATGGCAGCCCGCGATCTTTTCAAAGCTGCGCAGCACGGCGTCGTTATAGAAAGTACCGCCCTGGACCACAATGTGCTTTCCAAGCTCGGAAGCGTCGGAAACCTTGATAACCTTATACAGGGCGTTTTTGATAACCGAGTAAGCCAGACCTGCGGAAATATCTGCCACAGAGGCGCCTTCCTTCTGGGCCTGTTTTACCTTGGAATTCATAAAGACCGTACATCTGGTTCCCAGGTCGATGGGGTGCTCCGCGAAAAGAGCGGCTTTGGCAAAATCCTGGACACTGTAGTTCAGAGACTTTGCAAAGGTTTCAATAAAGGAACCGCAGCCGGAAGAGCAGGCTTCGTTCAGCTGCACGCTGTCTACGGTCTGGTTTTTGATCTTGATACATTTCATATCCTGGCCGCCGATATCCAGGATACAGTCTACCTCAGGATCAAAGAAGGCGGCGGCGTAGTAATGAGATACGGTCTCTACCTCTCCTTCGTCCAGCATCAGGGCCGCTTTGATCAGGGCTTCTCCATATCCGGTAGAACAGGAGTAAGCGATCTTGGCTCCTTTGGGAAGCTGGGAATAAATTTCCTGGATAGCTTTAATGGAAGTAGCCAGAGGACTTCCGTTGTTATTGCTGTAAAAAGAGTACAGCAGGGAACCGTCTTCTCCCACAAGAGCTGCTTTTGTGGTGGTAGAACCGGCGTCAATACCCAGGTAGCAGTTTCCTTTGTATGTAGAAAGATCCCCGGTCTTTACATTGTACTGGCTCTGGCGGCGGTTAAATTCTTCATAGTCTTCCTTTGTGGCGAAGAGAGGCTCCATACGGCTGACCTCAAAATCCATTTTAATGGAAGCCCGCAGCCGGTCTCTCATGGCAGTTACAGACACGCCTTTGGCGTCCGGCTTTACATTGAGAGCAGAGCCGATAGCCGCAAACAGATGAGAATTTTCCGGCACAATGGTGTGCTCCTCGTCCAGCTTTAAGGTACGGATAAAGGCTACCTTTAATTCGGAAAGGAAGTGGAGAGGACCGCCTAAGAAGGCTACATGTCCCCGGATAGGCTTGCCGCAGGCAAGACCGCTGATGGTCTGATTAACCACTGCCTGAAAAATAGAGGCAGCCAGATCTTCCTTGGTAGCTCCGTCATTGATCAGGGGCTGGATATCTGTTTTTGCGAAAACACCGCATCGCGCGGCAATAGGATAAAGGGCTTTATAATGCTTTGCGTATTCGTTAAGGCCTGTAGCGTCTGTCTGTAAAAGAGACGCCATCTGGTCGATAAAGGAACCTGTACCGCCGGCACAGATACCGTTCATACGCTGTTCTACATTTCCCCCTTCAAAATAAATGATCTTGGCGTCCTCTCCGCCCAGTTCGATAGCTACATCTGTTTTCGGCGCCAGCTCCTGAAGAGAGGTGGACACGGCGATCACTTCCTGGACAAAAGGAACTTCCAGATGGTTTGCCAGAGTCAGACCTCCGGATCCGGTGATCACAGGAGCTACCTGAATCTCGCCTAATGCCTGGTAGGCCTTATCCAGCAGCTTTGCCAGGGTATTTTGAATGTCTGCAAAATGACGCTCATAGTCCGAGAACAAAAGCTTATGCTGAGGACTTAATACTGCGATCTTTACAGTAGTAGAGCCAATATCGATACCTAAGGGGTACAGGGTCTGGTTCATTGTATTATCTGCTGACATAGTCAGAAGACCTCCTCTTGATTTACTATGAAAGCCCAGTCTCAAAGCAGAGACGGCGGGGCCGCTTGCAGACCGATCCGGCTCTGTTTTAGAGACGCTGACCCGTATGAGCAAGCAGGCTGACAGGCCAGGTTGCTCATACGGGTAGAATTGCGGGAGTGCACAGTACACTAGCAATTCGTGGGTTTTCTCTTTGGTTGCTAGTTTCTTTCTTCTTATTTTTAAATAGCTGTGAAAAATCACAGTACATTATACGACAATCTATAAAAAAAAACAATTACAAATATTTAACAGCCATTGCGTTTGAAAAGCCTCTATGATAGAATAAGTCGGGTAATGAGAAGAAACAGGACTATTTTTGGTCAGATTCTCTAATATAGCTGGAAATTCTATCACAGCTGACCGAAAACATGTAAAAATTATTTAAGATGAAGAGGTTATATTCTATGTATACAGTGCTGAAACAAGAAGGACGGGCCAAGAGAGCCCGTATGGAAACTGTACACGGGACTATTGAAACCCCGGTGTTCATGAATGTGGGTACAGCCGCCGCCATTAAGGGAGCTGTGTCTACGGTGGATCTTCACGAGATCAAAACCCAGGTGGAACTTTCCAACACGTATCATCTCCATGTGAGACCGGGAGATAAGGTGGTAAAGCAGCTGGGGGGACTGCACAAGTTTATGAACTGGGACCGTCCCATCCTTACTGATTCCGGCGGATTCCAGGTGTTTTCCCTGGCAAAGCTGCGCCAGATCAAGGAGGAAGGTGTTTATTTTCATTCCCATGTAGATGGAAGAAAGATCTTTATGGGACCGGAGGAGAGTATGCAGATCCAGTCCAATCTGGGTTCTACTATTGCCATGGCTTTTGATGAATGCGCCCCCAGCAAGGCAGACCGGAAGTACGTGGAAAATTCTGTGGCAAGGACCACCCGGTGGCTTGTGCGGTGCAAAGAAGAGATGGCCCGTCTGAATTCCCTGGAAGATACTGTAAATCCTCATCAGCTTCTCTTTGGTATCAATCAGGGAGCGGTCTATGACGATATCCGTATCGCCCATGCCCAAGAGATCTCCAAGCTGGATCTGGACGGTTACGCTATCGGAGGGCTGGCGGTAGGGGAGACCCATGAGGAAATGTACCGGATCCTGGACAACGTGGTTCCCTATCTTCCCGTAGATAAACCTACCTATCTTATGGGGGTAGGAACGCCGGCGAATATACTGGAAGCCGTATCCAGAGGAGTGGATTTTTTTGACTGTGTATACCCAAGCCGCAATGGCCGTCATGGTCACGTTTATACAAACTTTGGAAAGATCAATCTGTTTAACGCCAAATATGAGCTGGATCCCAGACCTATTGAAGAGGGCTGCCAGTGTCCCACCTGCCGCCACTACAGCAGGGCTTATATCCGCCATCTGCTGAAAGCCAAAGAAATGCTGGGCATGCGGCTGTGTGTACTCCACAATCTTTATTTCTACAACACTATGATGGAGGAGATCCGTCAGGCGCTGGATGAAGGAAGATATGAGGAATACAAAAAACAGAAACTGGAAGGCATGGCCGCAGGACCGAAAGACTGAAAAAACACGCTGTCAATGGCTGAATGACCAAAGAAAATATAGAAAAACACTTGAAGAAATGGGAAAAATTGTGTATGATAGCCATAGTGTCTAAATTGAGAAAAGACAAAGTTTAGTATTTTAGTTTTAGGAGGAAACAGCATGTTATTATCAACATCATCAGCAGCAGGCGGCACAGGTGCTTTATTAAGTTTGGTGATCCCTCTTGCTATATTCTTTCTGTTAATGTACTTCATGATCATGAGACCTCAGAAGAAAGAACAGCAGAGAGTAAAGAGTATGCTGGCAGCCATGGAAGTAGGCGATACAGTGGTGACTACCAGCGGTTTCTACGGAGTCCTGATCAATATTACTGAAGAAGATGTGATCGTGGAATTTGGAAACAACAGAAACTGCAGGATTCCTATGAGAAAGTCCGCTATCGCAGAAGTAGAAAAAGCCAGCGATGGTATAGCAGAATAAAAAAACGGAACAATAAGAAAAGAATGGGAGCTATCGCATTTTATGCACATAAGAGAATGCGGCAGCTCTTTTTTCTTATCCGGATTATAGGAGGTACAAAGATCATGGCGTTTATCAGCCTGTTTGAAGTGATCGGCCCCAATATGGTAGGGCCTTCCAGTTCCCATACTGCCGGGGCAGCTTCTATGGCCCTTCTGGCCAGAAAGCTGTTTCCGGGGGAGATTAAAGAAGTGCATTTTACATTATATGGTTCCTTTGCCAAGACTTACCGGGGACACGGCACAGACCGGGCCCTGATGGGAGGTATGCTGGGATTTGAAACGGACGATCTTCGGATCAGGGACTCTCTGGCCCTGGCGGAAAAAGCAGGGATCGGCTATACATTTACAATTTCTGAGGAGACAGACGGCATTCATCCCAATACTGCGGATATGGAAATCCTGGGAACAAAAGGAGAGCGGCTTTTCGTCCGGGGAGAATCCCTGGGAGGCGGAAAAGTAAAGATCGTAAGGCTGAACAATATTTCTGTGGATTTTACAGGAGAATACAGTACCCTTATCGTCAGCCAGACAGACAAGCCGGGGGTAGTAGCCCATATTACAAAGGTTTTAAGCGAAGCCGGAGTGAACATTGCCTTTATGCGGCTGTTCCGGGAAGAAAAAGGAGCGGCTGCCTATACGGTGGTGGAATCTGATGAAAAGATTCCCGAAGACATACCGGAGAAGATCAGAGAAAACCCTCTGGTTTCCCATATCATGCTGGTGCAGCTATAGGAGGAAGAAAAATGGAGTTTAACCATGGAACAGAATTACTGGAATTGTGTGAGAAAAATAAAACGCCGATTTCCCTGGCTATGAAAAAAAGAGAAGCGGAATTTTCCGGGATCACGGAAGAGGAAGTGGAAAAAAAGATGAGAAAGGTCTGGAAGATCATGAAAGAATCTGCCAGAAAGCCTTTAGAGCATCCGGTTCCTTCTATAGGGGGACTGATCGGCGGAGAGGCAAAGAAACTGAAAGAATATCATGAGAAAGGCAGGAGCGTCTGCGGCGATCTGATGTCCAGAGCCATTACTTATGCTATGGCTGTTCTGGAAGTAAACGCTTCTATGGGGGTGATCGTGGCGGCTCCTACTGCCGGTTCTTCAGGAGTGGTGCCGGGAGTCCTGCTGGCCCTTCAGGAAGAATATGATCTGTCAGATGAAGAAATTTTAAATGGCCTGTATACAGCGGGAGCTGTAGGATATCTTCTTATGCGGAACGCCTCCGTGGCAGGAGCCGAAGCAGGATGCCAGGCAGAGGTGGGGGCAGCTTCTGCCATGGCTGCCGCCGCTGCTGTGGAGATCATGGGAGGAACTCCTGCAATGTGTCTGAATGCCGCCTCCGGAGCTCTGGCAAATCTTCTGGGGCTGGTCTGCGACCCCATTGCCGGCCTGGTGGAAGCGCCCTGCCAGAACCGGAATTCCGTGGGAGCGGCCAATGCCATGATCTGCGCCCAGCAGGCTCTGGCAGGGATCACCCAGGTAATTCCTTTTGACCAGATGGCAGAAGCCATGTATCATGTGGGAAGAAGTCTTCCTTTTGAACTGCGGGAAAGCGCTCTGGGAGGCTGCGCCCAAACCCCCGCCGCCTGCGCCCGGACCTGCCAGATCTTTTCCGCAGATTCTTAAAATTCTCTGTTTGCCAGAGAGACGAAGCTGACGCATGAAACATATATCAACATCCTCGCTTTATTCCCGCGGGCAACGAGCCAAGCGGACATGCTGGCATTGTCCATTTGGCGACTGCCGCGAGGGTCTAATACCCCGATGTTTGCATTGTTGCTAGTTTGATGCCCCGTATGCTTGCATCGGGGTATTTGACTTATGCGATAACTTTGTCCTATGACAAAAAAATTCCCAAAGGGGGAAAACCCCGCGTTTGGGAAAGAAAGGAGAAAAAATGTTGTATATAAACCTGCCGGTAAAGCAGGAGAATTCTTAGGCGAAGCCCGGCGGCCACATCAGCTTCTGACTATGCAGCCGCTGTCTTCTTTCTGAACACTTACGAGTATAGAGGATAATTGTGACGGTCTTGTGTCTGGAAAATAAAGGATTTCTAAAGTCTGATAAAAAAACATAAAGATATGTTATCAAGTTTCTATTCTCAATGACAAAGGATTGGCACAGAGGGCCGATAAGAAACGATCTGTTTTTTATACAAAGTACGGTTAAGATTTGAATTTAAGAGATATAACCGTACCTCTTTAGCGAATAGATTCCAGATATTCATAGCTGCTACTACAAAACGCCTAAATTTTGTAAGCATAGGGAATCCTCTGGAAAGAATGGAAGATATAACGAAAAGGCATAGCCGGTTATCCTATTATGACTTGAATTGTGGATAGAAAAGGATTATCATATTACTAATTACACTGTGAAAACTGACTGAATCAGAATGTAAGGACAGGAAAGGAGACTATAGATATGGAATATAAGATTTCCCTGATCCCCGGAGATGGTATTGGTCCGGAGATCGTTGGAGAGGCTAAGAAAATATTAGATAAGGTCTGTGAAAAATACGGACATAAATTCAACTATGAGGAAGTGCTTCTGGGAGGGGCGTCTATTGACGCCTGTGGAGTACCCCTTACCCAGGAAGCCGTTGACACGGCAAAAAGCTCTGACGCAGTGCTGATGGGCTCTATCGGAGGAGACGCCAAGACCTCTCCATGGTATCAGCTGGAGCCTTCCAAGAGACCAGAGGCAGGACTTTTAGCGATCCGGAAAGCGCTGAATCTTTTTGCGAATCTTCGCCCCGCTTATTTATATAATGAATTAAAGGGAGCCTGCCCTTTAAAGGAAGAATTGATCGGAGACGGCTTTGATATGATCATTGTCCGGGAACTGACCGGCGGCCTTTATTTCGGAGAGAGAAAGACTGTAGAGGAAAACGGTGTGAGAAAGGCCATTGACACCCTGACTTATGATGAGAATGAGATCCGCCGGATCGCAGTGAAAGCTTTTGAGATCGCAGGCAAGAGGAAAAAGAAAGTTACCAGTGTGGATAAGGCCAACGTATTGGATTCCTCCAGACTCTGGAGAAAAGTAGTGGAAGAAGTGGCTGCTGATTATCCGGATATTACCCTGGAGCATATGCTGGTAGATAACTGCGCCATGCAGCTGGTACATAACCCGGGACAGTTTGATGTGATCCTTACAGAGAACATGTTCGGAGATATTTTGTCTGATGAGGCAAGTATGGTTACCGGATCTATCGGAATGCTTTCTTCTGCCAGCTTAAATGAGACGAAATTCGGCCTTTATGAGCCAAGCCACGGTTCTGCTCCGGACATTGCGGGAAAAGGTATCGCAAATCCCATTGCAACCATCCTTTCCGCAGCTATGATGCTCCGCTTCTCCCTGGATCTGGATAAAGAAGCAGACGCCGTGGAAGCAGCCGTCCAGCAGGTGCTGAAAGAAGGCTACCGCACAGTGGACATCATGTCAGAAGGCATGAAACAGGTAGGTACAAAAGAAATGGGAGATCTGATCGCAGAACGCATATAGCCGGATCTGAAGCATAAAGATGAAAAAATGTGCGATGTTATAAGACATAGGAAATATACATAGAAAGGAAAGAAGATTATGAGAAGTGACGCAGTAAAAACAGGGATGCAGCAGGCACCCCACCGTTCTTTATTTAATGCACTGGGACTGACAAAAGAGGAGTTATCCAAACCTCTGGTAGGGATTGTCAGCTCATATAATGAGATCGTACCGGGACATATGAACCTGGATAAGATCGTAGAGGCTGTAAAACTGGGAGTTGCCATGGCAGGGGGAACCCCTATCGTGTTCCCGGCTATCGCTGTGTGCGATGGCATTGCCATGGGGCATATCGGTATGAAATACTCACTGGTTACCAGAGATCTGATCGCAGATTCCACAGAAGCTATGGCTATGGCTCATCAGTTTGATGCACTTGTCATGGTGCCGAACTGTGACAAGAATGTACCGGGACTTTTAATGGCTGCAGCCAGGATCAACGTTCCTACCGTATTTGTAAGCGGCGGCCCAATGCTGGCAGGAAGAGTCCACGGACAGAAGAGAAGTCTTTCTTCCATGTTTGAGGCAGTAGGCTCCTACAGCGCAGGAACCATGACCGAGGAAGAAGTAGAAGAATTTGAAAATAAGGTATGTCCTACCTGCGGTTCCTGCTCCGGAATGTATACCGCCAACAGTATGAACTGTCTGACAGAAGTGCTGGGCATGGGACTGAAAGGAAATGGAACCATTCCGGCAGTTTATTCCGAGAGGATCAAACTGGCAAAACATGCGGGCATGCAGGTTATGGAAATGTACCGGAAGAATATCCGCCCAAGAGACATTATGACAAAAGAGGCTATCTTAAATGCGCTCACCGTGGATATGGCTCTGGGCTGTTCAACCAACAGTATGCTGCATCTGCCGGCTATTGCCCATGAGATCGGCTGGGATTTTGACATTACATTCGCAAACCAGATCAGTGAGAAGACACCCAACCTCTGTCATCTGGCGCCGGCAGGTCCTACTTACATTGAGGATCTGAACGAGGCCGGAGGTGTCTACGCAGTAATGAACGAGCTGGCGAAAAAGGATCTTCTGAATCTGGACTGTATGACAGTTACAGGAAAGACCGTAGGAGAAAATATCAAGGGATGTGTAAACAAGAATCCGGAAGTGATCCGTCCTATTGACAATCCTTACAGCCAGACAGGAGGCCTGGCCGTTCTTACCGGAAACCTGGCTCCGGACGGAGGCGTGGTAAAGAAAAGCGCTGTATGCGAGGAAATGATGGTACATGAGGGACCAGCCAGAGTCTTTGACTGTGAGGAAGACGCTATTACCGCTATCAAAGGCGGAAAGATCGTTCCCGGCGACGTGGTAGTGATCCGCTATGAAGGCCCAAAAGGCGGCCCCGGCATGAGAGAAATGCTGAATCCTACATCTGCTATTGCAGGAATGGGACTGGGATCATCTGTAGCCCTGATCACCGACGGAAGATTTTCAGGAGCTTCCAGAGGAGCCTCTATCGGACATATCTCTCCGGAAGCGGCAGTGGGAGGTCCTATCGCCCTGGTGGAAGAAGGAGATCTGATCCGGATCAATATACCGGAACATAAACTGGAACTGGCAGTTTCAGAAGAAGAACTGGCGAAGAGAAAAGAAAAATGGCAGCCAAGAGAACCAAAGGTGACCACCGGTTATCTGGCGCGGTATGCGGCTATGGTTACCAGCGGAAACAGAGGAGCTGTACTGGAGGTACCAAAAAGATAAAAAGGGGAGGAGATTTCTATGCAGCTTACAGGAGCGGAAATTGTTATTGAGTGTCTGAAAGAACAGGGAGTGGACACCGTTTTCGGGTATCCCGGCGGCACCATCCTGAATATTTATGATGAATTATATAAACACCAGGGAGAGATCCATCATGTGCTGACTTCCCATGAGCAGGGAGCAGCCCATGCGGCGGACGGTTACGCCCGTTCTACCGGAAAGGTAGGAGTGTGTATGGCTACCAGCGGACCGGGGGCTACCAATCTGGTCACCGGCATCGCCACAGCCCATATGGATTCTATCCCCCTTGTAGCTATTACCTGCAACGTTGGCCTGCCCCTTCTGGGAAAAGACAGTTTCCAGGAGGTGGATATTGCAGGAGTGGTCATGCCTATCACGAAACATAGTTTTATTGTAAAAGATGTGGCTAATCTGGCAAAGACCATCCGGAGAGCCTTTAAGATCGCAAAGACAGGAAGACCCGGCCCTGTGCTGGTAGACATTACCAAAGATGTTACTGCCAATAAGACAGAGTTTACCCCTGTCCAGCCGAAGCCGGTCCAGCCTTCTGTAAAAGAGATCACCCAGGAAGATCTTCAGACAGCGGCAGATATGATCAACAAAGCGAAAAAGCCTTTTATCTTCGTAGGCGGCGGCGCTGTGGCTTCTAACGCCTGGGAAGAAGTAAGGGAACTGGCCTATAAGATCCAGTCCCCGGTAACAGATTCCCTTATGGGAAAAGGCGTTTTCCCTGGAGAGGATCCTTACTACACAGGTATGCTGGGAATGCATGGAACAAAAACTTCTAACCTGGGAGTGACCAGATGCGATCTCCTGGTGGCGATAGGCGTCCGTTTCTCTGACCGTGTCATCGGTAATGCCAAGAATTTTGCCAGAAACGCCAAGATCATTCATATTGACGTGGACGGAGCGGAGATCAACAAGAATGTTCTGGTGGACTGCCGGATCATCGGAGACGCAAAAGAAGTCTTAAAACAGCTTCTGCCTCTGGTAGGACCTGCCAAACACGAGGAGTGGATCCGGGAGATCGAGGATCTGAAAGTGAAATATCCTCTTACCTATAACCCCCAGGGCCTTACAGGTCCGGCTGTGATCGAGGAGTTGTACCGTCAGACGAATGGAGATGCCATCATCACCACAGAGGTGGGACAGAACCAGATGTGGGCAGCTCAGTATTATAAATTTAAGAGCCCCAGAACCTTTTTGTCTTCCGGCGGCCTGGGAACCATGGGATACGGCCTGGGCGCAGCCATTGGAGCCAAGATGGGAAATCCGGATAAAGTGGTGATCAACGTAGCCGGAGACGGATGCTTCCGCATGAATATGAACGAATTGGCTACAGCTACCAGAAACAATATGGCTTTAGTGGAAGTGATCATCAATAACCAGGTGCTGGGTATGGTGCGTCAGTGGCAGACCCTTTATTATGAAAAACGGTATTCCAATACCATTCTCCAGGATAAAGTAGATTATGTGAAACTGGCAGAGGCCATGGGCGCGGTAGGTATGCGGGTAACCAGGAAAGAAGATCTGGCAGAGGCTATCCGTAAGGCTATTGATCTGAATACTACGGTTCTTATCGACTGTGTCATCGACAGTGATGATAAAGTATTCCCTATGGTATCCCCGGGAGCGAATATCGAAGACGCCTTTGATGCAGAGGATCTGAAAACAAAAAGATAAGAATGTCTTTCTGGAAGAGACAAATGTTTTTATTGACAAAAATATATCAAAGGATTAGAATAAGGACAGCACGTATATATGAGGTGGCGCAGCAGCAAGTCAAAAAAGACTGCGGCACCTCATTCTTTATAAACAAAATTAAGAGGAGGAAAGAGTCGTGAGCAGAGTTTATAACTTTTCAGCAGGTCCGGCGGTACTGCCGGAAGAAGTGTTAAAAGAAGCAGCAGAGGAAATGCTGGATTACAGAGGATGCGGTATGTCCGTAATGGAGATGAGCCACCGCTCCAAAATGTTTGAAAACATTATCCAGGAAGCCGAGGCTGACTTAAGAGACCTGCTTGAAATTCCGGATAACTATAAGGTACTGTTTCTTCAGGGCGGCGCCAGCCAGCAGTTTGCCATGATCCCTATGAATCTTATGAAGAACCGGGTGGCAGATTATATCGTTACAGGCCAGTGGGCCAAGAAGGCATGGCAGGAAGCCCAGAAGTATGGAAAGGCAAATAAGATCGCCTCTTCTGAAGATAAGACCTATTCCTATATACCGGACTGTTCCGATCTTCCTATCAGTCCTGACGCAGATTATGTATATATCTGTGAGAACAATACCATTTACGGCACAAAGTTCAAAAAGCTTCCAAACACTAAGGGAAAGACACTGGTGGCAGATGTATCTTCCTGCTTCCTGTCAGAACCTGTAGACGTTAGCAAATACGGGATCCTTTACGGCGGAGTCCAGAAGAACATCGGCCCTGCGGGAATGGTCATTTCCATTATCCGGGAGGATCTGATCACAGAGGACGTCCTTCCCGGAACCCCTACTATGCTGACTTTTAAGACCCATGCAGATGCAGGTTCCATGTATAACACCCCTAACTGCTACTGCATCTACATGTGCGGCAAAGTGTTTAAATGGCTGAAAAAAATGGGCGGTCTTTCGGCAATGAAAGAGCGCAATGAAAAGAAAGCCAAGATCCTTTATGATTTCCTGGATTCCAGCAGTCTGTTTAAGGGAACGGTAGTTCCGGAAGACAGATCTTTGATGAATGTGCCTTTTGTAACAGGAAATAAGGATCTTGACGCTAAATTTGTAAAAGAAGCCCAGGAAGCCGGTCTGGAAAATCTGAAAGGCCACCGCAGCGTAGGCGGCATGCGGGCAAGTATCTACAACGCGATGCCTATAGAAGGTGTGGAAGCCCTGGTAAACTTTATGAAGAACTTTGAAAAGGAGAATGGTTGATCATGTTTCAGTATCATTGCTTAAATCCCATCTCACCGGTGGGCCTGGGAAAATTTCCGGGAAAATATGAGAATACAGAGGATCTTGCACAGGCAGACGCTATCCTGGTAAGAAGCGCGGATATGCACAGCCTGGAGCTTTCTGATAAGACTGTGGCGGTAGCAAGGGCCGGAGCGGGAGTAAATAATATCCCTCTGGAGGAGCTTGCAAAAAAAGGAGTGGTTGTCTTTAACACTCCCGGGGCAAACGCCAACGGTGTAAAAGAAATGGTCATCGCAGGCATGCTCCTGGCTTCCAGAGATATCGTAGGCGGTATTGAATGGCTGGAGCAGCAGGAGGCTTCTGAGGATATTGCAAAGAAAGCGGAGAAGCAGAAGAAAAAATTTGCAGGCTGTGAGATCAGCGGTAAGAAACTGGGGATCATCGGTCTTGGAGCCATCGGCGTCCGGGTGGCTAACGCGGCGGTACATCTAGGCATGGAAGTTTACGGCTACGACCCCTTTATCTCTGTAGATGCGGCCTGGAGCCTGTCAAGAAGTATCCATCATATCAATGATGTGAATATGATCTACCGGGACTGTGACTATATTACCATTCATGTGCCTCTTATGGACAGCACCAGAAATATGATCGGCAAAGATGAGATCGCTCAGATGAAAGAAGGAGTGGTCCTTCTGAACTTTGCCAGGGACCTGCTGGTAGATGAGGAAGCTCTTGCAGAGGCTTTAAGAGAAGGAAAGGTAAAGAAGTATGTGACAGACTTTGCCAATCCTCTGGTAGCCAGTACGCCAAACACTCTGGTCACTCCTCATCTGGGAGCTTCCACTGAGGAATCCGAAGATAACTGCGCGGTAATGGCAGTTCATGAGATCATGGATTACCTGGAAAACGGAAATATCAAAAATTCCGTCAATTATCCAAACTGCGATGCAGGCGCCTGTGTGGATGTAGGCCGTGTGACCATCAATCACAAGAATATTCCCAATATGATCAGTCAGTTCACGAAAACACTGGGTGACGCGGGAGTAAATATCTCTAATATGACAAATAAAAGCAAAGGAGACTACGCCTATACCATGATCGACGTATCTTCCCCGATCTCCAAAGAAGTGGCAGATACTCTGAAAAATATCAAAGGCGTATACAGAGTCCGTATTGTAAAATAATGGGGTAAAAATGAAAAAATCAACATCTTTTCAAAAAAGACTGAAACAGATGAAAAAAGCAAAAACTATAGCAGATTCTATAAGGAGAAACCACAAAAGGATCCTGAAAACGGTCCGGCTCCTTGGAAAGCTGAGAATTACGAAGACTTAGGAGGTTTTTATGGCAGTTGTAAAACCATTTCCGGCTATCCGCCCTCAGGCGGTAAAGGCGGCCCAGATCGCGGCCCTTCCCTATGATGTCTTTACCAGGGAAGAAGCGGTTAAAGAGATCGAGAAGCATCCCCTGTCTTTTCTCCGGGTGGATCGCCCGGAAACAAATTTTCCGGAAGGGACGGATATGTATAGTCCCCAGGTATATGAAAAGGCAGGAGAGCTTCTCTGGAAGCTGGTGGATACAGGAGATCTGTGTCAGGATATGGAGCCTTGTTACTACATCTATGAGCTCAGTGTGGGAGACCATGTGCAGACCGGCGTAGCCGCCTGCGCGTCTGTAGACGATTATCTGGATCATGTGATCAGGTGCCACGAAAATACACGGCCGGAGAAGGAGACAGACCGTATCCGCCATATTGAGGCCTGCCACGCCCAGACGGGACCGATCTATCTGGCGCACTGCCCGGAGCCGGAGCTTCGCAGGCTTCTGGATATCCGGAAACGGAGCCATCCCAATTATAATTTTCAGGGAGAGGACGGAGTGCGTCACAGGGTCTGGGCTGTCTATGAAGGAAATGTGATCGAGAAGATCCGGAGATTATTTGAAAAAATGGACCGCATCTATGTGGCAGACGGACATCACAGAGCCGCTGCGGCGGTAAAGATCGCCCAAAAGAGAAGAAAAGAAAATCCGGATTATACAGGAAAAGAGTCTTTCAATTATTTCCTCAGTGTTTTATTCCCCTGGGATGAACTGCGGATCGTAGAATATAACCGTGTGGTAAAGGATCTGGGAGGAAAGACTGTAGAAGATTTTTTGAAAGAAGTGGAAAAATGTTTCCAGGTAGAAAAGGAGGGATCCTGCCCTGTTAAGCCGGAAAAGAAAGGTATTTTCGGTCTGTATGTAGGGAATACCTGGTACCGGCTGGCCATAAAGGAAGAATATAAATCTCAGGACCCGGTAAAAAATCTGGATGTATCCCTTCTTCAGGACTGTCTTCTGGCGCCGGTTTTGGGTATCCGGAATCCAAAAGAAGATCCCAGGATCCAGTTCGCAGGCGGGATCCGGGGGGTTCAGGAACTGGAGGAGGCGGCAGATCTGGAAGGAGGCGCCGCTTTCACCCTGTATCCGACGGATATGATGGAGCTGATCCAGGTGGCAGACGCGGGCAGATTAATGCCGCCTAAGTCTACATGGTTTGAACCCAAGCTGAGAAGCGGCCTATTTATCCACAGGATATAGTAAGGAAAAGGGGTAAAAGGAAAATGAAAAAGAAAATCGCAGCAGTGCTGCTCAGTGCTTTAATGGCATCCTCTGTTTTAGCCGGCTGTTTGGGAGGACAGGAGTCTCAGACAGAGGAAACTCAGACACAGGAAGAGGAGACTCAGGAAACGGAAGAACAGCCTTCTCAGGAAACAGAAGCAGAACCTGTGGACGTAGATGTTATGGCTTTGAAAGGGCCTACAGCCATGGGGCTGGTAAAATTTATGGACGAGGTGGACAGCGGCAGCGTGACTTCAGAAAACTATAATTTTTCTATTGCGGCCTCCGCTGATGAGGTAACGCCTAAACTGGTCCAGGGAGAGGCGGATATTGCAGCGGTTCCTGCAAACCTGGCGTCTGTACTGTACAATAAGACCCAGGGACAGGTGGAAGTGCTGGCAGTGAATACTCTGGGCGTTCTGTATATTGTAGAAAACGGGGATACTGTTCAGTCTGTAGAAGATCTTCGGGGTAAGACTATTTACGCCAGCGGCAAAGGGTCTACTCCGGAATATGCCCTGGAATATGTGTTGTCTGCCAACGGCATTGACCCGGAGACCGATGTGACCATTGAATGGAAAAGCGAGCATTCCGAGTGTGTGGCAGCGATCACCAGTTCTGAAAACGGTATTGCCATGCTTCCCCAGCCTTTTGTGACTACGGCGGAGACCCAGAACCCGTCTATCCGTACTGCTCTGGATCTTACAGAGGAGTGGGATAAAGCCCAAAAGACAGAGGAGAATAACAGCGCTCTGATCACAGGAGTGGTAGTAGCCAGAACGGATTTTGTGGAGGAAAATCCCGAAGCGGTAGAAGATTTTATGACCAGGTATCAGGAATCTGTAGACTATGTAAACAGCAATACAGAGGATGCTGCAGAACTGGTAGGCAAATATGATATCGTTACCCCAGAGGTGGCAGAGAAAGCTCTTCCGGAATGCAATATCGTATTTATGGAAGGCGAAGAAATGAAAGAAAAACTTTCCGGCTATCTGGAAGTGCTGGGAGGCCAGAATCCAGAAGCCATAGGCGGAGAAGTACCGGGAGATGATTTCTATTACAGCCGATAGGGCAGATAAGAAAAAAGGAAAGATAAAAATATGGGCCGTGGTGTTCTGGCTGCTGGTTTGGCAGGGAGTGAGCCAGGTCTTGGGGCAGGAGATACTTTTGGTATCTCCTGTATCCGTTCTCAGACGTCTTCTGGAACTGGCTGTGACGCTGGATTTCTGGACTTCAGTAGGATTTTCTATCAGCCGGATCATGGGCGGTTTCCTTCTAGGTGCGTTTATGGGGATCTTTCTAGGCGCGCTGGCGGCAGGGATCTCCCCGGTGCGCCAGCTTCTGGAACCGGCAGTGCTGACCATAAAATCGATTCCAGTGGCCTCTTTTATAATCCTGGTCCTGATCTGGGTGTCTTCAGAGGATCTCTCTGTTGTGATCTCTTTTCTTATGGTATTTCCTGTTCTTTATACCAATGTGCTCAACGGCATAGAAAGTACGGACAGGAAGCTTCTGGAGATGGCAGATGTGTTTAGGATCTCTCTTCCAAGGAGGATCCGGTATATTTACGCTTCCCAGGTACTTCCTTTTTTCAGGGCAGGGTGCAGCGTATCTTTGGGCCTTTGCTGGAAAGCAGGCGTAGCTGCGGAGGTTATCGGCATACCGGATGGATCCATAGGAGAGCGGCTGTATATGGCAAAAGTTTACCTGAACACTCCGGATCTGTTTGCCTGGACCATAGTGATCGTTTTGATCAGCCTGGTTTTTGAAAGGCTGTTCCTGGCCCTGGTGGACACAGGAGTGGGATATCTGGAGAGGAGCTGACCATGGACATTCAAATTGAACATCTGGACAAAGCATATGGGGAAAATCAGGTGCTGAAGGATTTTTCCGCAGTGATCCCCGAGGGGAAAACCACCTGTATCATGGCGCCTTCCGGAAAGGGGAAGACGACCCTGCTGAATATCCTGCTGGGTTTGGAAGCCTATGACGGAGGAAGGATCCGGGGCCTGGAAGGGAAAAAGAAAAGTGCTGTTTTCCAGGAAGACCGGTTGTGTGAGAACCTGAGCTCCAGGGCGAATATCCGTATGTTCCGGGAAAAAAAGATCAGCCGGGGCTCCGGTTTCTTAAAAAAGATGGAAGAAGGCCTGGAGGCTTTGGAACTTCAAGAATGGGGAGACCAGCCGGTGAGGAAACTTTCAGGAGGAATGAAAAGACGGACTGCCATATTAAGAGCCTTGCTGGCAGACTGGGAGATCCTGTTTATGGACGAGCCATTTAAGGGACTTGATATAGAGACAAAGAAAAAGGTCATGGAGTATGTAAAAAATGAGTGTCTTGGAAAGACAGTGGTTTTTGTTACCCATGATCCGGAAGAAGCAAAAGAAATGGGAGCGGAGATCCTGGTTCTGTAAACCAGGATTCCCGCTCCCATATTTTATGTACAGAAAGAATTTTTAATAGCTGTCTACATGAAGAAGTTCATGTACTTTGCCTTTTAACAGGCCGTCGTAAAGGGAGATGATCAGCGGATTTTCGTCGGCCTTCCGGATGCTGGTCACGTTATCCGCCTGATACAGGCCGTCCCTTCTGGCTGATTTCGTACGGTTGCCTGCTCTTGGCGGCTGACCGCCTCCCATGATACAGCCTCTTCTGCAGGCCATGATCTCTACGATATGGTAGTGCTTTTTGCCGCTCTTGATATTTTCCATAACCGTCCGTGCATTGGCCAGACCGCTGGCTACGCAGACATTGAGAGGGATCCCTTTGTAGGTAACGGAGAATTCCTTGATGCCCTCATCGCCTCTGGCTCCCGCTTCCGCAACAGAATCCATGGTTGCCTTATCATGCTTGTCTGCAAAACGGCGGAGCATAGCCTCGGTAACGCCTCCGGTCACGCCGAAGATCACACCGGCGCCGGAACCGAAGCCGAAAGGCATGTCGCAGGCTTCCGGAACAAGAGTGGCGAATTCAATGCCGGAATTACGGATCATACGGATCACCTCTGTGGTGGTGATGACTACGTCAGTATCCTGTTCGCCTTTGGTATAACTGTTTGGACGGAGGATCTCCATTTTCTTGGCCGTACAGGGCATGATGGACACTACAAAGGTCTTCTTGCCCTGGTTCTTTTCATAACCTCTGTAATATTCTTTCATAACTGCGGAGAACATACCCTGAGGGGAACGGCAGGTAGAAAGATTGTCTTTGTATTCCGGATATTGGTCACAGAGGAATTTTACCCAGGCCGGGCAGCAGGAGGTGAACAGCGGAAGCTTATCTCCCTGTCCCAGACGCTCCAGGAATTCTTTGGATTCTTCCATAATGGTCAGGTCAGCGGCAAAGGCGGTGTCGTATACTTCATCGAATCCCATACGGTGGAGCACAGCTACCAGTTTGCCCATAACACTGTGGCCTTTGTCCAGACCAAAGGCGTCTCCCACAGCTACCCGGACAGCGGGAGCCACCTGAGCCACCACCCTGGTATCCGGATCGGCAATGGCTTCCCACACTTCGTCCATGTGGGTTTTTACGCTGATAGCCCCGGTAGGGCAGTAAACCCGGCACTGGCCGCAGCTTACACAGTCTGTTTCTGCTAAAGTTTTATTAAAGGCCGGCATGACCATAGCGTCGGTGCCCCGGAAGGCAAAGCCAAGGATACCCAGCCCCTGGATCTCACTGCAGGCACGGACACAGTCGCCGCAGAGGATACATTTGTTGGGGTCGCGGACCAGAGCCGGGGAGCTGGTGTCCAGAGGACGGATCTCTCTGGTGTTCTGGAACCGGACAGTGGTGATGTTCATTCTGTGAGCCAGATCCTGGAGCACACATTCGCCGCTTTTTACACAGGTGGTACAGTCGCGGCAGTGGGCGGAGAGGAGAAGCTCAACGATAAGTTTTCTGTATTTTTTGATCCTGCCGGAGTTGGTATAGATCACCATGCCGTCTCTTGGCACTTCGGAACAGGAAGCAAAGGTTCTTCCTCTGTCGTCTTCTACGGTACATAAGCGACAGGCGCCGAAGGTGGATACTTCTGAATGATAGCACAGCGTAGGCAGATTGATACCGGCATTGCGAATGACAGAAAGGACATTTTTTTCGTCTGTAAATTCAACTTTTCTGCCGTCTATTGTCATAAATCCCATAAATCTTCCCTCCTAATATTCAACATATACCGCATCAAATGCACAGTTTTCACGGCAGGCGTCGCACTTGATACATACGTTCGGATTAATATGGTAAGCCTGTTTGCGGACGCCGGAAATGGCGCCTACAGGACAGTTCTTGGCGCATTTGCCGCAGCCCTTACAGAATTCCGGATTGATGATGTATTTGCGCATAGCCGTACAGCTCTTGGCCGCACATTTATGTTCCAGGATATGCTCTTCATATTCCTTGCGGAAGGTCTTTAAAGTACTGATCACAGGCAGAGGAGCGCTCTTTCCAAGACCGCACAGGGCCATATTTTTAACCATGGAGGCCAGTTCTTCCAGAGTGTCCAGATCTTCCAGTTTTCCTTCTCCGTTTACGATCCGCTCCAGGATCTCCAGCATACGTTTGGTCCCTTCACGGCAGGGTACACATTTGCCGCAGGATTCCCGCTGAGTAAAGCTCATAAAGAAGCGGGCAACTTCCACCATACAGGTATTCTCGTCCATGACAACCAGACCGCCGGAACCCATAATGGCGTTGTATTTCTTAACATTGTCGAAATCCAGCCCTACGTCCAGATGTTCCTTTGTCAGACATCCTCCGGAAGGGCCGCCGATCTGGATGGCTTTAAAGTCGCCTCCGCCTTTGATGCCCCCGCCGATATCATAGATGATCTTACGGAGTGTAGTACCCATGGGAACCTCAATAAGACCGGTGTTCTCAATGGCGCCTGTAATAGAGAAGGTCTTGGTTCCCGGGCTTCCCTCTGTTCCGATAGTGCGGAACCAGTCAGCGCCTTTTAAGATGATACCGGGAACATTGGCAAAGGTTTCTACGTTATTTAAAACCGTAGGTTTCGCCCAGAGACCATGGTCTACGGTCCTTGGAGGCTTCACGCGGGGCATACCTCTGTCTCCTTCGATAGAGGCAGTAAGAGCAGAGCCTTCCCCGCATACAAAGGCGCCGGCGCCCCGGTTGATGTGGAGGTGGAAAGAGAAGCCGCTTCCCAGGATATCCTCACCTAAAAGTCCTTTTTCTTCTGCCTGGCGGATGGCCTTGCGCAGACGGGCTACAGATAAAGGATATTCAGCACGCACATAGATATAGCCGTCATGACAGGCAGTGGCGTATGCCCCGATAGTCATACCTTCGATGAGACGATAGGGATCTCCTTCCATTACGCTTCCATCCATGAATGCGCCGGGATCTCCTTCGTCGCCGTTACAGACAATGTAATGGACAGGCTCTTCTTTGTGGGCCGCCACCTGCTTCCATTTTCTTCCTGCAGGGAAACCGCCGCCTCCACGGCCTCTTAATTTAGACTTGTCCACTTCTTCCAGAACATCTTCCGGAGTCATGTCAAAAAGAGCTTTTGTCAGGGCATCATAACCGCCGGAAGCTATGTACTCGTCAAGAGATTCCGCGTCGAATTTTCCGCAGTTTTCCAGCACGATCCTGGTCTGCTTGGCGATAAAAGGAATTTCGTCCGGTGAAGCGTAAGACTGTCCGCCCTTTTTGTAGAAAAGATGTTCTACCGGCTCATGGTTCAGCACTGTCCGCTGGAAGATTTCCAGACAGTCTTCTTCCGTTACTTTGACATACTGGTAATGGAGCGGCTCGATACGTACCAGAGGACCTAATTCACAGATACCCTGACATCCGGTCTTTACAGCGCCAAGATGAGGCACGTCTTTCTGGAATTCTACAGATACACCGGGCATTTCCTGGCATAGTTCCTTCATTTTTTCATAGATCTTTTCAGAACCGGAGGCAACACAGCCGGTTCCCGCACATACCAGGATACGGCAGTCAAAAGAAGCGATCTCTTTCTGGGCAAGTTCCCTCTCTTTTAATAAAGCGTCTCTGTTTTCAATCATCATATATTGTCACCTCGCAGTTCTGTAATCAGTTCCAGAGCTTTTTCAGGCGTCATGGAAGGATGGACTTCATTATTGACGGTGAGGGTGGGAGCCAGTCCGCAGGCACCCAGACAGGACACTGTTTCTACAGTGAACAGCATGTCGTCTGTGGTATGTTTCTTCCTGCTCAGCCCCAGTTCTTTCTGCAGAGCTTCCAGAATGGGAATGGATTTACGCACATGACAGGCAGTCCCGTCACAGACCTTGATGATATATTTTCCTTTTGGCTCAAAAGAAAAATTTTCATAAAAGGTTGCTACACTATAGGCCTTGGCCTCTGTCACGCCGATTTCTTTGGCTACGTAAGTGAGCAGCTCTCCGGGCAGGTAACGGTATTCTTCCTGTATTTCCTGCATAATGGGGATTAAAGAGCTTGCTTTCCGTCCATAGTGGTCAATGATCTCAGCAGCTTTTTCGTAGTAGCTTTGGTCAAGCATGCATTAGTACCTCCTTATTCGTGATTGTAAAATCGCTGTTAAGATAATTTTCATAAGCGAAGTTATACTAATTATACTTTATGTGT
>ERZ1090879.285-NODE-285-length-33153-cov-18.768415_pt1 | contig 33153 bp, 33 predicted proteins | sample MGYA00478472_ERZ1090879 | MGnify/ENA primary metagenome ERZ1090879 (study PRJEB33644, sample SAMEA5815723) | chicken gut metagenome | biome: Chicken; feature: Gastrointestinal Tract; material: Caecum | place: Ireland | collected 2019-01-01 | study: A study of the... | reverse complement strand
CTTGGAAAAGCCAGCCATTACCAGCTTTTCGGTCTCTTTGCCATTACTCCATCTCGCCGAGTCGCAAAGAGCTCTAAGCTTTTTTGCTTAGGAAATTTGCTTGGACTTATTTCTATTGATGCAGATTATCCAATTTACTTGGTCTAAGCCAATCTTTGCTATCAAAAAACTATCTGCCCTATGCTATCAAGGTAATTTTTCCAAGGCGTCGAACAAACAGTCTAGGTATAGTATAACAGATACTGGAGAGATTTTCCAGAGAATGCGCGTTTTTTCTTTATCTCCCACCGCTTATCAAAAAATATAATCCATCGACATATTTCTCTCTATTTCTTTCCCTCCCTTGTATTATAATGAAGTCAGGCAAATGCCACTCACAACGGATCTCAGAACAAAGGAGGATAAATCAATGAGAAAAAAGAGCAAACTGCCGGACAACCTCTACCACTTCACCAGCCTCATCAAGTATCGTATCATTCTCGAGTCTGGCAAGCTTGCCCTGACACATTCCATTATGAGCCCATCTACTTCCGGGAACAGGAAATCGGGATGCAGGCTGTCAACAAATACAGTGACTACCATCCGGTTGTATGGCTCACCTCCAACGACCGGGTGACAGCTCAAAACACTGGCTTGTCCGATGACAAGCTGATGTGCCGGATCAACATCAAAACGGACGGACGATTCTGGAGATATCTCCGGTGGCGTGATTTCTGCGACAAATACCACGCTGACCGTTTTGCGACGGCTGCACTCAAGCAGTCAGCTTCCGATCACGCAAACTGGTACATCTGTGAATCGGAGATTCCGCTGGCCAACTTTGCTAAGGTCGAGTTCCTAGATCAGGATGGTCTTTATAAGGAAGCTCATCAGATTCCGGGATTCTCACTTGAAGATATAGCGCCGGAGCTATTCGCATAAAAAGATTCAAATAGAGCCAAACAACTTATACTACCCCGGTATACCCCGTTTCGAGGTATACTGGGGTTTCTTTTATCTCTCTGATTTTGTTTATCCCATCCATCCCTAGCAGATATCATATGATTAGCTTGTTAGTTCAGCAAGAAATCAATTCTACAAAAACGTCCTTAATTTTTTTATTTAAGTCGCGCATATTCTTATATTTTGATACATCAATCTCGGCCACAACTTCATCATGAAGTTTATCTGGTATTTCTTCAGAGACAATTGCCTTGTACTTCGATATAATTTGGTTCACTCTGAAATGCACAAACTTTTTCTTGTCCTCATCAGTAAGAAGATTAAACATTCCTTTATAGTCAAATCTGGACCTTAATTCCGGTGAGATTTTAAGTTTGAAATTATATTTTGTTATATTCGATGTGAAAACGATGATATAGCCACTAATATCGTACTCTTCAGCCTGAGAATTTACAATTTTTCCATTCTCAAGTACATCGAGAAAATAATTAAATACGGCATTATCCGCTTTTTCAAATTCATCGATAAGTATCAAACCAACATCAGATTCATGGACTCTTTTCAGCAATTCACCGCCATCGCTACCTATATAGCCCAACGGACTTCCAATTAAACTATTTAGTGCATCTTGACTACTATAATTTCCAAAACTGATCTTTGCTAGCTTTGCCTTGCTTCCAAGTGCCTTGTGGATCGATCTAGCAACTTCGGTTTTTCCAACACCAGAGTCTCCCATTAAAAATAATGATAGGATTTTATGCTCTCCTAATTTATTAAATACTCTAAAAGACTTGACTAGTTCTTTAAATTCCCTTTTAAATTGTTCGTGACCATATAGTCTTGCGTCAAAATGCTTAAAGAACTGTTCCAATTCTTCATCATTTAAGTCCGTGATTTTTTTCACCGAGTTTGATTTTGACGATATTATTTCTTGTTTTTCTGTAGGCACTTCATCGCATTCTAATTCAACGTCCAAAAACTCTCCAAATGTATACCGAAATAAATATTGAGCATCTTCCTGATATTTTTTATCACATATAAAAGTAACGTTTTCTCCAAAATTATCTATAAGTTGCTCAAAAGTCAGCAACATTGAATCGTTAGACTTTAAAAAAGCAACCATAGATGAAATATCTACATAATATTTCTGATCTTCATCCAACTCATCAATTTTTTGAGAAGTAAGTAGTTTTGATATGCCCAGAAATTGAAAATCTTCTTCAATCTGATTTGATTTGAATTTAAAGAACTGTTGTTTAGAATAGAAGAACAGTGCGTTCACTCATTATCCTTCCCTTCTTAATTATTATTCAGATCGTCTCTCTTCCTCAGATTCTTTAGACTGAATAACCTGAACTATCGCAAGAAGATCAATGTAATTATAATCCAAACCATCATCTTCGCTTTTCAGCTTAACCCTCTTAGCTTCAGGATATTGGCTGTTATGTACCTCGCTGTCAGAATCAGAATCCGAGAATTCTCCTAATTCTTGGAAAAAATCAAAAGAATTTCTCAATCCACTTATTTTTGTTTTTCCCTTATATATACCAATCAACGTAACATTCCCGATAAACAAGTCATCTACACTATAAAGATTTTCAAACTCGCTCTCAAATGTAAGTGGTATTTTTACTAAAACTTTTTCCTCACTATCTTTTAATTCACCTTTTAGTTTGTAGGAATAATCTTTAAACATTGAATTCAATAGATTATTAATATCAAGGCCGCCTGCCTCAGGTAGTCTCAACCCTTTAAAAGAGCCATTTGAAAACATTTTAACCGTTCTTAATTCGGGCTCATTCTCAAGAGACAATGATACATTATCTATTCGTACAAGTTGACCTTCTTTAACTCTATTAAAATCTGATTGAACATTTTCACATTTATCTAGCACTTCACTCAAAATGAGTGACTTAGTCATAATCACTTTAAAATTCTCAAGAACTTTCTGTGAATCAGATGAACCCGATTTAATATCCGATCCAATATCCGCATCAAACAATTTTAAGAATTTTGTTCCTAATTTTGCTTGTAATTCGGTATCGATGGTATCGCCTTGGTTTGTCTCAACTGATTCATCTGTCTTAATGACATTACTCAGCATCATTTTTATTTCATACACCTTTGGGAGGTTTAAATAATAGACATTAAATAACATTATGTATCAACTCTTTCCTATACTAACTGTTTCAATTTCTCAGTCTCTCATATAGCACTGCCCCAACCGTTTCCATGACCTGCCGCATCATGTCAGGATCAGAAAAGAGCTTTACAAAGAAGCTGTCATTCTGCTCATAGCGAGCAGCAGCCATATTGGGGAAGTCCTTTTCAAACAGCAGCATAAACGTTTTACGGTCATTGTTTTGAGCATAACTATGCCACTTGTCCTGGGCGGCATAGTCGTTCTCCATCTGGAGCAAGACCTTGTCCATCTCGGTAAAGTTCGTGCCGTATTTCTCGTTGATCTTATCAATGATAACCGTCAGCGGGTCCCGCTGTTTCTCCCTCCGGCCTGCCTCTCCGGTGATCGGTCGGAACCCCTCCGGGGTGCTTTCCAGCTGGATTCCGCCCTCAAAGTCCTTTTCCAGCCGATAGTACTCCAGGAGGACTTTGTCATCAACATACACCTTGTCTCGTCCGCCCTTGGGCAGCATGGTATAAAGGAATTTCGCGTAGACACTGAACTTATGAATTTCCTTATCAAACAGGCGGCATACCTGCGTGATAAAAGCATAGATGCGGTTGAATCGCGCCAATGTGGACTTGAAAATATCCTGCTTTTCTTCCTCCAGAGCCTCAAAACGATCCAGAGCGGGGCGAATGGTTCCCTGAAGCTTGCCCAAGTCACCTTGTCCCTGTTCCTTATCAGCATAGAAAATTTCCGCGAAGCGGTCAATCTCCAGCTGCTGGTAAACGCGGAATTCGTCCAGAGTATTTTTCAGGTCATAGATGACGTTGGGGTCGGTCTCCTCTTCCAGAACTGTTTCTTCATAATAAGGCTCAAACGCCTTGCGAATATCTTCCGCGGAATTGACGAAGTCCAAGACGAATGTATCTACCTTCCCCCGCATTGTACGGTTCAGGCGGGACAAAGTCTGAACGGCCTTCACACCAGACAGTTTCTTGTCTACAAACATCGTGTGCAGCAGCGGCTCATCAAAGCCAGTCTGGTACTTTTCTGCCACGATCAGCATCCCATATTCATCGGTATGGAAGGCTGCAGGGAGTGCTTTTTCCTTGATGATCTCACCTGTTTTAGTGGTGTTGAGTTTCTCCTCGGTATAGGTGATGCCGTTGTCCTCCACTTCCCCCGAAAAGGCCACCAGGACATCCAGGTCCGTGTAGCCTTTTTCTTCGATTTGACGTTTGAACTCAAGCAAATAACGCACCGCATGGAGACGGGACGGGGTCACAATCATCGCCTTGGCGTGACCGCCAATTTTGTGCCGGGTCACATTGCGGAAATGCTCCAGCATGACCGCTGTTTTCTGAGAAATGTTATGGGGATGGAGCGTTTCAAACTGCCGGATCGCACGCACACCAGCCGTCGTATCCAGTTCCGGATCATCCGGGATGGACTTGGCGATCTTATAGTACATCCGGTAGGTCATGTAGTTCTTCAGGACATCCAGGATGAAGTGCTCTTCAATGGCTTGGCGCATCGAGTAAATATGGAAGGGATGATACTTGCCGTTGGCATCCCGCTCGCCGAACATCTGGAGCGTCTTGTCCTTGGGGGTTGCCGTGAAGGCAAAGAAAGAGAGATTTTCCTGGGTGCCCTGGGCAGCCAGCTCATCCAGAAGCTTGTCCTCATCATCCTTCCGGGCTTCTTCCGCTGCGGCCTCTTCGGCGGCGTATTCCTCCAGAATTTTATCGGTGTCCGCCAGTGCCCGCTTGAGTTTGCGCGCAGCATCGCCCGTCTGAGAAGAATGGGCCTCATCCACAATGATGGCAAACCGCTTATTCCCGGAACGCACTTCCTTGTAAATTACCGGGAACTTCTGCAGGGTGGTGATGATTATGCCCGCTCCGTTGTTGATGGCATCCCGCAGCTGTGCGGCGTTTTTGTCAATCTTCTGGACAACGCCTTCTACATGGTCAAACTGGTATACGGTGTTTTGCAGCTGGCTGTCCAGCACACGGCGATCGGTGACAATGATGACCGACTGAAAAATTTTCTCGTCATGGTCATTGTGCAGGCTGGACAGGCGGTAGGCCAGCCATGCAATGGAATTGGATTTGCCGGACCCTGCACTGTGCTGAATCAGGTAGTTGTGCCCCGCCCCGCGGGCCCGCACATCGGCCAGCAGCTTTGTCACGACATCCAGCTGATGATACCGCGGGAAAATCATCCGCTCGCTCTTCACCGCGCCGGTCTTGGGGTCCCGGTCCACCTGCAGGTGCATATATTTGTGCAGGATCTCCAGCAGGCGGTCTTTACAGAGCACCGTCTGCCACAGGTAAGCCGTGTCGTAGCCGTCGGGGTTGACGGGGTTGCCCTTGCCGCCCACCTTCCCGGCGCCGTTGCTGCCCTGGTTGAAGGGCAGAAAATAAGTGTCCTCCCCTTCCAGTCGGGTGGTCATGTAAACACTGCTCAGGTCCACCGCAAAGTGGACCAAAACCCGCTGCCCAAAGGCAAAGATCGGGTCTTTGCAGGCGCGGTCCAGCTTATACTGCTCGATGGCATTGGCCGTGTCTTGCCCGGTGAATTGGCATTTCAGCTCCATCGACACCACCGGGATACCATTGACGAACAGCACCATATCAATGCTGTTTTCGTTGTGGAGGGAGTAGTGCAGCTGCCGGGTGCAGTGCAGGATATTGGCCGCATACTGAGCCTGGGTGGTCTCGTTGATGGTGGTTTCTGGCTTCCAGAACACCGCCCGAAACTTGATGCCCCGGTCGGTGAAGCCCTGCCGCAGCACCTTCAGCAGGCCAACCATCTTCACTTCCCGGCAAAAGCGCTCCACCAGCTGGCGCTCACTGTCGGCGCCATAGATCTTCTCAAACCGAGCCCACGCTTTGGGCTGGCTTGTCCGCACAAACCGCAGAAAGGTGCCCACATCCAACGCCTTCTCCCGGTCAAAAGCCCTGGGGTCCCCTTTCTGATACCCACCCTCTGTGACCAAATATTCCTCGATGTCCTGTTCAAAGCGCTTTTCTTTTACGTCGAAGTCGGGCATAATGGGGCCTCCTTTATACTTTTAAGCGTTTTATCAGTTCCTTTGCAAACAAGATCACAATTTCTTCTTTTGTATAGCGGTCTGTGTCAATCACCTGAATATCTCCCAATTCTGGATAGTGCTCCTTCAATTTCTCCAGAGTAATATTATGTAATAACGGTAAAACAATTTTCTGGCCGCTTGCATTTTGCCTGTGCAAAAATTCATTTAATTCTCGTTCAGTCCACTCACGACCAAAGAAATTTTCTGAAATTACAATAATAGCAAATTCAGATTTTTCTGTGCCTTCTAAAATCACTTGCTTCCACTTATCGCCCCATGACAATACTTCTGTATCATAGAAAATGTTTACTCCCAATCTTCTAATAGCCATATATAGAGAGTCTACATAGTCCGATTTATCTTTATTTGCATGGGAAATAAAAACATCGAATTCTTTTCTATTCGTATTCAATTTATTCGCCAAACTTTCCTCCCGTCTTTCTGCATTTTCTTTATCTTCAAAATATGATAGTCCCTGCGGCGTCAATGTAACAGCCCAGCTAGGTCCAACATACACAGCAGAATTTGATATCATCCCATAATTTTCCAATTTTTCAAATTCTAAATTTAGCGATGTATGATATGCCAATGGTATTACGCTTCCATCTCCATATACTCTACGAGCTTCATTCGGTTCGTACACAGATAAAACAGCCTTTAATACTTCCTCAGATGATCTATCCATTATACGCATACCACCAACCATCGGTTGCCCATTGACGATATTACTTGCTGTTTGTCTCCGTGCTTCTCGAGCTTCGCGTTCTCTTTGTTTCTGTTCTTCTCTTGTTGCCATTCTCTTTTCTTCCCTCACTACTCGGTCTAAATCTTTCGCACTTGTCACATCATAATGCTTTCCCAAACTTTTACACCTCTCTTTTCCCTGTCACAATCTCGTAAATAAGAGTTCTTTTATAATCAGTAAACCTTTCAATAATAGATTCCCGTACAGCAATAGTGGTTTTTATAGCTTTACACTTTGCATCCAAATAATCTGAAATTTTAATTTGTCGTTCAGTATCAGGCAGAGGGATATAAAGCTTTTTAAGGAAGTAAGAATATATACCTGCTTGGGATTCTCCAACCAAACCACGCATATAAAAATACATCGCTTTAAAACAATAGAATAGATATCTATAATGTAAATATTTTTCATCAGCAATTAGGTATGCCAAATTTTGATTACAGCAAACTTCGTTTTTTAAAATCGCAGTAAGTCCTTTCGTCTTTCCTTGGCCAATCAATCCAAGCATAACAGTATTAACTGGTAAGATTTTTGCATTTGAATTTTGAAGGCCAAGTTCGGTAATCTGTTCTATTGTAGAATAAATATATTCATTATTTATTTCTCCAGATGACATCCAAGGAATGTTCCCATTTTCCCAATACTCAGTTTTCTTACGATCCGGCGTCCCACCTGATCCCATTTCAACAAGATTTCCAATATGCGATAATTGCCAATTTTCTGGTACCTTCCCAATCCACTCCACCCCGCTGTCTTTCATGGGCACATTGGGGTCAAGGCCTTTGGTAACAGCCTCGGTAATAACAGACAGCTTGTATTCTTTCAGCTTTTCGATTATTTGCTGCTGTTTGGAGATAATGGCATCAATTTGGGCACACTTGCGGTCGAGGTAGTTAGCACGCTTACACTGTTCCTCATATGACAAAGCCACAACGGGATAATTCATAAGGGTCTCAGCACTTAATGTCCATCTATTATCATATGAAACACCCTTCCCATAAGAGAAAAACACCATAAGCCAATATTGAACTTTGAAGTAATAATCATAAAAAGTTGGATTTATCCCTGCATTCGCCCTTAAATTGATATATGCAGGACTTATCACTCCTTGGACCTTAGAAATGCTACAATTTGCACCACTATATAAGTCCATGGGGTTTAATAGCAGATCACCTTTCTCGACAGGATTATAATTATAATAGCTTTCTGCAATTTGTCCTTCATTATTAGATATATCTCTAACTTTAACACCATCTCGTGCTAATGATAGTATGGTTGGGTTCTCCTGCATGACCTTTTCATTTTTTCGAGTAAATATATGCTTTACCCTCTTCATTGACCAGTCAACTGGAATCTCTCCAATCCACTCAATCCCGCTGTCCTTCATTTCAGGCATTATAGTTCACTCCAATTTCAATATCACTCTCACTGCTGTTGATCGGAAGGCAAAAGGAAATATCCTCAATACTGCCAATATCCAGTATAAAAGCTTTCTCCGTAGAAAGGGACAGCACAAGCCGCCATTCATGCTGATAGGCATACCTGGTCCGCTTCCGCAGAGCCGCTTGGAACAAATCCACCAGCGATTCATCATCTGTATAATGGACCATTCCATAGCAACCATACAGCCCCTGTTCGTCAACAGCAGCCTCGATTCGATTCTGAAATTTTTCCTTATCTATGACAAGGAGCGCATACTTTGCATCTTTATCACACATAAATTCACGGAGAAGTTGCTGCGGGATTTTAAATTTAGCTGTACCATCTACATTCTTGCTCAAGGGGATTGACATGGCACAAAAGACCGGGCCGTCCATATAAGCTTTTAGGTTCTTTACGTCAAACGCTTTTTGCCCTTTATAGTAGCCAGTGCCAGTTTGACCGGAGGCTATAAGTCCTTCCTGGTCATCCCCTATCCCATCTTCCTCTAGCTTGCGAAAGTAGCTAAGGTTATTCATATACAGCCTTCCTGCTTGTATGTCTTTGGCATACTCAATCCTAGTTACTTTGGCAAGAAGATTGCTTTCTATAATGTTTCCGTCCATATCTACCTGCATTGAAACTGTATTCATGAAAATACTTCCTCCAGGGCCCCATCCAGTTCCTTTTCAAGGGCCAATATCTCCTGCTTGATCTCCTCAGAGGGCCTTGGGGCTTCGTATTTGTAGAAATAGCGGGTGAAGGGGATCTCGTAGCCCACCTTGGACTTTTTCTCGTCGATCCAGGCGTCCGGGGCAAAGGGCAGGACCTCCCGGGCGAAATAGGTTTGGATGTCCTCCTTCAGGGGCACGTTTTCGGTGTCGCGGAGGGCTGGGTCAGCCTGGGGCTTGCCGCGTTTCAGGATGGGCTGGCCGTTTTCGTCCTTCAACGGCCGCTCCACCGTGATCTTGGTGTAGCCGAAGTCGGCGGTGTCGAAGATCTTGCTGATCTCGCTTTCGACGAAGTCGCCATACAGCCGGGTGATCTCGGCAATGGCGCTTTCGGGGATGTCGTTGCGCTTGTTGCCCAGAGCCTTGCGGCGCTTCTCATACAGGCCGTTGGCGTTGATAAGCTGGACCTTCCCCTCCCGCCGGGTGCCTGCTTTCTTATTGGACAAGACCCAGATATAGGTGGCAATGCCGGTATTGTAGAAAATATCATTGGGCAGGGCGATGATGGCTTCCAGCAGGTCGTTTTCCAGGATATAGCGGCGGATCTCGGAGGGGCCGCTGCCGGCGTCGCCGGTAAACAGGGGCGAGCCATTGTGGATGATGGCGATGCGGCTGCCGCCGTCCCTGGGCTCCTTCATCTTGGAAATGGCCGTGAGCAGGAACAGCATCTGCCCGTCGCTGGCGGCAGGCAGCCCCGGCCCGAACCGGCCGGCAAAGCCGCGCTTGGCCTCGGCTTCCACGGCGGCCTTCTCGTTCTTCCATTCCCGCCCGAAGGGAGGATTGGACAGGATATAATCGAAGGTCTGCCCGGCGAACTGGTCATCGGAGAGGGTGTTGCCGTCCTTGATGAAGTCGGCGTTGTTGCCCTTGATAAGCATATCCGCTTTGCAGATGGCGAAGGTCTCGTCGTTCAGCTCCTGGCCAAAAGCCATCAGCTCGGCGGAGGCGTTCAAGCGATGCAGATATTCCTCTGCCACTGAGAGCATACCGCCGGTGCCGCAGGCGGGGTCATAGATGGTCTTGACCACATTCTTGCCGGACAAGATTTCATTGTCGTCATAAAACAGGATATTCGCCATCAGCTGGATCACTTCGCGCGGGGTATAATGCTGCCCGGCGTCCTCGTTGTGAGACTCAGAGAACCGGCGGATGATTTCTTCAAAGATGTACCCCATCTCAAGGTTGGAAATCACGTCCGGGTGCAGATTTGCCTTCGGGGTGGTAAATTCCTTGATGACAATATAGAGGATGCCCTTATTGGCCATGGTGGTGATCTGACCATCAAACTTGAAGTTTTCAAGAATGTCCCGGACGTTCTCGGAGAAACCATTCAGGTAATCCCGGAAGTTTGCTTCAATATTATCAGGGTCATCCAGTAGCCGTTCAAAGCTAAACTTACTGGTATTATAAAAGGCTTTGCCTGAAGCTTTCCGCAGCAAAACATCCCGCATGGGCAGTGTCTTCACCTGCTCGAATTTCTCCAAAACTGCGTCCTTGGTATCAGCTAGGATGCAGTCGAACCGCCGGATCACGGTCAGCGGCAAAATCACTTCTCCGTACTCATGGGGCTTATAGACGCCGGTCAATTTATCTGCAATCGCCCAGATCAGGGCGGCTTTTTCGCTTATATTTGCGCTCAGGCTCATGGTTGTATTTTCCTTTCCAGAATAACTTCTATTACCATTTTATCATATCAGTACCAAAATACAACTTTATTTGATTTTAGTAACCTGTTTGCATCTTTTCTGAGCATACTCCACCAGCGCCCTCGCATTGCTCCCCGGCTGCCAGGCATAGGCGATCAGGTAATCCACATGATCCACAACGTATCGGTTTGCTGCCACAATAGCTGCCCTGTAGGGCACTTTCTCCATACTAGGAGGATAGAACATGCTGTCAAAGCCATCCGGCTTCTGGATGGGCCTCTTTGCCGGATGATAAGGAAGCAGCAACGTCAGCTCTACTTCCGGGTGCCGAACCTTCGACTCTTTCACTGCCCTGGCAGCAAGGCTGTCAAACCTGCCATAGTGTCCTACGATGAACTCCCCTACCCCAAGTTCTGTGATATGGCGCTCTACTTCAGCCAACAATGCCGGGTAAATGGTATCCGGGGCATCTCTATGGCCGATGAAAAAGCAGGTCTTACAGGTTGCACTCATATTATCACCTCTTTTGAGTTATTTTAACTCAAAAGGGTTAATCTTTGCAAGTTAAACCGGGTATCATCTTCTTAGAAGTGAGGTGGTGCCCCTTGTGTATCGGTGAAGCTGTCAAAGAGCGGATTCTGGAGCTATGCCGGGAGAAGAATATCTCCATCAACAAGCTAAGCACCATGAGCGGTGTCACCCAATCCACCGTGAACAATATTGTCAGTGGCCGCAATCGGAGCGCCACCATTTCCACTATCAAAAAGCTCTGTGATGGCCTGGGAATTACCATCGAGCAGTTCTTTGATTCCGATCTGTTCCGGGATCTGGACCAGGAACTCCAGTAAAATAAAAAAGCTCGCCTGTACCCGCACATCAGCTGTACGGATACAGGCGGTTTTTCCTTTTATGCGGTGCTGTTCTTTAGATTTTCTCCTTCTGGGGCTTGGCCTTTGGACGTTCAAAAAAATGCCAGAGTTTGTTCCTCTCAATCTCTGCTTCATAGCTCTGGAGCTTCTTTTTCAGGGCTGTATTTTCCTGTTCCAGACCTGCTGTGTTCAGCTGACGCCGAACCGATTTATACTCCTGTAATTCTGCATTCAAAGCGGCCACTTTGGTCTTCAATTCCCCGATCAATTTATTGGCGGCGTCCAAAGCTTTCTTGAAGCCAATTGCTTTATGCTCCTGGGTACAGTACTTCTTAGCCGCGGCTGAAAGGGTTTCATATTCTGAGCGCTCCAGAATCACCTTGGAAGAAAACGGAACGGGCCGGGCTTCGATCTGCTCCACTTTCTGGATTTCTACCTGCTGCCGCTTGACCCTATCCAGCTTCTTTTCCAGAGAGGCAGCCTGCTGCGCTTTCTCATGAGTCTGTTCGGTCAGCGTTACCAGCCTCTCTTGCTCCTTCTGAACCTTAAACTGAGTTACGGTCAGATGCTCCTCCGAACTGCCCCGCTCCCCGCGTTCAATATCCGAATATCCCGCTTCCTGCATATACCGAAAGAAGTCATCCTGGAGGACGCTGTAGGATTTCTTGAGGATTGGTTTTCCCTTCTCGGTCCGCAGTGGCTCACCAGTGGTTTCGTCCAGGATTGGTTTGGAGGCCCACTTCTTGCTCATACTGACCTGCATGATGGTCTCCTTCACCTTTCCCACCAGAGACTTATCTTTGCAGCGTTTGGTCCAAAGGATTTGCTTTTCTACCACCGGGACATACACCACATGGAGGTGGTAGTGGTAGACATCCTGACCCAGGGCATCCGACATGGCCCGGTTGCGTTCATCGGCATGCATGACCGCAGACAGGATATACTGTTCCCCTCCCACAATTTTGATGGCGGCCTGATAGGCGGCCGTATAAAATTCTTTGGCAAACTCATACCCGCCCCGGTTGAAGAAGTAAGCAGAGTTCACATCAAAGACCAGCTCTCCATACCGGAAAGCGTCCTCTTTGAGGCCGCGGGTGGAGATGATGCCGTCTGCCTCCATTCGCTCAAACTGCTCCAGATAGCTGCCATCCGGCTTCTTGAAATGGACGTTCAGGTGGGAGCGTTCTGGGACAATATCCGGGTTGACGTAGGAGTCTTTCTCGCGCTCGTTGTGCTGCTGGGCATTTTTCAATTTCTGTGCGGTCAATCTCATATTCCTCGCGCTGGTACGGTCGATACCGTCGCCTCTTGCCATAGCGCTCCTTTCTCGCCCACTGGGCGGCAGATACGGGGAGGCCCGGGAGATGCACTTCTGCGGAAGTGTAATAACCCACTATGACACTTTCAGCCGGAGGCTGCAAAGTGCCGTGGGCTCTCCCGAGGGGCTCTCCGAGGGGGATTACGGCTCCTGCGGGAGCCGCTCTGGTCTGCGGTCAAATAAGGAATCCCGCAGACCAGTCAGGGCCATCGGCCCTGCACAGACTCGCCTCCCCATGGTGTGCTCATTCTGCAATCTGTGACGGTTGTGACGATGGTGACGGTACTTTATACACCCCTTTCAGGCATCGTCACAACCGTCACCATCGTCACGTCTGGGCGGCTGCCAGAGCCAAACTGATCCGGCTGCCGTTCCGGCCATGGGTATTTTCATAGCGGATATTAAAGTCATTGAACAGCTTGGATGCCCGGACATTCAGCCGTTTGGTCAGGGCATTGGCCTGGAGTTCCAGCCCCAGTGCCGCGATCAGCTCGGTGGCACTTCCCTGCCAGGTGGGTACCTCTGCCGTGAGCAGAGCCGCCACCTTTTCCAGAAGCGGGTCCGGTGGCTCCTTCCAGAGTTCTTTCTCTGCGTGGTCAAACTCCCAGATTAACCGTTCTTCATCCCGTACCAGGTAAACTCGCTGGTCCGGCTGATCACGTCCAACCACATCCAGCGTAGCTGTCCCCTTGGTTCGTTTTTCTTTTTGGAGTACAAAGGCACCGTCTGCACAGCCCAGCAGACCCGTGGTGCCGGAGATCATATCAAATTTATCCCCCGCCGGGGTTTTCCGGGTATGATGGACAATCAGCAGGCAGATGCCATGGTTGTCCGCGAACTGTTTAAGGCTTCCGATGATCTGGTAATCCTCCGAGTAGCTGTAGCCATCTCCTGCCGACTCTCGGACCTTCTGCAAGGTGTCAATGATGACCAACCGGGTATCTGGATGCTCCTTGATGAAATACTCCAGCTGTTCATCCAAGCCGTTTCCCAGCTGCTTGGCATCGGTGGCGAAATGAAGCCGGTCGGTCCCTTCTACCCCAAACATTCGGAACATTCGTTCCTGTAATCTGCGGTGGTCATCTTCCAGAGCCAGATACAAGACTGTCCCTGGATTAACCTTATACTCCCATAAATCCTGTCCAGTGCTGACATGGTAGGCGATCTGTGCCACCAGGAAGGATTTACCGACCTTGGGAGCACCAGCAAAGAGATAGGTTCCCGTATACAGCAGCCCCTCGATGACTGGAGGCTTGCTCTGATAAGCGGTGTCAAACAGGGTCTGTAAGGTAACAGTGGGAAGATATTCCGGAGCCATCATCTTCTGCCGCAGACGTGCCCGCTCCCGCATGCTCAGCTTTGATTTTTCATCGGTTTCATTGATTTTTTCATCCGAAACTGGTATACTTTCTACTGTAGAGTTTTGATTTGACTGCCCTTCATCTGCGCCAACAGATGAGCCCAGGGCAGTCTTTTCTTTTGCGTCAATTTCCATAGGCAGGTTCCTCCTTCATTCCGTCCAGAATGGCAGCGATCATCTGGATTACTTCCAGCAGTTCCTGGTCCATTTTTGCTCCGCCTTCAATTCGTTGAAGCTCCTCCAAAACGGCGGCCAGCTGCTCCCGCAACGCCTTGAATACCCGGGGATTTCCCTGGACGATCACCTCCCTTCCCAGCAGCCGCCGGGTGATATAGTCCTGCTTGGTCAGCCCCGACAATTTCACATAGATTTCCAGCTGCTTATCCTCCTCCGGCGATACCCGGAAGGCTACGGTTTTATTCCGCCAGCGGTTGCGTTCATCGCGGTTTTTGTGAGACATATTTATGCTCCTTCCTTGTCTTTTAACTGATCCAGTTGATTTGCCATCTCAGTCTGCCGGTTCGGGAACAGATGTGCATACCGATACGTGATGTCGACGCTTTCATGCCCTACCCGGTCTGCGATCGCCAAAGCTGTAAAACCCATATCAATCAGCAAACTGATATGACTGTGCCGCAGGTCATGAATCCGGATTCTCTTTACCCCTGTCTGCTTACAGCCGCGATCCATTTCTCGATGAAGGTAACTTTTCGTAATCGGGAATATACGATCATTCGATTCAATTCCATACAGCTGTTTCAGGTAGTCCTGAATCTCGTCACAAAGGAACTGCGGCATCTGGACCACACGAACACTTTTAGGAGTCTTGGGGGTAGTGATAAGGTCTTGTCCATGGATTCTTTGATAAGACTTTGTGATCGAAACAGTCCGTTTCTGAAAATCAAAATCAGAAGGCGTCAAGGCCAGTAATTCACCCTCACGGATACCACACCAGTACAGCATCTCAAAGGCATAGAAGGACATCGGTTTGTCCATCATGGCATCTGAAAATTTGGTATATTCTTCACGGGTCCAGAACAGCATTTCTTTGCGTTCTTCCTTCCCCATATTCCCGGCACGCTGCGCCGGATTTACCTGCAGCCCATAATAGCGGATGGCATAATTAAAAATCGCGCTGAGCTGAGAGTAGATTTGTCAAGGGTAAATTCTGATAAGGAATATTACAACCCATAAAAGGCTCACGGCTGGAGGCAACCAGCAGTGAGCCTTACTTTTTCACTAAAATGAGCAATCGGATTCGATTGCAAAACTCAAATATAAATTGATTTTTGAGACGGTTTATGCTACATTTATTATGGATGCAAATATGCATTAGGAACTAAGCAGGAGGTATAAAATGGCTATCTGCTACAACAAATTATGGAAAATATTGATTGATAAACATATGAGCAAAACGCAGCTAATTAAAGAAGCAAAGATTAGTACCAACGCCATGGCACGGCTGGGAAAAAACGAGGACGTTCGTGTCGAGGTTCTTGTAAAAATTTGCAGCGTTTTGGGCTGCACAATAGACGATGTTATGGAAATCATTCCCGAAGAGAAGGAGTAATAACAATGGCCGATATGAAAAAGGATCAAGAGCGTGATGAACTGCACAAAGCGATTTGGGCGATAGCAGATGAATTGCGTGGAAGCGTAGATGGTTGGGATTTTAAATCCTATGTGCTTGGTATGATGTTTTACCGCTATATCTCCGAAAACTTGACAAACTATATCAATGAAGGGGAAATCGAAGCTGGAAATGAGGGCTTTGATTATGCTCAGTTATCTGATGAAGAGGCGGAACAAGCTCGTGAGGATTTGGTTCAAACCAAAGGTTTCTTCATTCTTCCGTCTGAGCTCTTCTGTAACGTGAGAAAAAAGGCTGCTGCCGATGAAAATTTGAACATGACCTTGGAAGCAGTGTTTAACCATATTGAGGAGTCCGCAAAAGGCAGCGAAAGCGAAGATAACTTTTCCGGGCTGTTTGATGATATTGATGTAAACAGTAATAAACTGGGGGCAACTGTTGCAAAGCGTAACGCAAACTTAGTAAAGCTCATGGATGGCATTGCGGATATGCAGCTTGGAAATTATAAGGATAATTCCATTGATGCTTTTGGTGATGCCTATGAGTATCTGATGAGTATGTACGCCTCCAATGCCGGGAAAAGCGGCGGCGAATTCTTTACCCCGCAGGAAGTTTCCGAACTGCTGACTCATATAGCGGTAGTGGGGAAAACAGAAGTCAACAAAGTCTATGACCCTGCTTGCGGTTCCGGTTCGCTTCTTTTACAGGCAGCAAAAATCCTTGGAAAAGAGAATGTTCGCCTTGGCTTTTTTGGACAGGAGATCAACCTGACTACCTACAACCTTTGCCGTATCAATATGTTCCTGCACGATATTGATTATGATAAGTTTGATATTGCGCATGAAGATACGCTGACGCATCCGCAGCACTTAGATGATGAACCCTTTGAAGTAATTGTTTCTAATCCTCCATACTCCATTAAATGGGAGGGAGACGACAATCCGGTGTTGATTAACGACCCCCGCTTTTCTCCTGCCGGAGTTTTAGCGCCAAAATCCAAAGCTGACCTTGCATTTATTATGCATTCACTTGCATGGCTTGCAAGCAATGGCACAGCAGCAATTGTCTGCTTCCCTGGCATTATGTACCGTGGCGGAGCAGAAAAAAAGATCCGTCAGTATTTGATTGACAACAACTTTATTGACTGTGTGATCCAGCTGCCCAGCAACTTATTTTATGGAACCAGTATTGCCACCTGTATCATGGTATTGAAGCGGAACAAAACGGATAACCGTACACTGTTTATTGATGCTTCTGCTGAATGTGAGAAAGTTACCAATAACAATAAGTTGAGAGATCATCATATCAAGAAAATTGTAGATGCATTTGTTTCCCGTGCCGATACTGACCACTTTGCCCACTGTGTACCTTACGAAGAAATTGCCAACAACGAATATATTCTCTCGGTCAGCACCTATGTACAGCCGGAGGACACCCGGGAAGTGATTGATATTACAAAGCTCAATGCCGAGATTGAGCAGATTGTGGCCAGAGAACAGGTATTGCGGGATGAGATTGCGAAGATTATCGCAGAAATCGAGGGATAACTATGAGGCTGAGCAGTAGGTTATCCGATAAAAGTAAAAACAGCGGCGAAATTGAATCATTTATTGATTGGGAAAAATACACGACAGTGAAGGAAGAAGAAACGGAAGAGATTCGCTTTATTAGTGCCGGAGATTTTATAGAAATTCAAATTGGCACCATTACTCTGCCATTTTACTCCACGGCGTGTAAGGATAGTGTTTCCTTTATTTCTCCTAAACGGCTTCATTGTTTGATTGTCAATAATTCGATGATCAGTATTGATTGCCAATTGCGATGCATGGACTATGAGGAGGACAATCCCAAATGCAGGGCGTGTCATCCTTATGTGCAAGCATGGTTTCTAATTGGTGTAGATGATATTTCCGCAAATTCTCCAAGGGTAAGTGTGGTTAAGCAAAGCTTTAAACTTCCGGATACGATAAAACTACCTATCGAAACGGAAGATAAGTTTTCAGAATGGTTGGGAAAGGCGGAAATTGCATACAAAGAACGGCTGGGTGCCGGGGCGGTCATTTACTTACGGTCAGCGTTTGAGCAAATAACGCTGGAGGTTGGACACAGGGCTGGAGTAGAAGTATATAAGCCCAATGGAAGATCAAAACCATTCGATCAAGTCATAAGAGCCGTAGATGCTCAATGCTCTATCATTCCGGTTATCTACTCAGACGACGGCTATAAACTTTTCCAAAGACTCAGTAATATTGCCCATGGAAACGCAGATGAGGAAACAGCTTTACGAGAATATGAACCACTTCGTAGCTTAGTGGTTGGAATTATTGAAAATGTGAAAAAGAAAGAAGAAGAGATCCGAAAGAATGCTGAAATCCAAAAAGCATTGGAACAAATAGGATTCAGCCACGGAGGTGACGACAGTGAGTAAGCTGGAAGAATTGATACAGGAACTCTGTCCAGATGGTGTAGAATATGTAGATTTAACGGATGTCTGTCAAATTTCTAAGGGTATACAGTTTAATAAAAAAGATATGCACGACGAGGGATCATATCCTGTCATAAATGGAGGTATAAGCCCCTCTGGATATATTGAGCAATATAACCAACTTGAGAATACAATAACTATATCTCAAGGAGGCGCATCAGCTGGGTATGTTAATTGGCTCAAAACAAAGTTTTGGGCAGGGGCCCATTGCTATGTCTTGAAGCCAAAAGAAATAGTTGTCAATCGTTATTTATATCATTTTGTCAAATCAAAAGAGTATAAGTTGCAGGAATGTCAGTACGGTGCTGGAATCCCCGCCTTAGCGAAGGCTACAGTTTCCACTTTAAAAATTCCCCTTCCGCCACTTTCCATCCAGTGTGAAATTGCCCGCATTCTGGACAGTTTTACAGAGCTTATCGCAGAGCTTACCACAGAGCTTACCGCACGCAAAAAGCAGTATGCGCATTACCGGGACACATTGTTCGCCTTGACAAATGGAATTGAGTATAAAACATTACCCGAAATATCAGAAAATTGCGATAGACAAAGAAAACCTGTTACAAAGGGAAATAGACAAGCAGGAGTATATCCGTACTACGGAGCCTCCGGTATTGTAGACTATGTTGCTGATTACATTTTCGACGGAGATTACCTTTTAGTGTCTGAAGATGGAGCAAATTTATTGGCAAGAAGCACCCCGATTGCGTTTTCGATATCAGGGAAAAATTGGGTTAACAACCACGCCCATGTTTTAAAATTCAACTTTGCAGAGCTGCAAAAATATGTTGAGATTTATCTAAACTCTATCGACTTAAGTAAATATATTTCCGGTGGAGCACAGCCAAAATTAAATCAAGATAACCTAAACAGAATTCCTATCCCTGTTCCGTCAGATGATGAAGTTAAGAGAATCGTCGGTGTTCTCACCAGATTTGATACTCTTTGCAACGACCTAACAAGCGGCTTGCCAGCTGAAATCGAAGCTCGTCAAAAGCAGTATGAATATTATCGAGATAGGCTGATGACCCTTAAGGAGGCATCGGTTTGAATGAATGATTCAGGCAATTATGACATTTTTGAAGGTCTAAGCGGTATTGTGAAGGGGCTTGAAACTTTTGCATATGCCCTCAATAAAGTGCAGACTTGGTATCAACAAAATGCCGACACTATTGCAAATTATCTTTTAGCCTTTGCGGAATTTGGAGAATGGAGTGTAGCGACCAACAAACTTATTGAAAGCCAATTTGTATTTACAGATAATTTGACACAGACCCTTGCGCACGAAATATATCAAGGTGCTGATGTAGAGAAAGTAATGATTCGCTATTACTTCGATAACGATGAGCAAAATATGAAAAAGCTCATTCAAAGATGTAAAGATAGCGACTACATTCGAGAATATCGAGAGTTATATAATCAAATTCTAAATGCATATGACAGAGAGGATTATCTGCTTGCCTGTATAGGCCTTTTTTCATTGGTTGACGGCTTGCTCGCAGATTGTTCCGGTATCAATAAAACTGCATTTCAAAAACGATTGGACTGTATTGCCGACAAATTCGCAGATAAAGCTGAACTGAATGAAATCGATAGAAAAACTCTTTGTATTTATGATGCGTTCAAGAAATTTGACTGCTCAGTGTTCAAAGATTCGAGATTTTCAGAAGATGAACCGCAAGCGGTCAATCGGCATTGGGATGTACATGGTAGAACGCATCGTGAACATACAAGAATTGATTTTTTAAAGGTCCTTCTATGGCTGGATGCAGTGATCTATTTATCTGAAAAAGATGCACAATTAGGAAGGGAGGGTGAAAACGATGAGCACTTACAACATGATTTTATCGAGCAATGAAAGCACAGTTGTGGCAGAATACGAGCCACAGGCAAAACGCTCCGATTCGTATCAAAGTGAAGCGGCACTGGAACAGGCTTTCATTAAAATGCTGGTGGAACAGGGTTACGAATATGTGACCATTCACAGCGAAGATGCTCTGATCGACAATCTCCGCAGGCAGTTGGAGCGGCTCAATCAGTATAGCTTTACCGACAAAGAATGGGATAGCTTTTTCAAACATAAAATTGCCAATCACAACGACGGAATCGTGGAAAAGACCCGTAAGATTCAGGAGGATCATGTGCAGAATCTCACCCGTGAGGACGGCACTACCATGAATATCTCCCTGATTGATAAGAAGAATATCCACAATAATCGTTTGCAAGTGATTAACCAATACGAAGAAAGCGGTGGGAAACATGATACCCGCTACGATGTGACCATTTTGGTAAATGGCTTGCCGCTTGTCCATGTGGAGCTGAAGCGCCGTGGCGTTGCCCTCAAAGAAGCATTTAATCAAATCAACCGCTATCAAAGGGACAGTTTTTGGGCGGGTTCCGGTTTGTATGAGTATGTACAGATTTTTGTTATCTCTAACGGTACAAATACCAAGTACTACTCTAACACCACCCGATTCAGTCATATCAAAGAAAATGAGACTGCATCCAAAAAACGTAGTAAAAAAACTTCCAATAGCTTTGAGTTTACTTCTTACTGGGCAGACGGAAACAACCGCACGATTCCCGATCTTGTAGATTTTACCAAGACGTTTTTTACAAAGCACACATTGCTGAATATCCTGACAAAGTACTGTGTGTTTACCACAGAGGAGCTTCTACTGGTGATGCGTCCCTACCAAATTGCAGCCACGGAACGCATCCTAAACCGTATTGAAACATCCACCAATTATAAGAAAGCTGGAACCATTGAAGCTGGTGGATATATCTGGCACACCACTGGCAGCGGTAAGACATTAACTTCTTTCAAGACTGCGCAGCTTGCGACCAATCTTCCCTATATTGAAAAGGTCCTTTTTGTGGTCGACCGCAAAGACTTGGACTATCAGACAATCAGGGAATATGATCGCTTTGAAAAAGGAGCTGCCAACGGGAACAAAAGTACTGCTGTTTTGCAAAAACAACTTGAAGACAGCACTTCCCGTATCATCGTCACAACTATCCAAAAATTAGATGTCTTTATCACAAAAAATCCTGCGCATCCTATTCGGGATAAGCATATCGTTTTGATATTTGATGAGTGTCACCGCAGTCAATTTGGCGATATGCATACCCGGATGGTAGGCGGAACTATCAAAAAAGGAGAAAAGACTGTTAAGGTAAACCGGTATTTTAGAAACTACCATATTTTCGGATTTACTGGAACACCAATCTTCTCTGTGAATGCGTCAAGCGGCGGAAATCCCAATCTGAAAACTACGGCGCAGGCATTTGGCGGAGAGCCGAATGACAAAGGGGAAAAGGTATTACCGTTGCATACATACACCATTGTGGATGCTATCAACGATGGAAATGTACTCCCCTTCCGCATTGATTATATCAATACCATTAAGCAGAAAGAAAATAGTAAAGACAAACAGGTGACGGCTATTGATACGGAAGAAGCTCTTGCTTCACCAGAACGTATTTCTGAAGTAGTAAAATATGTTCTGGAACATTTTGACCAAAAGACTATGCGAAATTCCTATTACAGCCTGAAAGGTCAGCGAGTAAACGGATTTAACTCCATGTTTGCAGTCAGTTCCATCCCTGCTTGTAAAAAATATTATTTGGAGTTCAAAAAACAGCTTGCCCAAACGCATCGGGATTTAACAATCGCCACCATTTTTTCCTTTGCTCAAAATGAAGAAGATAGTGCAGATGGAATTTTAGAGGACGAAAGTTTTGATACCGATGAATTGGATCAGAGTTCCCGTGATTTTCTGGAGATGGCGATTGACGATTATAATAAGATCTTCAAGACCAACTTTGACGCTTCCAGCAAGGGGTTTCAGGATTACTACAAGGATTTGTCCGACAAAGTGAAAAAGCGGGAAGTAGATTTGCTGATCGTAGTCAATATGTTCCTGACAGGTTTTGATGCTACAACGCTGAACACTCTTTGGGTGGATAAAAACCTGAAAATGCATGGGTTAATTCAGGCGTTCTCCAGAACAAACCGTATCCTTAACTCAGTCAAAACTTATGGTAATATTGTCTGCTTCCGTGATTTAGAAGAAGCGACCAATGATGCAATCAAATTGTTTGGAGACAAAAATGCCAGTGGTATTGTCCTTTTGAAATCCTATGATGATTATTACTATGGATATGTAGATGAAAAAGGGCGTAAACAAAAAGGATATGAGGAACGCATTGCCGAGTTGGTGCAAAAATATCCTCTGGGGCAACCTATCATTGGTGAACAGAATAAAAAGGATTTCATCATACTATTTGGCAATATTCTTCGTCTTCGGAACATTCTAACTGCGTTCGACCGCTTTGTCGGCAATGAGATTCTTTCGCCTATCGATTTTCAGGATTATACGGGCACTTATCATGACGTATATGAGGAAATCAAGCCAAAAGCCGGTGACAAAGACAGTATTATGGATGATGTCGTCTTTGAGTTGGAACTGGTAAAGCAGGTAGAAGTCAATATCGATTATATCCTTATGCTGGTGGCAAAATACCATGACGATAATTGCGAGAACAAGGAAATCCTTGTTGCAATCGATAAAGCAATCAAATCCAGCCTGCAGCTGCGCTCAAAGAAAGAATTGATTGAGAACTTCATTGCAACAATCAACGCTGACACAAATGTAAACGAGGATTGGCAACGTTTTGTAAGAGAGCAACGGGAAGCTGATATACAGTCTTTGATTGCTGAAGAAAAGCTAAAACCGGAAGAAACAAAAAAGTTTGTAGCAAATGCTTTCCGTGACGGTGTGCTCAAAACAACCGGTACTGATGTAGACAGGATTTTACCACCTGTTTCCCGCTTTGGCGGCGGTGGTTCCCGTGATAAGAAAAAGCAGACAGTTATCGAAAAACTGAAAGCATTTTTCGAAAAATACTTTGGGCTACTTAGCTCGGAAGATCATATCAATCAAGAAGAATCATCTGGAAATATGTAAAACAAAGGCGACCAACTTTTACGGTTGGTCGCCTTTGTTCGTCCTTCAAGCAATTTCTTGTAAATCAGTGCGTTATCGCTCCGGATCACCATGTCTGGGCTTTTCTTTTTGTTCCTGCCGTTTTCGCTGTTCCATCTCTTGCTGGTAAACACGATTTTCTGCATCATCTTGGAGTAGCTTAGCTATGTCTCTCTGACTATCGAACATCAGCAGAGGATCATACTTTTCGCCATAAGCAGACTGAATCCGGTTAGATGCGGAGGCAGACTTCTCCGAACGCAGCGCCATTCTCTGTGCATACAGTTCAACAGGTTCAAAGTCTGCACTCTGCTCTTTGAGATCTGCATATTCACTAAGGGCAGTTTCAAGTTCAGAGGAATACTTTTCTTCCTGCTGTTCCAACTTGGAAAGACTGGCTTCTGCGTCAGCAATGTCCTTTTTGATAGCAGAAATTTCACTATCATCCGCACAGTTCAGCTGATTAAGCAGTACAGCCTTTTCGGATTTCAGTTCCTCAATATCCTCGGTCAGCTTTGCAATTTTAGCAGATATCTCCTTATGCTTTGAGGCATTCCAGAAAGGAATTTCTTTCTTCTCTGTAAGCATGGTTTTTCGTTCCTTTGCAGCAGTTTTGATTTTCTGCACTAACGCCAGATACTCCGCAAAGGTAGGCTTTGCAGCATCCAGATATTGACTCAGTTTGTACTTACCCCGGCTGATATGACGGAGCTGATACCGAAATACGATCATATTGGCACGCAATGTTTCCATAGCTTCCGCAATAGCAGGCAAACTGTTTTTGACAGCCTGTGCCATCTTCTTCATCTGCGCTTTTAACTCCCGCAACAGGGCATTGTCCGCCTTGATCTGACGGTTCAGCTCACAGCGATCAGAGACGATCCCCTTTTTCTCCAGTGCTCTTGCAATTACACCCTCATGAATGGTGGGCTGTATATCAAACCCCCGTTCTGCATGACTGCGATGGTCGATGCGTTCTTCCTGTCCAGCACGCTCCAAATGAAGATTGGTCACATCCGCCCATGCCTTACGCCAGAGGACAAGCTGTTCTTCGCTGTTCCAGCGCTCAGAGATTGGATTTTGTCTGCCGTATTTGGTGCTTTTGGGATACTTGGATACCCTTTCATAACCCTGCACCTGCGCTGCGGACGGGGTCATATACACCTTCTTTTTGCCCACCTTGTACTGGTACTGCTTTTCCCATCCATCGGCCTGTGCCTGTTTAAACTCTGCGGCAGTGAAGCCCTGTTCCTTCCCGTTCTTGACACAGAGATATTCTTTCTCGGTCTTGTACTGCCATTTTCCCTTTTCATCCAGCGGGCGCACCGTCAGCAGGATGTGAGCGTGGGGATTGTGACCGGGAGGGTATGGGTCATGAATCGCCACATCCGCACACATCCCATCAGATACAAAGGTATCAGTAATAAAATCGGACAGCAGTCTTTCCCACTGTGCTTTGCTTTGCTCAATCGGCAGAGCAACCACAAATTCACGGGCCAGGCGGCTGTCCTTTGTTTTTTCGTTTTCCTCCACAGCATTCCACAGTGTTTCTCGATCCTGCCACTCTGCGGGAGCGGCAGCCGGCAGAAAAATCTGCTGCCACACAAGTCCCTGTTTGCGGGTGTAGTCATGCTGCACTCCGTCGTACTCATTGAGCAACCGAGAACAACTCAGATAGGCCGCAGCAGCCACGGCAGAGCGTCCGGCTCCACGGCTGACCATTTTGGCCTCTAAATGATAAATTACCATTGTCTACCATCCTTTCCGAAGGGTTACTGTGAAATGCAGCAGCCCTTCTTCCACACCTGATTCCAACAGGTACGTCGTGAAATGCGACGTACCTCCAGCAGGGGTGGAACGATTCGTTACACCCCTGTATCTGTGTCAAGCTGCCGGTGGCAGGTTGACACAGGCAGGCGGCGAGATGGGGTGGCAATATACCACCCCATAAATAGGGGGCTTACAAAATGGCACCCCTTGCCGACTGCATGGACAAGGCTGGCAGTTTGACAGAAATGCAGCCTTGTCCAGCGGCGTCCGCAGACGCCGCAATCCCCCTCGGAGAGCGCACGATTTCCGCAGGAAATACCACCGCCCCTTCGGGGTGGTGAGTAAGTGCGCCCTTCGGGAAAAAAGAGAAGCGCCCCGGTTTCCCGGAACGCTCCCAGCTCATCGAACCGATTTGAATACTTCCCATAGAAAATCCTCCAGCTGCTCCAAAGTCATCCTCTGTACCTGCGGCAAAGCTTTCTCTAAAATCGCCCCTTCCTGGATGAGCCTACGTGTTCGGGCTTTACGTTCTTTCACTCGATCCCGTGCCTGAGCTTCCTCTAAACGGTGCTTAGCCTGTAATAACTTCTTTTCGTGTTCCGTCATAGATTTTCCCTTTCTGCCGTATCCGGCTGAAAATGCAAAAAAGGCGGCTTATGAGATTTTATTCTCACAAGCCGCCTCGGTGCTGATCCTTATGCTGTTTTCCCTTTTTGATCCGACTCTTTAATGGCGGATGCTTCTATACTTTTCTGTTCGTTTTTCTTTGCCGCTCTGCGCTCCTTCTGTCTTTTATAGGCTGCTTCTTTCATGCAATCCTCACAGCAGTATTTCACGCCGTTTCTGTTTGTAATAAAGACAGTTCCGCAGTTTCCACAAGTGCATTCTCGTTTTCTTTTTTTCGCCGCTTCCTGCCGGTAATATTTAGAGCGACAATTTTGATCGCAGAACATCGCATTGGACATTTTTGATTCAAAGGTCTTCCCGCAGCACTTACACACAATCTGAAACGGTTCACCTACTTTCCGGGTGCCATCCTTCAGTGCTTTGTACCGTTCTCTGCTTTGCATACGATGCTTACGCAGGTATTCCTGCCGCTTTTCTTCCTCCGGTGTCAGTTCCGGCACAGGTGCCGCAAAGTATCCAATAAAGTTTAGATAGATCTCCACTTCCTGCACTCGATCCCCATCCACCTTTTCCGGGGCATGAACAAGGATTTTGTCTACAAACTCGTTGATCATCGGCGTCGTCAATTCGGAAAAGTCCGTGTACTTTTTCGCCAGTGCAAGGAATTGTTCGGCATTTGCAGTACTTTCTTCAAATGCCGCTACTTGTTTTTCAAACTCTGCAATCTCCGAGCGCAAAATTTTTTGTTCTGCTTCATACTCCGCCAGCAGACTATCAAAGCGTTCATCTGAAATTCGCCCAACCGCAAAAGACTCGTAGAGCTTTTTGATGATGACATCCAGTTCATCTGCCCGTTTCCGGTTCTTATTGAGCTTCCGTTTCGTATCTTTTACAGCTTCTTTCTGGCGGAGTGCAGATGCTGCTCTCACCTTTTCCAGAAATTCTTTCTGGTTGGTGATGGCATAGGTGCTGGCTGCCTGTATTGTTTCCAGGAGCAAAGTCCGAATAGCTTTGGTTGAAATATAGTGACTGCAGCATACATCCACTCTGTTTCTGGAAGCCAGTTTATACGCTGAGCATTCGTAAGCATCATAGGGGTAATTTCCGTTTTCTAAATCACCTTGGAATCGGTGGTTATACATTTTCGCCCCACAATCAGCGCAGAACACGAGTCCTGTCAGTGGATTTGCTTCTCCAAGGGTATCCTTGCGTCTGGGTGTTTTCCGCAGCTTCTGTACCAGTTCCCATGTCTCTTTGTCAATAATCGCTTCATGGGTGTTTTCAAAAATCAGCCATTCCTCCTGCGGATTACGGACACTGCCTTTATCTTTATAGGATTCTTTATGAGAACGGAAATTTACAGTATGCCCGATATACTCCGGCTTAGACAGAATCTGACCCACCATATAACCGCTCCAATTATAGGGGTTGGGAAAATCTTCTTTGCTTTTCCAAAAGCCGATCCCTTTCTTCCCCAAATAGACAGCAGGAGTTTCCACCTTGTCCTCATACAAAATCCGTGCAATTTCATAAGGACCGATTCCTTCTGCATTCATGCGGAATATCCTGCGTACAACCTCTGCGGCTTCCTCGTCGATCAGCCAGTGAAATTTATCCTTGGGATCTTTTTTGTAGCCATAAATGGCGATGTTTGTGGTCGGCTTGCCATATTCACCTTTAATCCGAATCGCTGTGCGCTGTTTTCGGCTCAAATCCCGAAGATACCATTCGTTCATGATATTGAGAAACGGAGCAAATTCGTTGCTGTTCTGGTCGCTGCTGTCCACATTATTCGCAATTGCAATAAACCGGATACCATGCTGACGGAAGAACACCTCCGTATAAAAGCCGGTTTGCAGATAATCACGGCCAATGCGTGACATATCCTTCGCAAGTACGGTGCTGACTCGACCTTCCTCAATATCGTTCATCAGCCGTTTCCATGCAGGCCGGTCAAAATTGCCGCCGGAATAGCCATCGTCCGTATAGTGGACGCAATTCTGGAAACCTTGCTGCTGAGCATAGCTTTCCAGATATTTTTTCTGATTCACAATCGAGTTACTGTCCCCAACCTGTTCATCGTCACGGGACAAACGCTCATAAAGAGCTGTGATTTTTCCTTCAGTCTGTTTTACGCTCATGATGCGCTCCTTTCAGACTGACGGCTCATTTGTGGTGATTCCATTATACCACAAGAACCACAAGGATTTGCAGCCTCGTTTTGAATCAGTCTTAAAATTTTATCTTCCATCGTTTCTGTTGCTGTTTCACTGCCGTATACTCTCACCCGATAGATAGTGGAACCGATACGGCGGTTTATCATATAAAAGCCCTGCTTTTCCTTTTCATTTTCCATAGGCAATATCCTCCGGCAAGGTTTCAGCTCTGTATTCCTGCTGTGTAACGCTTTTCTTCGCTGTTTTCATGGTTTTGATAGAACTCCCTTCCAAACGCAAAATGCCCTCCGAAAACCCTTGTGCCATCAGGGTTTCGGAGGGGCAAATGGTTACTTTCACTTGTTTCTGAATTTCCGTACTCTCGCTGCATTCTGCTGACGGCGGGCAGACTCCGCACACTGCTGGGAGCAGTATACCCGCTTTCCGTCAGCCGGAAATTTCTGGCCGCAATACTGACAGGTGCGGACAGGCTGGCTTTCCAGTGATGCTTGTAGCTCCGGGTCATTGGGCAAAACTGATTCCCGAAAGTAGCGGCACATAGCACTGTTTGTGTAGCAGATGCCGAACATGGGACAATCACAGTCCAGTGGCAAGCACCCGTACTCGCTGTCATAGTTGGCGCAAAGTCTTGTGACTAGCTTTTTGATGGAGCGTTTCTCTTTTGAAGTCAGCTCCCTGTTTTGGTTTGACATCATTGTTTTCTCCTTTCTTCATAAAATGTAATCGGAATAATAGTTTTCGGGTTACCTCCTCACTAATAGGAGAAAACAGCGATGTAAATCGGAACTGTTTTTCAAAAATAAAAAAACAAATTATAGACAGCACAAGTTTTTGCGATAAAATAGGAGTCAGAAGGGAGGCGAAGTCATGGACGAAGAACAGAATGATCTGTGGTTGGAAGAAGAAAGCAAAGAAAATTCAGAAGAAGTCTCCTGGGCAGAACCTATCCTTGACTTTGTCGACTGGAACCAGGACGAGGACACACCTGTCTGCGATGAAGAACTGGAAGAAGCGCTGGCAGAAGAACGGAATGCTGCTTTGGAAAGTGAGCTGGAGCAGGACGAGCATCCTTTAGAAGCTGAGGACGATATTCCAGAAGATGCCGATTCAGCCGAATCGCCCATCAGCCTGAATACGCTCCGACAGCAGATGGATGAAACAGCTGTGGAGCGCATCAGCTTAGCCGCAAGAACAGAGACAGATTTTTCTGTAGTTATTGGGGAAATGGACCGATTGGATCGCAACCGGGAACGCAGAGAGCGGTATCATGAAAATCTTCGTGGAGATGTGCCGCTGGAGTATAAGAAGGCAAACTATGGATTGGTTTTCCCTGAGTGGCTGAATACGCCGGAACAGCAGCTTTTGGGCAAAGGCAGTTTTCTGGACTTGATCTTTGACTGTCCTTATGAGATGCACCAACTGACTGCTGACCCATTTCTCTCCAAAATTGTGGAACGGCTGAAGGACGAACATAAGGAAGTGCTGTACTTTCTCTCCCTGCGGTTGTGCAGCACTGCTAAAGTGGCAGCCATGCGGGGGCAATCTGATCGAAATATCCGCAAGCTGCGGGATACTTACACACGAAAATTACAGCATCAGCTATATGAACATCTTTTGCGGAAGAACAGCTTGACCTTGCGGGAGAAAGAATTTGTTGCTCTGTATGCTGCAAGTTTAGAACAGAGCGGAAAGAGTGCGGCGAAGGTCAAGCGAGAAAATAAAACGCCGCCCCGTAAAAAGAGCGGCTTGACAGAATCCGAAAGTTGATTTTATACTTGTAATAGGATTATAATATATCAGATTACACATGGAGGTGAAGCCATGCAGAATCTATTTGCACACGCCAGCTCCTATTGGGTGCGGTACAATCAGTATGAGATAAAGACCGGAAAGAATGGCAGACGATATATCATGGCCGCTCCTGCGGCAGAACCGAAAGTTTACGATCCTCTAAAGGATTCCGAAAAACTGGTTGTGGATGCTCTCAATGTTGGGATGCTCTGTATGGGCCGGAAAAGTGAGGCGATCATTGAGCAGGCTGTACTGGAATTTGTTCATCAGTATGGGCTGCTGGGACTGATGACCGCACTGCCTACCACACCGTCCTTTATGGACTATGAGGCAGTTTATCTCCCGAAAAACAGATTTATAAAAGCAGAATCCATGCAGACAGAAGCATTTTTGTCTTTATTCTATCCTTTTGAAAAATTAGATGTGGTAAAAGAAGGCATTCAGTCAAGCTGGAACATCAATCAGGACAGAGCGATGATGGCGCTTGCTATGACCTTTGCCGAGCAGCCCATGGCGATGAATATGCAGTTTCAGCGTCAGTATGCGGAACCGTATGAATGGATCTTACAGCAATTCAAGGATTGGGCATTTACGCTGACCAGCAGCTTTTTGTTTTACCATGACTACGACCAGCTGGATGAGGCATCCAGAAACACCTATCGTATGGGCATGGCTGCGTTTGGAGGAATTGCACCGACTTATCATATTGCCCTGTTTGACAAACCCGTAACCAGCCCCACGATTGTCTGGGACTTTCACTCGCTTCTAACGGCAATTCAGCTCATGTTCAGCTTTATGCTGACTGATGAGGAAAAACCGCTGCGGCTCTGCGAACACTGCCAGAAGGCTTTTGTCGCCAGCCGAGCCAATAATGTATTTTGCAGCCCACAGTGCAAAAACCAACATAATGTGTATAAGAATCGGGCAAAAAACCGGGATAGAGACGAGAAATAATAAAAAAGTGGGGGCGCTTGCCGCAGCTGATTGCTGCCAAAAGCGTCCCCTCTGTCTATTTTATGTTATACTTCATATACCAGCTCATACAGCACGACTTCTTCTGCCCGGTTATGGATGCTGTTCATGCGGCGCACCCATTCCATCTGATCTGCCGCTTTCAGGGCTTCTGTGACACCTTCCTGTTTTTTCATAGCAGCTATCATCACTTCCATGCGGGCATTGCAGAGCTTGTCGATCTCGGCCAGGTGATTCCAGAGCTGTCCTTCCACTATGAAATCCGAGTAACGGGCAGGATGATGCTCTTTCAAAAAGTTTCGCCGCATTCGGCCATATTTGCCGAGCTGATACTCCTCCTGCTCTGGAAGTTTTATGTTTGGGATAAGATAATCCCCCTCCTGACGGTATATGCCGCCCATTTCTTCAAAGATAGATTTCATGACGACCTCCTTTGTGTGTTTTGGTTTCGGCAGTTATTGGGATATTTTAACTCCTTTCCTATAACTGCTTTTCAATTCACCACAAATGAGCCGCAGTCATATGTATTAGATGGCAGAAACCACCCTTTACATAGTAACTCTTGATTGTGAACCGTTTTCAGATACGTGGCCGAAAGCGGTTTACCATGCCAATCTTTCAGCTCGCGGATCTCATTCTGCCAGCAAATAATATCCCTGGCCGTGATTTCCGAGAGCTTGCGTTTGCCGAAATAGGGCAGAATTTTCTTCTGAATGATGCTCTCTTTTGTGATCCAGGTATTGAGTTTTAATTTAGGTTTAATATCCCTTTCATAAAGCTTTGCGAACTGCTCGAACGTCATATTGATATCAGCTCGCTTTGACATTAAAAATTGACGTTCCCATTCCTGCGCTTCTCTTTTGGTCGCAAATCCTCGCTTGAGTTTTTGCTGACGTTCCCCTTTCCAGTCGGTGTACCGAAACTGAACATACCAGGTACCGTTTTTCTTATTTTTAAATGCTCCCATCCTTACCCTCCTGTTTCATTTTCGCTGTAGCACAGCTTCTTCATGAAATACTTGCGATTGACCCGGCCTGAGACGGTGATATATCCCATCTGGGCCATTTCTTTGTTCAGTTGGTGGACAATCTTATAGGCGTGAGATTTGGAGATACCCAAAGTCTCCGCCACCTCGTCCACGCGCATAAAAATCTTTTCTTCGCTCATTTGGATTCCTCCTGTTTTCTGGATGCCGCTGGTTTCCCTCCAGCGGCTTTTGTGGGTTTGGTTCGGTCGGTTTGGCTTCCACCAGGCTGCCGGTAGTGGGGCGGCACTCATTTTTCAATCTCCGATTGACTTACGGAGCCTCTCACCCTATCGCCTGCGACGGTTGTGATCTCGCTCGGGCTGTAGCTGGTGGGGAGTCTCTCTTCCCTGTCCTCGTCGCCTCCTCCGGGGACTGCCCGGATTCTTCGGGGTTCGGGTTCGCTCGTTCCTTGCGGAAGTCCTGGCGTCCCCTCCCCGATCTGGCTCTTACAGAGAAGTCGTTGTCTGGTGGTTCTTCATTCAGTTTTCAATGTCCAGTCGCACTAAGCATTTTTGTTTATACTCATTATACTATACAAATTCGCTTAAGTCAAGAGGCCGGGCGTGATATATTAAACTTTTTTGTTTCATTTTCTCTTGACTATCTTAAACATATATGTTATACTCAGGTTGTAACAAACCGACGAATGGAGATGACTCTCATGGCAATAGGTGAACGCATCCGCTTTTTCCGCATGTTAAGGGGAATGACTCAGAAATACCTCGGAATGACCGTCGGCTTCCCCGAAAAGTCTGCTGATGTCCGGCTGGCTCAGTATGAAAATGGCTCCCGGTCACCCAAGGCTGACTTGACTGCGGCCCTGGCCGAGGTGCTGGATGTCTCCCCTCAGGCTCTTTCTGTGCCTGACATTGACTCCTATACCGGCCTGATGCACACCCTGTTCACCCTGGAAGACCTCTATGGCCTCAAGGCCCGCGAGCTGGATGGAGAGATCTGCCTCACTGTGAATGTGCGCCAAAACAAGGACGCTGCCCGCCTCCATGAGATGATGTGCAGTTGGCGGGAGCAGGCTGCCAAACTTGAAGCTGGTGAGATTTCCAAGGAGGACTACGACAAGTGGCGGTACCACTACCCCGACTTGGACACCTCTTCCATCCGACAGAAGGTCGGGCCGTCTCAGGGACTGAGCGATCTGCTGACAGATGCACTCAAAAATGAAGACTAAACAAAAAAGGTCTAACTGATTCGCAAAAATCAGTTAGACCTTTTTCTTTTGGATGAATGGTTCACACACCTGCAAGCCACCCGTTCCCTGCTGATAAACCCAGCAAGTGCGGATTTGAAGGGTGCTATCATTCTGCTATCAAAACAGAAATTCCAGATAGAAAAAGTGAGTGTTCATGCGGGTTTTTACGCCCTCAAAAGCACATTTTAGTTATTCCATCTCGATCGTGGCTGGCGGTTTGCCGGTGCAGTCGTAGAACACGCGGTTGACGTGCTTTACCTCGTTGA
>ERZ1090879.280-NODE-280-length-33585-cov-11.090456_pt1 | contig 33585 bp, 52 predicted proteins | sample MGYA00478472_ERZ1090879 | MGnify/ENA primary metagenome ERZ1090879 (study PRJEB33644, sample SAMEA5815723) | chicken gut metagenome | biome: Chicken; feature: Gastrointestinal Tract; material: Caecum | place: Ireland | collected 2019-01-01 | study: A study of the... | reverse complement strand
CTTACTATTATACCATAACATATTTTATTGTCAATATATATTATATATAATTATATAAAAATAAGGCGGACATAGCCGCCTTATGTTACAACATTATTTCACACGGATCTTCTGCCCGGCATAAATAACATTTGCATTTGAAATACCATTCCATGAGCACAACTGAGCTACTGTTGTTCCATATCTCACAGCAAGCTCACTCAACGTGTCACCAGACTGGATCGTATAGTACTGTGCAGAATTTCCAGAAGAACCGCTTTTACCCGGAATCGTAAGTACCTGCCCGCCATAGATTGTGTACGGGCTTGTAATTCCGTTTGCAGACGCAATGCTCTGCCAGTTCACACCGAGCTTCTGCCCGATCTCTGACAGTGTATCATTCTTCTGCACTGTATACGTCCCTCCGCTCGAGCTTGCTGTGCTTCCACTTCCGAAAATGTCTCCATCATTCACCCAACAGAGTCCATCATCTAACAGATACACAGACGTTCCGTTCACTTTCATCCGTTTTGTGATTGTTCCAGACGTACGTAACATATCCTTCGCAGAAATATGGTTCTGATAGGCTCCACACTCTGTTGAGGACTTGTAACAACTCGTGAATGAAACAGTCTCGCCAATGCTGTGCTTATACTCTCCTGTTTCTGTCACTGTAACATTACTTGATGTGCCTGCATTTCCTGTCCCAAAGTCAGCATACCAATAGTTCATGTCAACATTTCCGCTAATCCCATTTATACGGCCGGAACTGGAATACTGCCAACCATCATAACCGTTATTGTACTTGTTTTCATTTCCGCTCGTATAGTGTGCAATCCACTTTCTGTAACCGCTTACACCCTTAAGATAATTTGCCCACCAATTCAGATTTGCATATACACCGGCTGTGTACCCTGCCGCTTTCAAACCGTCACAAATAATTTTACATGCAGTAGGCGCAAAGCCTGACGTACTCCCTTCTTCGCAATCAAGAAAGATTGGAAGTTTAAAAGTATGCCCCTTAATCAATCTCAGAATATGCGCCAACTCTGACCTCGCCATGCTTTCATTAGTTGCATAGCTGTACAGGTATGCCCCAACAGGAACGCCAAGACGCTCACACTCTGAAATGTTACGTGACCATTGTTTGTCATCCTGTGATGTATAATCACTGCCATAGCCACACCTTAAAATTGCGCCATCAATCTGACTCTTAACAGTATTCCAGTTAATTGTGCCCTGATGTTCACTTACATCGATTACTTTTTTGCTCATGTTTTATTCCTCCTGTTTTTCTGCTTCTGTTTCATCTGTTACAGCTACCTCGGGAATACCTGCAATGCTTGTAGCCAATGAAATAATCCCAGAAAGTACAGAAGCAGACAGAACCAACGTCCAATTTACGTCCTGTAATACTGCCGCTGTTCCGATTGTTGCTACAAACGTCTGTGCTACTGTTTTAACAGCTCTAACTCCTGCCGCTTTTGTCCACTGAATCCAATATTCTTTGCTACGCTTTAACATGTTACATTTCTCCTTTCTTTAGAATATCAATATCGTTTCCTTGCTCAATCAACTTGTCATGATGCTTATTAATTTCTTCCCATTGTTTTCTTTGACTCTCACTTACGTGTCTCTTATATTCCTCGAATTCTTCTTCGTGTTTTTCTAATGCTTTTTCCTGTTTATCCATTCTTCCAATTAACGCATCAATACGGTCTGTTAGCTTTGTCATTGTTTCAGTGTTTTTTGTCAGCGGCTTATAAATCGCCGCTAACACTCCAATCAGTACAGATCCGCATATAACCATCATTCCGATAAATTCAGCTTGTGACATATTAATATAACCTTACCATGGTGTAATACCCTGTCAGTCCAGTATTTATCTGCCTGTCGGAATATTGAGGATTTATCGCTGTTAATCCGTTAATTTCCAGAGTTTTTATGTTATTACTCTGTTTTGAATATAATACGATTCCCCCACTTAAATCGCTCAATACATTTGCCTGTAAAATTAGATATCCTGCCTTTTCCACATTTTCATCTATATAAATAATACCAGTGTATTGAGGTATAGATGCAGGAGCATAATTTTTATATCTACATGTTATCGCACCGCTAGGGATACTTTCAACGAATGAATCTCCCGCATTGCCCAGATTTATAATTGCTATACTATTCGTAGCCCCTAATATCATGCATGCAATATATGATTTTTCATACATAGTTTTAGCATATACATGAAAAACATTTTTTTCCTCATCATATGTACATATAACAGCTTCAGCATCATGAGATTCTGTTACCCCTATTTTGTCATGACATTCTATAGTAGGTGATGTATAAGGATATATTGTTCTTTTCAATGTGTATCTACGTGATATCGTAGACTGCAATGTATTGTTTATAGTTACTAAAAATTCTACGTCAAATTTGTTGATAATTGCAATGTTATTATCATTTATTTTTTCATTGTACGGATCGCTCAACTTCACATCAAACAATCTGAAAAAATGTGAATCACTTATACTCTCAGGCGAACATATAATATTTTCTGTTTTACCTATCATCGACAAAATCTCCTTTTGTTATTCCCCGAAACCATTTTCTTGTCCATGAAAATTTACAATAATATTCCTCCACAAACCAAAAACCTATTTTGGTAAAATAATTTTTGACTTGTACATTATTAATTAATCCATGCAAGAAAATCTTTATTGCATTAAAATTCTGTTTCCCTACAAAATCTGTATTCGTTATGTCCCAATACCACGGCGCTGATAAAATCCCCTCATATGGTATACATCCGGTTTCTGTACACTGCAACTCGATTTCATTTTCGTTACAATAGTCATATATTTTCTGCAATCGTCCGGTCAACATATTCCACGCTATTTCCGATTCTTGTAACATCGCTTTGCTAACATTCTGAACAGAAATTGCCGGGTATAAATTTATCCCGATAACATCACAGTTAGGCACTACACTCCCAGAATTTATAGCACTTAGCACATTTATCTGATTCACGAATGTAACCCCAACTCTATAGTTAGCCTTATATGTGGTTATTAGCGAATTCACATACTCCGAATATGTACTATATATACTTTCTTTTTCATTCATTACATATAATGTATCAATTTCATGGTTCGGATCAATGTCCTTAATTAATGATGCCAATGTATTACTATAAAACATCCTATTTTCTTCCGTATCTAACGAAAAAGAATTATTTGTATGTATTTTTAACGTTTTAACTGGCATATTAACCATTTTGCATAACTCAATATAGGATATTATATCAACGAAATCCCCAACATATCCGGATGAATTGATATTTATACACAGTTGAGTTTCTGCGAACCCCATTTTACCTGCATTTTTAATAATATCTTCCATCTCCATACCAAAATATGTCCCATCATATACCGTAAAATCAAATACATATTTATTTTCTGTATAATCTAACATCGAGATTTTTTCTCTTATACCATCATTATATACATATATGCCCCCTTCCCCATCCCCTTTCTTAGTGTCTCCCATTATAACGATAATTTCTCCAGAATTTAAACTTCCATCCTCTTCTACACTTGCAACATCGCCAAAATACGTTGCTTTCTTTTTTAACTCGGCATTTACTTTCTGGCTACTATATGTTGTTATATTTGACTCTTCTGTATCGTTTATAATTGTTCCATTAACAGCACCTTCCATCGCATCTGCATACTGTCCAGCTCTCTCAACGTTTTCTTTAACATAATTATTCCATTCTTCCTCTGTTCCAGTAAACGTACCCAAACGCACTGCTATTTGATAAGCTGATTCGCCCACTAAAGCAGGTAATCCTTCCCATTCTTGTGTATTTGGGTTTTTTATTTTTACTACATTATGTTTTACTGTTTTCATACATTACACCTCATGCCATCCATTATAATATATATACTCTTTGTTCTCATCGATTGCATAATATCTCTGCCTTGGATTTCCTTCAGTAGGTCTGTCGGAAATATTACCGCTCTTTAAAACAGTAGTATTTACAACGTTGAAATTAATTCCGCTACCATCATTTTTAAAAAACGGTCTGAAAACATTTCTTCCGGCTCCATCAACATAGACGCATGTGTAATAGATGTTTCCTCTGTAATCTCCGGGATTTTCCTCATATGAATCTTGTTGCCTAGCAAAATTTCCAGTTTTATGTATTTCACTGTTATAATCATATAGATTTACACTTTGCATATATGGTATAGATGCAAATGATATTCCTCTGATGCATCCTTCATCACAACAATTAATTAATGTTATGTCATGACTATTTACACCAACACTTCTATTTGCACCAAACCGAAACGGGATATAAGAAAACCTAGCTCCGCATTGCTCCATGATTAAATGTTCAGCATTTATTTCATACCCGACACCAAGCCCCCAAACAAAACACCCATCGAACCTTTGTCCAGTCCCCATGGCAGAACCCTGCGGAGTAACAAACCCAACACACTTGTCATTCGGTATTTCATACCCGCTTGTATCTTCTGAATCACCGGTTGTTAGAACAGTTATAAATACATTTTTTACTCTCATTTGACTATAAAAATACCCATCTACGACATTTATCGGATATTGATTAGATGCGATTTCGATTCCTATATTTTCAACCTCTATCCCATATTTTGGATATTGTCTCACAGTACCAAAATATCCAATTATCGATGATCTGTTAAAATTATTCTCACTAATCTGACTAAATACATTAGAATTTACATGCAAAATAGCAGTACCGTATGGACTTTTCTCCCCCATCTTCCTCATGCAAGGAGATATACCGGATATTTTTATATTACATTGTGGAAGTTCTTCCCTTAGACAAATCGAGCACGCATAAGAATAGTCTGTAACCCCACCAACCTGACTTAATGCATCTATATTATAGTCACCGTTTAACAACAAGCATGTGCCACCACCATTCGTAGCCAGCTCGTTTATAACATTCTGAATGATATTCTCATCGTTCACACCTGGGCAAATATATTTTGCATTCCTTTTATCGGCATCGGAAGAATTATTTGCGGCAATCATGATAACATTCGGGTGGTATTCTTTTTTTTCTTGATAGATGCTTATGCTTGCCACATCCTTATTATCCGGAATTTTATACATTATATATAGATATTTAATAGACTCTAAAGAAGGAGTATACTCATATGCATACATTCCATCGTATTTTTCATATCCACTTATAACAACACCAGAATTTAGAGCTAAACTGCTCTCTCCTATTCTAAATATATTTGAATTCACAGAAATATAATACTTATAACCGTATGCTACCTGAACAGTATGCAAATAATATCCTGATAGATCACCTACTATAACACCTCTTTCATCTTCTGTTACATAAAAGAATTTATCCGCATATTCAGATATACTTTCGGTTATATCTGTAGAATCTTTCGGAATATAATTTTTTATTGTATTTGCAACACCTTCTAACACTTTATAATCCTGCTCATCCATTACACCGTATTCTTCCGGATCAGTCTTCTTATTGATCCATACCTCTGTTTTCTGACCATATGGTTCTGTTCCGCTTGTTACCTCAACACCGTGTAAATCTTCTAGCCACTGATTCGCGCCCTGAATCTCAGCATAGATCATATCCATTAGTTGATTTACAACATCCATATCATCCTGATCTAACGCATATTCTCCGGGTTCCAGTCCTTCCAGAACATTTGCTCTGGCGATTGTTGTATTCCACTCCTGCTCAACCTCTCCGCCTGTTTTTGTTTTAACAGCACAGACAATGAAGCGAACATCTCCCTGCACAGCAGTTACCTTCCGACTCAGTAACCAACTGAATGTTACCTTAGAGCTATCATCCTCTGCTACATTCAGATCTGTTACGATATAACGATCCTTTTCCCCGCCTGCATTCATGTAATTGACATACACCGTACACTGCGTTAGGTCAAGATCAACATTATCGCCAACATATCTCGGACACGCAAAGAATACTCGTTCCACTGCTTTGTCATGTTCTACGCCTAACACAGTCGCTTTGTAGTTTAGTGTTATGATTCTTCCCAGTTCATCAATCTGACAATATGCATCTGCATCATCCGCTGAGAATGCGTACCCTTCTTCAATCGGCTGATTTAATAATTCTTCTACACTCGGCATCTGCTTTCCTCCTTCCTATTCCTGTTCAATCACAACTGTGTTTGTGTTTACTGTTACACTTCCCTGTTTTCCGTACACTTTAATATAGATTCGACTTGTTCCAGTTACAACACTAGGAACAGATGCTTTGTTATCTTTTCCAATGATACAGTTATATGCATTCCCTTCCACGTCCTCCATATGAACAACCTTCCTTTTGTTGCGCCACGAAGGATCAAACACAAAATGCAATACAATATGATTGTCTGTTCCTCTTACAATCCCATGATATGTTTCATTTGCCTTTAATGTCATATCGGTAACTGTGAACTCTAACTGCTTCATTTTACCCTCGCTTTCTGACACCGCTATATGCCGTTCTGCCGGGCTTTTTCTCCTTACCCTCAGTGCATATCGGCTCTTCCTCAAAAATCTTAAATACGGGCTCTCTGGCTTCTAATACAGCCAATGCTAATTCAATCCCATTATACAGCCCACATGTATATGTATCATTAATGCTTTCGCCCTGTAAGTCTCTCAGCCTTTTAATTTCTCTGTTTTTCCCTTTTAACACATTAACCTCTCCTTGTGTTTGACTTCACTTCTTTTATGTTCGCTACAGTATATCCGTCTAATGCATACCACAATGCGGAAAATGTATGAGGATCGATATTAAACTCATCATACACAACATTTCCTTTGTTATCCTTTTTGTATGTCAGATCCTTTAGTTCTCTGATTGTGTTCTTGCACTTTGGAGAACAATAAATATGCCGGAAACGTTTCATCTTCTTTGTGTTCGCTAGCCTGCTTCCGATATACTTCTTTGCACCATGCATATTGAATCCCTGCTGTCGATAGAACTGGATAGACTTTGGTTCAGCGGAATCCGCTCCAATCGGTTTGTTACACCTTCCTGCTCTCTCTGCAATCTTTCTTACATCATTCCTCTGACTGAAACGATCATCTGTAATATGATTGATATACACCTCATCGTAGATATACAGATCCTTCTTTTCATCATCTACAGCACAACAGATTAGAGCATTGTAGCTTTCCTCAAAACCAAAGTCCAAACCAAAGAATTGATACTGGGAAGAAATACTGTTCACCTTCTGCTTGAATTGCTTTGCGTTCCTTGCAACACAGAAGTTCGGTAGCACTCTTGTTCCATCTATACCGAACCTTCCCCATCTTGAAACAACCCATAGCTCCTTGTCTAACTGTTTCATTGCGTTTAACTGATCGATATAACTCTGTTCCACGAATGGATTATCGTCCACAACACTGTGATGGTAGTACACTCCGTTCTTCCCAATTACGGTACGCTTCCTGTACACTTCTTCCTCGTCCTGTATTACAACCTCATTTCCTTCATCGTCTGTATGAGTGAAGAATGTATTATATACCCAGTTCCATTTCCCTACTGGATTACAAGTCAGAAAGAAATGTTTTGTTACGCCCTTACCTCTAATACGTCCTAACAGCTCAGTGTATGCCTGAAATGATATCTCAGAGCATTCCTCAATCCATACAATAGATACACCATGCAATGACTTAATCTTCTCGGGATTATCCAGACCCTTAAATATGATCCTGCTCCCATTCGGAAAACGTATCTCCATCGGGCTTGTTACAGCAACAACCTTTCCATCTCCTTTTGCCTGTAGACTTCGATACTCGGATAAAATTCCCATACTGCTGAGGATATCTTTGAACAACGAGAAACAGCTTTCACGAATGGTATCAAAGACATTACGCACACATAATGCTGTCCGCTTCTCTGCCATCAGCTTTAAGATGATCTTCAGCCCAACTGCATAACTCTTTCCTGATCCATAGCCACCGAACAATAGATACTGTCGATACTCCCAGTCTGTCATAAAAGAAGCGAATCGTTCTGATACCGCTACATTTATATTCACTCCACTAGCTCCTTTTTAAATACTATAAAACGAACAGAGGAAAGGCAACCACCGGGTAATTGTGTTATCTCTCCTCTGTTCGTTTCATGTTTATTGCGCCCTACATCCGCAAACTATCCTTCTTGCGTTCCCTCCACCACGTCCTTCCGTCTTTCAGTAGGCCCTCGGGCTTTCTCGCTCCCCTACCAGCTGGCCCTCACCGATAGCAATCAACATACAACAACTGTTCTCACTGACAATTGGTTCCTGTTGAATTTCTGGAGTTTCGCTGTCGTACCAATCTGCATAACGCCCATATCCAACCACAACAGCTTGTTATGCCCAACTTTTATCATCTCAAATCTGCATACGCTTTTATGTATTCTTTTAACTGCACTCTTTTGTGTTCCGGTAACTGTTTTAATACATCTTTCAAACACTGGCTATAGTTACTACATATGATTGTTTTTGATTCCTTATCATATTTGTTTCGATCATCTCCACCCTGACACCTGCATCCTGCATATCCATTTCCAACTGCAATATCTACAACCTTTAGCCCTTCTATCTCAAGTCCACAATAGTTGTCTTTTCCTACCCACATATTTCTTGTCCTCCTCTATGCTAACGGCTCACCGGGCTTCGTTGACAATGCATAGACTTCTGTACTATACATGTCATGTTCGCCTGCCCACTTTAATTCTGCCATATCAACACTAACCGCCTCGATACTTCCTAAATACTCATTTGTTACCATTCTGTAAATATAATATGTTTTCATTCCTTTGTTCTCCTTCCATTGTTCCTCTGTTTCTTTCTGATATTATAATAGCATAACATACAGAATATGTCAACTACTTTATTTATATTTTTTATATTTATATAATAAAATAAGCAGAACATTCTCAGCTCTGCTTTTTGTATTTCTCTGATATGATTTTAGGTGTACAGTTATTCCATGAGATCATATGGTGTAACCTCATTCCATTCTTACTTCCTCCCATCATTCCGATGGTAACACAGCTAGGGCAACATATCACAGTATAGAAAGATTTCAAATATGTTCCACTATCTAAGTATTGTTCTGTCATTCCTCCAGCCTGTTTCTGTGTAGTTCCTTGCTCAATAGCCACATCTGTATATGTCATAATCAGATTCCCAACAGTTCCATTGTAGCAGTAAGTATTTACGTCCTCGTTCACACGCCCTATAAAGTCGAATTTACGGTTTGTTTTGCAGAAGAAGGTATTCATAGCCTTACGGATTATTTTCTCCTTAAAACGATTATTGTCCTTTCCTCCGATAAAATCACCACCCTGAGCAAATGCCACTGTATAAGCTCCAGATATGTCTAAGAAATCTAACATCAGATCGAACACCTCATTTGCGTCCTTTACATCTCTGCTTTTGAACTTCCCTTCTTCTACCACCTTAAATGCTAACTGTGTATAATCATCGTCCAGCTCTAAGAAATATTCATACCCCAACTGTTCTGCTATTTCAAAGCAAGCATTCCTAGCATAGAACACGGTGCGCCTCTCATCGAAGTTATCCATCGTATCGTATCTCTTTGATATATCCAGCTTATCAAACACAACAACATTTTCTTTCCCGTATATCCTTTTATATTCCTCTTCCAGCGGATCCTCATTGTCAATCACAATCAGCACATTTCCAGTATATCCACTTTTTCTCAGTGTCCTTAATGTTCTTACATTCCCAGCTCTACCATGAGACAATATGAATGCCACAAAACTTTTATGCCTCATCATTTCTTGTACCTCTCTGAAATAATCTTTGGAAACTGGTTCCCCCTGTGCACTCTAAGCTTTAGTCCGTTCTTTCCTGAAATGATATAACAACAGGAGGGGCAACACACAACAGAAAACATATTAATGTAGTAGTCATTTGCACGATCATACTCTTTCTTTAGCCTTCCTCTGTTACTTTTTCTTTTCGGGCTTGAATGTGACACATGAAGATCTGAAACACATAAGTTACCCCTCATTCCTTCAATCACGCTCATGTTCTCGTCCTCGTTAAAAATCCCCTTAAACTCCATACGCCTGTTGCAGATTAAACTCTGAGAGAAGTCTCCGATATGTAACCCGTTTGAGAACTTTCCGTTTGCTCCTCCGACATAACTCCCGGCGTTTCCAGTCCCAACACACAATATGTTGCTGTTTGTTTCCATGAAGTCCATAACAGAAGAGAAATACAGATCAGCATTCATAAGCTTACATGACTTTAACCTCCCCTCGCTCTCGTATCTAATGCTAAATGAGGATATATCATCGTCCAGCATCATGTAACAATCATACCCGTTTTCCTCCGCATACCATGATATAAAGTTTCTTGCATACACTGGACTGTCATATCCCTTTTCGTTTGTTATTGTGTCTGTCCTTTCCTTCCACTCTTTCTTATCAAACACCAGAACGCTCGATTTCCCATATATCCGCTTATAGTCCTCCTCCATAAGATCTTCATTATCTACTACGATGAAAACCTTTCCTGTGTACCCTGAACGCTTTAGCGTACGCAATGTCTTTACATCTCCAGCCCTTCCATGGGAAAGAATAAACACAGCGAACTTTCTACCCTTCATTCTCTTCCCCTCTCAACAGTGCAACCTGTTCTGATAACTGAACATAACCTTTTGCAATCGCATCCTCGAAGTCAATAATCACAAGTGCGCTATCCTCCATCAGCTCCTGTGTTTCCTTGTCAGCCTGTGCATAATACTCTGCGATCTTAGAATAGTTAAACCTCAGATGTCGATATGCTCCCAACCGTAAGAACTTCTTTACATCATCTGGAACATCACTTTCCTTTATCCGTTGTAACAGTTCCTTTGTTTTGCTCGTATCTACCAGCTCAGAAAGATCCGGACACTCTCCCTTTATCTCATACTGTGGGATGTTTGTTTTCATTGTGTATTTCTGTTCTTCCTGTTCCATCTGTTCTCCCAGATCAAAACCAAACAATGACATGTCAATCCCATCGATCTCATCTAAACTCTGACCTAACAAAACCTCGTCCCAGTCACTTTCATTCAGTTTGTTATCTGCCAGCCTGTATGCCTTAATCTGTTCTTCTGTCAGATCATCCAGACATAATGTAGGTACTTCTTTTAAACCTGCTTTCTTTGCGCCTAGACATCTCCCGTGTCCTGCCACAACATTATCATTGCTGTCAATTAATACCGGCTGTGTGAATCCAAACTCTTTGATACTATTTGCAATCTGTTTTACCTGCTCCTTCGTGTGTTTCTTTGCATTCTTTTTATAGGGCTTTAATTCGCTGATCTTACGATATATGATCTTGTTTCTTAAGTCTCCCATATGTTATGTTACCTCCAAACTTGCTTTTTCGTTCTCTTCCATAATGTTATCTCGTATGTTTTCCCTTGTTTCTATAGTTCCTTGCAAAGGCGGCGCTTTCCATGAATCCGTACAGAGACAATCGCATATTTTAGTGGTAACAATAGCCTTGCTTTCTCTGCGGCTTCCCTGCCGTTCCTTGCATAGATTAGTTTCTTATATTCTTTCCCGCCTTCCGCCTTGTAGCGAATATCATTCTTACTGTATCTGTATGTAATAGCATATTCATTCTCCACATATTCCCGGAAAGTTGACATATCATCAAACTGATAGCTATTCTTCACTGTTTCCTTCACCTTCTAGTATTTCCTGTTTTAATGTCCAGTATTTACATTCTTTGTCACGTAGCTTTGCAATCGTACCAGGTGTTTCCGGATATCCCAGATCACAAACAGATAACTTCCTTGTACTAATGTTATATGGCTTGCTATGATCACACAACCAACATTCCCCTTTTAAGCGTTTTAACAGGTTTCTGATCTGTTGTGGCGTTAATCCGGTTTTCTCGTATTCATACAATAGCTCTGTGGGCTTCATATTTGCCCCTTCCTGCCCTTTTAATTGATCGGGCATACATCTTATAGCCTTACGTGCGTTTTCTGCCTTATACGGGCAATCTGTGCCTTCTGGACAACGCTTCATTGTTTTTCTAATCTTCTCCATTGTATACATCCTCATCCCAGTCGTCCCAATCGTCTGTGCTCCATTCGTCATCCGGTAGTTGTGCTTCCTCAGACAGAGGATCGTAGTTTTCAATCTCTTTGATTTCTTTCTCGTCCTCTTCCGTAGGAGCATAGCTCTGACCAACTGGCAACAGATTGATTGTAACATTGTTTGTTAGTTCCCCTGTTTTCTCGAACATGTCTAGTTTGTCCATCATCCCAACTGTTTCTCGAATTGCAGACACATCACCTTGTAATCCTTTCTGAAACAATGCAACCATTAACAGTGTTTTGTTTGTTAAATCTTCATCCTGAAACCCAAACTCTTTCAGCACCTTTTTCTGTTTGTCCTTACTCCTGCTAATTGGCATTGTTAATAGTGTTCTCATACACTTCTGTAGTTCCATTGTTTCACGCTTTTTCTTTGCTCTTGCTTCTGCGCCTTTCCTTGCAATTTCCCTTCGTTCCTCTGGTGTACGATCTCTCAGATTTACTAGGTTCTTTTTCTGCACCGAGAAATCTGTTCTGGGATCTGGTCTTGTTCTCTGCGCTTTCTTTCTCGGCATTCTTTCTGATTCCTCCGTTTCGATTTCCCTAAATATAAAAATATGAGAAGAGTTTGTCCCTTCTCAATCTTGTATCTATATATAATTATAACAGAGAGTCAAGTTACAGCTATATGGAATAGAGCAACCTAGCATGTTGTTATATGCCAGTACATCAACAAAAATCTCAGAATCACATCTTGATCTTGTAGGATAAAAATAAAAATACATCTAAAGGGGCGTTTTGTCTTAAACGTCGATAGGAACAAACATTCTGTTTCCTGACTCTCTGTTATAATGTCTGTATAAATAATGCAGTGTGAATAAGGACGAAACGACTTGTAGGCTCTTATGACACCACGCACACTGCGAATCACATCTTAATAGTTGCAAAACAGTTACAAGATTCACACTGCATTATTTCAATCTCTACTGCGATCATTTTAGGGCTGATCCTCGTACATCTATCCCTATGTACCTCGTGATTCTATCTTACCATATTTTCTATGGTTTGTCAACTATAATTTTACTTTTTATGCATTTTTAAAGCCGGATTCTTTCCTTTCCTGCTTCCCATGGTTCTGACTGAATCATGAACATAACTTTTATATGCTTCATACTCATAGATCTGTTTCTTTGCTTCGTTCTTTTCCTGCTTCCATTTCTGGTATGGCTCACAGGAAGCATGGCACAACTCTACACGTTTCTCGCATCCTTTACACGGGCTTACTTTCGCCATGTTTTAACAGTCCCTTCCGCTGTAAATAATCTTCAAGTTCACATAGATACTGTATTGACTCTTCCTCACGATCAATCGATATATATCCCCCTTCCTTCACCTCGGTAAACCGTTCCACTGGAACTGGCATTCCTTCATCTGTCATATTCTGTACATTTGCATTCAGCTTTTTCATGTATTCCACAAAGAATAGAGATACGATACAGATTATAATACATGGTAATATATCATGAATCAATACAAACAGATAGCACAGGAAGATCATAACAAAAAGCTGGAAAACGCACAAAAACAGATTTACGTTTGTTACAACGAATTTACAAACTTCCTGCATCACCTCATCTAACGTCTGCTTTGCTACCTTGCTTAGATTCACCTTTTCCTTTCGTTTTCTCGGATAGATCATCATTTTAATACGACTCCCTTCATTCCGTCTTTTAACAGCTTTAACCGTTCCTGCAATCGGTTACGATATGGATTGATCTTACAACTTTCGCATTTATGTTTTTCCCCGGACATATAGAACAGACTGCTTGCTTCCCTGCATACCTCACATGTATGATCGAACACTTCTGTTTCATCAGCGTACACGTAAAATATAACTTTTACTTTCCCGGAAAACGTTCCTCCCACCTTTTCGATATGATACATGATATTCCTTGCGTTGTTAATTGCAATCACATTACTTGCAATCCATTTACAACACTTCAGGTATGCATCTTTTTGGTTCTTTCCTTCGAACTCCTTTTCAAATATTTTCTCGCTTATCTGCATAACCTCAGCCCCCATATTTTACTTTCGCTTTTACAGCCGCCCTGTCAGCCAGTTCATTTAACGGGTCTCCACTGTGCCCTTTTACTTTGTTTAGGCTGAGATACATTCCGCATTCATACACGAGTTTGTACATCTTTTCCCATATCTTTTTATTTTTGATTTCATTTCCTTCTTTTGTTTTCCATTCATTTTCCTTCCAATTCAAAAGCCAACATTTTGTTATAGCGTTCACAACATATGTACTGTCACAATATATTGTCACCTGTTTGATTCCTTCCTTGTAGGCTTTTACTAACGCTTTATATACCGCTGTTAATTCCATTTCGTTGTTTGTTGTACTTTCTTTTCCTCCGCTCTCGACCTCTGTTTTATAACCGCTTACAGACTCTCTCAGTCGAACATATGCCCAACCACCGGGGCCAGGATTTCCTGAGCACGCTCCATCTGTATAATAGATTGCCCTCAATTTACGCATCTTTCTTTCTCTCTTTCTGAATCTCTGAATAGATTTTAATTAATGACTTTGCAATTAATTCCCACATTGTTACACCGTATACAGATCCGTGCCATTGTCTGACACCTTCTTCTTTCTTTGTTATGTCCCCCTTAAAAAAGATGAATGTTTTGTCGTCCTCGTAATACGGTGATACGTTTACCAGACGATAACCATAACGAATACTGATCCCGTGTAGCACTCGTTCAAGATCCCCTATGTCTAACACACAGCCTTTCGGGATTCCAAGTTTTGAAAATGGTTTGATCTTCCACAGAAACCGATTCAACTTTTCCTTTCCATCCGGTTTCCTGCAATCAATGTTTAATATTTCCTCTGTTGTTTTCATTTTGTTTCGTTTCTCCTTTATACAGACATAGGGCGGTTCCCCGCCCTACTCCGCTTTATATTTTATGATCCTTAGATGTCCCACTCGTCATCGTCATCGTCTGTTTCTTCTTCCTCTGCTTCCGCTTCATCCGCTTTCTTCAGAAGTTTTACATATTCAGCCGCTTTCATTTTCGGTTTTGCTTTGATCTTTCTGTCAAGACACATCTTGTAGAGCTCTTTTGCTCCCTTTCCTTCGTACGGATCTGTGTTCTCTTCCTCGTCCCACTCATCATCGTCTGACTCGCCCATATCTTCACCGTCATTCTCTTTCAGGACTTTGATAAGATATGCTTTGTTGCGCTCTTTACATTTTCCTGAAATACCTCTCTCACAGCACAGCTTGTACAGATCCTTTGCTGTCATGCTCTCATAATCTGCTTCTTCCTCTTCTTCGTCCTCATCCTCTTCCGGTTCCGGCTCTGCTTTTTTGGATGTTTTCTTTGCCGGTGCTTTCTTCTCCGATTTCTTTTCCTCTTTCTCTTCTTTCTCTATCTCGGGCTCTGCTCCCTCTGCGATTGTTTTCAGCCCTGTTTCAACAACTCGTGCTGTTACTTTCGGAATTGCTCCGAGAATGTCAAGAATCTGCTCATCATTAACTGCCATGACTGCACGAGAGAACAGCGGAAATCTTGATCCGATATCCTGAATGTTTTCTACGTTGTTACCATAAAGTTCTTTTGCCGCTTCATAAGCGCTCCAATTTGTTGCCATTTTGTTTTCTCCTTTTCTTTCTCTTTGTTTTATTGCTTCCTTTTTGTTTACGTCTTTATTTTATCATAACATACAACGTTTGTCAACAACTATTTGTTATATTTTATAATTTATTCACACGAATACGTATCTGCATTTTCTCCGCCATCCGAAAGATCAATGATTGTCAGAAGCCCTTCGTCATGACAAACTTCTGCGAACATATCTGCCATTGAAACGAGTGCATCAGGATCTACAATCCCGATTCCTTCCTTCAGGAATACTCTTGTTTCATTCTCCTGACCTTCGTTTTCCACAAGCTGTCTGCTGACTGCATACCCTCTGAAATTCCCTTCATGGTCATACGCTCTCGATACCACAAGATTCCTGTTCTGCTTATACTTTACCTTCGCAAGCTCTTCGAATCTCATTCTTCCCATTCGTTATCACCTTCTTTCTCATCCGGATCTGGTAATTCAATCAATGCTTTGAACATCAGCTGAATGTATTCTTCATCCACAAGCGAACAGATATCTTCAAGATTTACACTGTCCACTAATGACTTGAATGGGATTACGGCATTTCCGTCCTTATCAAAATTAATACTTCCGATTGTGAACAACCCGAGATTCTTCGGTTTTTTATCCGGACACTTTGCAATCACTGTAATGTCATTGTTTAGCCCCTGTAACAGATTCACACTCGTTAATATTTCATCATACCGAAACTTGAACTTTAACGTTATGATTTTATTCGCTCCGATTGTCATACCGTTAAATGTTGCAATTCCTTTCTGTTTTAATTCTTTTGCCATGCTTTGTTTCTCTTCCTCCTTCTCTCTTTTATTTCTTCTCTGATTTCTTTCCTTCGTTCCTGCATTTCTTTTTCTCTTTGTTTCCTGTATGCTTCCCGTGCTAACAGACTCTTCACAGCATTTCTGGAATAATCTGTATTAGCATTATAATTATACTCTATTTCTTCCGGCTCGTCAATATGTTCTTTCTCTTTTCCCTCCCCTCGTATAACCGCCTTAATTGCTTCTATATCGCTTTCTTTTACTGCTAACCATACCTCATCCCTGTTTAGGAATTGAAACGCGAATACGGGCAATTTATGACTCTCTGACGCATGGATTTCTAACACGTGCAGATCATGCTGTTTAATGCTAATGCTTTCCTTGTCTGTTGATTTTAATTGACAGATGAAATGCTCTGACTCTGCATCTTCTTTCTGTACCCAACCTGCTCCGCTGTTAATAGTAGGAGAAAAGCCGAGTCGTTTCATGACCTCGGCTTCATTCTTACGGTAGAACTTTGTGCTACGTTTACTCATAGTCTTTCTCCATTTTCTTTAATTGTTTTATCACTAGCACTTTCCGGAAAAGCCCTATGTTTCAATTCCTCGTATAACAGACTATTTACGTCAATCGCTGTTTCAACAGCCGCACAGATATGGCACAGAAAAGTAGCCAATTCTTCCGCATCGCTTATCACACGTCCTGTCGCATTTGCGAATTCATTTTCGGAAATATCCTTAAGTACTCCTTCACAGCTCTCCGAGATTCCCCTTTCAATGTCTGTCAATGTTTTATATGATATGTCGAACGTATCTTCTGTTCCGCCTTTCAATGATTTTCCTAACAGATCCATCAATCTCTGCTTGTGTTTCTCTGTGTCCTTCTCATTCTGAATATCAAAAAATTCCTGTAACATTTTCATTGTGTTCATCTCGTTATAATCTTCTCTACTCATGTTTTAATCTCCTTTGTTTGTTTTCTCTCTTTTTACTGCTTCTGTTTTGTCCCCCATGACTTTAGATGCGCTTCGAAATTGTCCATTAAATTTATGTTTTCTTTTCGCAATTTCTCGTTTTCTTCTTCCAACTTTTTATTCTCGTCCATAAGCTCAATGACTAATTTACTTAAACTTTTAATTCCATCATGAAAATATTTCGACCACTTCTGTATGTCTTCCCTTGCTTCACCTGACATAACTACTCACCATCCTGTTCCCTTAGCTTTCTTTCGGTTTCTTGTTCTAAAAACTCTGCATATGGCTGTTTCATTTTACATGCAAAGTAGAATCTACGTGCATCTTCTAATTCTTCCGCACCAAACAGATCACGAAATCTCTGTTCCGCTTCCGAAGATGTAAAGAATGGACTTCCATATCCAATAATGCTATCTGTGCTCACCCCTTTCTTTCACCTCCCCTGCACCATCCGAACGGCTAAATTTGAAATAAAGATCTTGTCTTGACTATTTAAACGATCCCATAGGTCAAAACCTGTTGTACCATCAAAATCGTAGAACACATATCCATATTGTGTTTTCTCCTTTATCCACTCTCTGTTATACTGTGACTGTAACCGAACAAGCTGTTTACTTACTTTGTCATACTTCCGATCTGTCCACTTTGTTCGGTCTAATTGATAGTATGCATAACTATGTATCAGGATCACACGCTGAAGGAAGTCGATCTTCATTTGATCCGTCCAGTACACATTGAATGTATAAATAACATCTCCCATGTTCTACACTTCTCTTTCCGGAAGGTTCGCAATCTCTTCAGCTAGTTCAGCCATTCTATCATAATCATGACTATATGTTGACGTAGCCTGAAGCTCATTGTAAATACCTTCTTCATCGTCCTCTTCGTACCGGTCAATACACATAAAGGCTTTTACCTCAGAACCCCAATCAATCGGACAAAAATCACAAGTACAACCGTTTATTGTTCTGTCAAATTCTTCGCTAGCGTAAGCACAGCAAAAACAGCCATTCATTATAGGCTCATTGCAAAACCTGTTTATATAGCTGTACTTTAAATCTACTACGCAAGTATGTCCTAACTCTTCTAAAACAGTTTCTCCGGCACGATATTGCTCTGCAATCCAGTTCCACATTTTACGATGCCCTTCGATTGCTTGTTCCTTTGTTAATCCCATGTTTTTTACCTCCATTATTTCATCTACCCTACTGTCGTATTTCCGAAACCTCTGCTTTCCTCTTATTAACTGTGCTCCACATACCGGACAGTCCCAACAGTCCCACAAAGTAGATTCCTTGTTCCACACCATTGCAGTTCCAATTCCTCCTTGTGTGACATCATCCCGGCAGACGTAATGGCCTTCCTTTGTTGGGATGAATTCGTTTCCACAGACCAAACATTTTATCTTATCCAATCTGTCCTGCTGTTCTGTCCTGCTGTGGAATCACGATTTCATGATTCCTCTGTTTCCAACTTCCCATTATTTGTTCCTCCTTATTCCTATTTCCTTTGTTCTGATATTATAATAACATAAACAGAACTATTTGTCAACCTGTTTTTTCGTTTATTTCTTCTAGTTCTTCCCTTTTCATAACATAACATTTTCGTTCCTCCATCGGACAATAAGGGCGCACAGGAAATTTTACTCCCATCATCTCTTCATACTGTTCTTGATCCTCGTTGCTTTCTTTGTAGATACAATCTGTCTCTAACATGACAATCGGTTCTTTCGTATCACCATCGAGCCCTGCCCAAGTAACATAAAACCTGCAATGCGGACAGATATATAAAATCTCGATCCCTTCTGTTTTTGCTAATTCTTTTGCTTGTTCATCTGTTACATACTTTCGTTCCTGCATTCCTTCTGACCCTCCTATTTGTTTTGTCGATTCTACGGACTTTATTTGTCTGCCCTTAAATTCTATTACTGATAAAGCAAAGGCGGCTTTATGCCGCCTGTAACTCATTCAGAGCTGTATTATATTTATCTGTGCTATATGCCCGGAAACTGTTAATGGTATCTTTCCCCATGCCTTTAAACACGGAGATCTGTAATACCACTCGTAATGGCATTCCTGCACGTTCTAACTTTGTTACCTGTGTGATGCAACGATAACTGAAGGTTGCTCTGATACCACACTGTTCTGCCTGATTCCTCAAACTATGAACGAACTGAACAAGTTCTTTGTTTCCTCTTGCAAGGTGCATCTCTATGTTTTCATCATAACCAAAATCAATGATTACGAATCGATCCAGTGTTGCCTGATCCAGTACAAGGCGGCCGGTATACAATTCATCTGCACCTGTCCCTACTGTGTTTCCTGCGGCTACTACTCTGAAATTCTTGTGCGCTCTTACTTTCCCATTCGGAAACTCAAAATATCTGTTTGCGATTGCGGCATTCAACAGAACTAACACTTCCGGAATACTTGCGTCTATCTCGTCCAGAAAGAAGATTCCTCCCTGTGTGAACGCCTTGTAGAACTCTGTTTCATGGTATACACCGCCTGCATCAATAAACCCTGTCAGTTTATATTCCTGCTGTACACTGTTTGTGAAATAGAACTCTAAACCAAGTTCCCAACTGATCTGTTCTAACGTGTAGTTCTTTCCTGATCCTGCCGGGCCTGCTAAATATACTGGAATGTTGTTCTCAATACATGTCTTGATGGTTTCAAACTGTTTATGTCTTACTTCTTCTGATTCTGATTCATTTTGCTTTGTTTCTTTTTTTACCTTTGTTACAACTCTCGGAACTTTTAACTCCACACTGTTATCAACTTTCCTTGCTTTGCGTTCTCCAGAAGTTCTCAACTCATTTGTAGTACGATCATCTGCTCGGAAGTTTTCAGGCTCTTTATACTGCTCCATCATATCTGACTCTGTTTCCCTGTAGTAGTAGAACCATCCCTGAATCTCAAATACATAAATCCCTTGTTTCCTTAACTTCCTAATTTCTGCCGTATGTTTTCGAAACATTCTTTTGATTACTTTTCCGTTCTTTAAACTGATTAAACAATGTTCCTCGTCTGTCTTAATAACCTTTTCAACCTCAAATGCTTTTAACATAGTTCCTAACTCCTTTACTGTAAAATCATAACTACTTTCCTTTTGTGATTTTATAATAACACAACATAATAGATTTGTCAATCTGTTTTTATAAAATAATTTATTTTGTTATGTTATAACCAGTTAAGAAAGAAAATATATATAAATATTATATAAATATATAGAAAAGAAAGAAGATAGGAACATAGGAACATAGGAACAATGCCCTACCTTACAAGATACTTTTCTAAGTTCGTGATCTCACCCTTCACCTCCATTGCAGGAATATAATATTCTCCACTTGTGATTCCTTCGGATGTGTTGTTCGGTATGCCATATCCTATGTGGAAGTTTTTCCCATTGCACCACTCATCTGTTTCTATCGTTTTAAAACAGATCCGGCGTAACATGCTCGGGTGAACCATTGGAAATGCAATTTGTTTCATGTTTAATCGCTGTGTTGGCTGTTTTACATTGACTTTTACAACGTACAGTTTACCACTGCTAGTTCCAAAACCCCAAACATCCTGTGTGTTACTTACTTTCCATACAATATTTAATTTTACACGATAACCTTGTAATTCCAATGAATTCACCAGATTTAATACCCGAACACTTTCCTGGATGATTTCATCTCGGCTTGCCTTCCAACTGTATGAAATGGATTTATTTATTGTTATGATTTTTTCTTTCTTTGGAATCCGCTTTGCATTTATCATGTTTGTCGGAATACCCTGTAAATATCTTGGAACACTCGGGGTGAACCCAACTACATCGTAAACCGACTTCTGAGTATACCCTGTCGCTTTCAAATTCACGTCTATTTTCGATTTTAACTCCTTCGCCATATATTCCCAACCATGAAGCAATAAATCCTCTGCTTCGCCGTATGAGGACGTTCCACACCATACAATCATTTTCTCATCTGTTTTCCCAGAAGCCTTTTTATTTTTAAAATCAGAAGTATAATGACCTTCTCTGTTATGTTTTACCAGTTCATTAATTGAACTAAACTCGATCACTTTTGTATTACTTGTTTCTTTTACTACCATTTGTTTGTTCCTCCTGTTAATTCCTGACTTTTATTTTGTGATTATAATATAACATAATTATGTTCTGTTGTCAATATGTTTTGTTACAATTCGTTTTTATTTACATAAAAATAGGGCTGATTACTCAACCCCAAGAATCATTTTAGTTATCTATCTTCTACATCTTTTGTGATATTTAATGTTTTCTTGTCTACACTGTCATATCTGCTATATCTTGCTACAATATAATGGTCTCCGCAATCTCTAGCACATCCAGTAGGTGTCCATCCTTTATAACCTTGTTTCATTTTAACGATAATTCTTGTTTCATTTTCTTCTTGCAATAAACCTACAACATTGTGTTTTGTATAAAACCTCTGATAATACGCTCTATCATTATCTGTGATTGCTAAAACTTTCACTTCCTTCATTGTTCATTCCTCCTAATTCCTAAATATTCTCCTAATTCCTAAATATTTTATTTCCTTTGTTTGATTATATAATACACCCTTTGTTCTGTTCTGTCAACACTTTTGTTGTAACTTTTTGTTTTTCTTTGTTACATCTAAAAAAATTGCATTCTGGTTGTTTGCGTCCTTAAGTGTCCACTCCACATCCTTTGTTTCTATGCTTCAATTATAACATACTATGTTACGTTTGTAAATCATTTTGTTATAATTTGTTGCAATAAAATAAGGGCTATATTTCAAGCCCTTTGATTCCTTCTCCACTCGTCACACCATTTAACATGTTCTCTTACTTGCTCCATCATGCAAAATAGACAGCCCATTTTTGGAGTTTCATATCATAATACAAATCATGTTCTGATAATAATTCCCTTCCACAATTCGGACACTTTGTCTTGCTCAAAATTAAAATCTTTCCTCCTTTAACTTCTGCTTATTTTTTGGCAGGAAACCATATAGGGCAATGCAATAGCTGTCCGCCAGATCATCATTTACCTTAATGCGGACTTTTTCTTTATGCCCTCTCACCATCCTATTTGCCTGTATAACGCCTTTTTCTCCTCTACCTGAATATTCCTCGGCGATCCAATGCAGAAGCCCTTTATCACGCATATACAGGATCGTGCGATACTTCTCAGGATTGATACCATATGGATTTTTCAGTGGCTTACTACTGCCTACAATCTGACTCTTCCACGACCTGGTGTCCACAGAATAAACAGGGATTTTATAAACATAGCATGTATCAATAATAGATGCAATCAGCGCTCCTGTTGACTTGATATAGCTTTCAGACAGTACACCTTGTGACCTCAAACGAATACGCTCGCAGATCACAAGAATATCATTTGACTTTGTTTCACATACTACCTTGTTAATTGCATCGATTAATCGAGAACGAAAGACTACACGCTTCTCTGTATTTGTTTTACATCCTTTGAAGTCAATGTTATACATCTCAAAGATTTCTTTGTCTACCAGTACTGTAATTCCTGTTCTAGTATAACTCTGGTCTATCCCGATTACAACTTTACTCATTTTCTTTTAACCACTTCGCTTTCCGTTTCTTTGCCATTCGTTTGCTTGCTTCTAACTGTGCAGGATTCTGCTCGACACATTTAATACGGTTACTGATATTCCCAGTTTGTCCCCTTAAATAACCTTTGTCTACCTCCATATACCCTCCGGTACTAGTCCGATGCAATAAATACTTGTTCCCAACTTTTCCACAGTAAAGATACCTTAATCGAGAATCACTAAAATGGCTTTTTATTTCTAATTTGTCTCCGGGATAAAGTCTGTTACAACAACTACCGCCCTGCACTCTCATCCCTTTATCTGGACGCTTTACTTCTACCCAACCAACACAGCGGCCGTTCCTTTTCTGGCTTGTACACCGGTATAGTGCCATTTCCCCGGAAATGATTGGATCTTCTTTCTGCAAGTGAATACAGCTAGAGCAACTATACGGCGCTACCCTTTCAACCATTTTAAACACCTCTCTTTATCTGTAAATACAGGACAACAGCCGTCAATCCCCCTAACACCTGTGTCAATATTGCTATTTTTATAATAAAATGAATTTACGTAGTGTCTTACATTGTCCTCTTTATCGGTCACAACCTTAATTGGTCTACATTTGTAAATTAGATGTTTTTCTCCTGTTAATGTTATTTCTTTCACGATTGCTTTTAAAACAACATTCTCATTATAACCTTCTCGTTTTGATGCGAACACAACATAAACAATCTGTCCGATATCTGTAATTAATGTGATTCGTTTCATCTTCTCACCTTTACCTTCGTAATAACACAACCATCCGGAATTCTTCCTTTTGCGAGACGCTTTGCGGCGCTCCCATTGATTGCCGTTACAATGATACTATTTGTTTCACTGTCTGTTTCTTTTCGTTTCCGATATGTTACATCGTATTCTTTATACATCTTATCACGCCTCTCTAAATACTTGCTCATACCACTGGTTACACTCAGACCAACTCATCTTATATGATCCAGTCAGTCTGCTCCTGATCTGCATTGCTCTATTCTCTTTCTTTACGATTCCTCTTTTAATTTTTAATCTGGTCATCTACACATGCTGTTATCATTTCTTTTCTTGTCATTTTCTCCGTTCCTCCTATACCTTTCCTGTGACTATATAATAACATAGGGATTGCGCAATGTCAATCCCCTTTCTTACTTTCTTCTAATTTTTCTCTGATCCCTTCGATTATCCCGGTTAAAAATGCTGTGACTGCAATCGCAAGTACAAACAGCACACAGCCAACAACACAAACACAGATCGCTCCGATTATAATTTCTCCGCAAAAACAGATCATTTCAAATAAACTCATCATAATCGCTCCTTCTTTTTGTTATAGCATACTTCCCGCATCGGACAGGTGCTTGCCATTTTACAGCTATATCCAGCACACAGCTTATGCCTTGCAACTAGCCTTCCCTTTTTCTGTAAACGTTCTTTGTAATACTGAATATTCTCCAAACGGTTTATAAACGGCGTAATTGCCGTTATATCAGCTTTTACAACCTTTACCCTAATATCCTGCGTATTCTTATCTTCACACAGCGTAAATCCCTTTTCACGGCCTGTCAGCCACAGATATAATTGCAACTGCTTTTCTCCCGATTGATGCGGTGATACGGTTTTCACCATCCGCTGAAATGCATAGGTATTCATGCTCTTAATTTCTCCAACCATTTCCACTCCGTCAATCTCACACAAAATATCGGGTGTAAACTGTAGATCATATTCTTCTGCGAACTGTGTCCTGTCTAGCTCTTCTGGTTCTGAATATCCCCCACGAATGAATAACCTCTGCCATTTCTCATGGATTGCATCGCCCTCGGAAAATATTCGCATTAATTTCACATCGTTTTGCTCTCCCTGTAACTGCTTGTAAAACAGGCTTAACACCTGCTGACGATAACAGAATTTGTTGTCAGATACGATGATTGCTGATGCATGTAATCCCCTTCTTTCCTCTGTTTCCTGTCCTCTCGTCATAACATTATGAATGAACCGTGTTTCCTTTTCGATATTTTTTGGAAGGTAAAACAATGCATTTAATTTATGTTCTAACTCCTGATCTTCTGTTTTCTGTAGCTTTGTTCTGTTTCCCTCTGCGTCCTGTTTAATGTCTTCAATCAATCCCATTTCTTTATTCTCCTACGATATGAACGTGTATAATATTCTTTCTGAGAATCTGAGTACACGAACAAAAAGAATTAACTGCTCTACTTATATTTTCAGCAGAACAGAAAAAGTGTTTCGTGTACTCGTTCCCATCTATGGTAGTATGGTATATGATACAATACCGCTTCAAAACTCTTTGTATTTCCTCTTGTGCTCTGCCATGATTTCTTTCCGTACCTCTTCCAGATCCGCAAAATCAATAAATCCACGCTCATATATTAGAGGAATCTCACAGGACTGCATCGGATTGCATACCTTTGATTTTACGACCTTGCATTTCATGATCATCCCGATCTTTTCTTTCGCCTCAGTGTTCCAAGGATTATGATTCGGGATTTCAATATACTGTTTCCTTGCAACTTGTATTCTCAGACTTGCGCTGTGTTTCAGCTTATGCCCTCCCGGAGTCTGTATGTTGTCCCCGAATGGAAGTGCATTCATCTTATCACGAATCTGGTTAATGAATATAACAGTTGTCCCCGTCTGTTCGATCACATCCTCTAGTGTAGGAAGATATTTGTCCATCAAACGAGCAACCCCGCCAATCCGCATTTCCTGTTCACTATCTGTATTTACTGCCTTTCTGATCTTGTCGATATCATCCTTCGGTTGCATGGAGGGTACACTGTCAATCGTAATTAACGGAATTCCTTCCTCAGCAAAACGAATCGCCCTATTGAATGCTTTTTCTCCGTACTTACATTTGTTATACACTAACATCTGTTTTGGTCTGTTCCCAAACACTTTCGCCCTTTCTGCATCGAACGTTCCCTCTATTGGGATGTGCAAGCACATATCATGTCTTGCACATAAATGATATACGAGTGTTGTCTTACCTGCTGATTCTGCCCCGAATATCTCAATCGTTCTACCGCAAGGCATTCCACCGCCAATAATCTCGTCCAGTTCTGGAATTCCTGTTGACCATCTTTTGATCTTCAGACTTCCGTTCTTAGAGCCGAGACTGTATACAGATCCTTCTCCTTCCTTTTTGTTTATGTCCTCGCACAGCTTCATAATTTTAGCTTTGTCCATTTGTTTCATTTCTCTATCTTCTCCTTATACTTCCGTATCATACTATTCATTCGGATCATTCTTTTCACTTCTGAATCTGGAACATCGCTAGGGCTCGTTTTACCGGCAATTTCATTCGCCATGTCAAGATATGTTTTTGCCTTTTCCAGATCTTCTAAGCCGCCCTTCTGTTTGTGTCGCCACAAATATTTGTATGCGTTCATCTCGCAAAACATAACAGTCTCTTTATACCCGAATGTTATCTCCATTGCATCAATGCATTCGATAGAACAACTCTCATAATGTTTTGGCCTTATCATTTCCTTCTTTCCATCCTTTCTGCTTTCCCTAACAATGTGCTGTTATACATGACAACACGTTTCATATACTTCTTCCGGTTGAACTCCAATGCCCCGTTATCTTTTAGCGTTGTCACAACTCGTTCGTTTACAGCTCCTTTTTTGCAACGGTCGTAAAAATCGTCAAAGTCCCTGAATACTCCATGCTTCCTGCGTTCTTCCTCAATCGCTTCTGCCGCTTTATCTCCAATTCCTTTCGCTGTGTTCAATCCCTGCTGTATTACATATTCTCCGTCTACCTTTCGAATTGATGTTTCCGCTGTATAATTAACGTGCGGTAACATAACAACTGCACCATCCTTTGCGGCGAACATGCAGTATTTGTAAAAATCACTATCATTCCCTGCATACTTTGTTTTCACATACCAGAACACAGCAGGGTAATGGATCTTATACCACATCTGGTCAACACTGATAATCGAATACCCGGTTGAATGCCCCTTATTGAAACCGTAGATTAACATGCTAGCCCACAGTTCCTTCGTTTCTTCTAATGTCATTTTGTGCTTCTTACAACCTTTGAAAAAGTCTTTCCTCATTTCCTCAATTATATCAACGTATTCCGGTTTTGTCAAGTTCTCCGCTTTCTTCATAATCTTTAACAGATCGAAGCTCTGTGCCGCTGTCAACCCTCCAACCTTCTGTGCTACCTCTACCGTCTGTTCCTGATATAACAGCGTCCCGTATGTCTCCTTCGCATACTGATAATACGGTGTGCTCGTATCTGTTTTCCCGGATAGTTTGTTATACGCATATGTTTCGTGCATCTTTAACTGTAACGGAGCCGGACGGTTTAAAGCGTTCACTGCGATAACATCTTCAATACAGTCGCAGTGAATCATTCTCAAAATTTCCTTCGGTGCTGACTTTTCCATTTGGAAGATCCCATCTGTATTACCAGCACGGAAGTTATCGTATATTTCCTTTTCCTGTATATCCTCTTCTGTTACTTCGTGCTTTGTGATCTGTTTCAGTTCTAACAGCTCGGAAACTGTTTTCAGCCCTAGCATATCGAATTTTGTACAATTAATATGTTCCAGATCATTCAGATCGAAACAAGAACTGTATCCCTCTTTCTTATGCACCAGACACGTATAATCGGAAATGTCTGTCCCGACTACTGCAACCCCGGCGGCGTGTGTTCCGAGATATCGGAATTTCCCGTACATCTTACAAAAATGTTTTATAATGTTATCGTACTGATTATTATATTCTTCTGTCCTAGGATCGTCAAGCAACATTTTAAAATTAATTTTTCCATCTTCTTCGAAACTGCTGATATATCTTTTAATGTCTGCAACAATCTTTTTGTTCTGTTCCTTATCCCATTCATCCAGTTCTTTTCCTGCTGTCTCTAATCCACACACCCCTGACAGATCATTGATTAAATACTTTGTACTGTATTCACCGTATGAGCAGATCTGTACAGCCCTGCCGGGATATTTCTCAATTACATGATTAATTACTTCCTGTCTACGGTCTGTTTCAAAATCAACGTCAATATCTGGTAGCTTCTTCTTGTCCTTCCGCATGAATCGGCTAAAATCAAGATTGTATTTGATACTATCCACATCTGTAATTCCAATCGCATACGCCACGAGACAATTACAAGCTGAACCTCTCCCCGGACCAACTGCAATGCCATGTTCTCTCGCCCAGTTTACATACTCCTGCACCATCAGGAAATAGTCATCAAACCCATGATAATGAATTACATCTAATTCTTCCAGACAACGATCACGGTATATCCTGTTCCATTTCCCTCGTTTTTTCAATCCTTTTGACACTAGCTTACGCAACTCTAGCTCGCTGTTAAACTCTGGATCATCAGATATTTTCGGAAGGTGTAGCTCGCTCTGACTCAATATGTCATCCTCCACCTTATCGTAAATTTCTTTCATGTTATCAGCAAACTTCTCAGCCATCCTCATGCTATCCTTAAACTTCTTTCTGTATATCTTTGCGAACCGCTCTGTTATTTCATACTCAGTAGGCATATAACGCTCGCCGTATGTATTCTTTACATCCAGTGTTGTTTTGCCGATCTCGTGCATCTTGCAATACGTATCAAAATCTTCTTTTCTTCCATAATGACTGTCTGACGTAAGAACACATTTTATTTTCAGATCCCATGACAGCTTTATCAACTCATAGTCTGTTCTTTGTTGCGTTCCCTTTTTATCGATCTTGTACGGCTGGATTTCTATATACAGGTCATTCCCAAAAATCTGCTTGAACCGCTTTAACAGCTTTTTAGCTGTATCTACGTTCCCGTTTATGATTGCTTGACTTGTCGCACTCTGGATACACGCCGTTGTACAGATCAACCCTTCGCTGTATTTCTCCAATAGTTTCAGATCGACAACCGGTTTGTAATAGAATTGTTTTGTGTTTGCTTCTGTCATCATGTGACACAGATTTTTATACCCCTGTAAATTCTTTACGAACAAGCAGAGATGATAGGATTTTCTTTGCGGATTGTCTTTGTTATATTTTGGCTGAAAATAGACTTCACAACCTAACACTGGTTTTATTCCTACTTCCTTACACGCTTGCCAATGTTGTACTAATCCTGTAATTGTTCCATGATTACTAATCCCTAACGCCCTGTACCCTTTTTCTTTTGCAATCTCTGCTAGCTCCTGCGGTTTTCCGAACCCATCAAACGATGAAAATTGATCGTGTCTATGTAAATCAAAAAAGTTGCCCATTCCTTCTACTCCTTCTTTCTTCTGCATACTATCCACCGTACAAATTTTGTTAGAAATAACAGCGGATTCGTAATCACTCCGATTAAATAAACCCCAACGCATCCGAAAAAATTTAGTTTGTTTCTCTCATATATCTGTAACGGAGAAGAACATATATTGTCAATATCTCCGACTGTCAAGAAAAACATGATAGTGGATAGCATAATATATAGGATTAACACGAATATCATATTTGCTCCTTTATTATTATAAATAAGGGCGGTCAACGCCGCCCTATTATTTTTTACCAATCGTCCTCTTCGTCCTCATCTTCTCCCCAACCTTCGTCAGATTCCTCATCCGCTTCTTCGAGAAGGTCAATGTAATATTCCTTTGCTTTCTTCGGTTTACAGCTAATGTTCCGATCTTTGCACAGCTTGTATAACTCCTGCGGCTTCATATCTTCGTAATCTTTCCGTTCTTCCTCATCTTCTCCCCAGTCCTCTTCTTCTGGCTCGTTCATATCCGGAGCAGGTTCTTTCTTCTTCTGTTTGTTTCCTTTTGTTTTATTTCTCTTTGGTGTTCCCTCTTCTTCGTCATCGTATTCATCCGCTTCTGGATCTGGATATGCCTTGTCAACGTGTTTCAGAATTGCACTGTCTGATAACGGTTTCGCCTTTGCATTGCGGAACTTCGCTTTGTCCTGCGGGATCACAGAAAAACTCTTACTCTGTCCACTGCCAACCTGTTTAATGACATAGTCACGATCGAGAAGCGTCCCGTATTCTTCATACAGCGCTACAAGCGCACCAACTGGCGAACACTGATTTACAGCCGCCATCAACAGTTTTACCTCTTTACTGTCATAATCATATACGCTCCATATATACATATTACGTGTGCGCAGGTCATCGTCATCACAGTACTTACATTCTCTACCGAATGACTCCTGACACGGCACGTTAATACCCTGTTTATAACTGTCATGCCATACAACCTCCACGCCATCTTCCAGATCTGTCAGAAACCGGACACGTATCTTTTCACCTTCCCGGAAATACAGAAACTTTCCTTTGTTACTTCCTGATTTTTTGATTTCATTTTTGAGGTCACTCAGTTTAAAACTCATTTTTTCTACTCCTTTTCTACTGTTTTTATTACACGAATATCGAACCGATCCACACGGAACGCACAGAAGTCCTCCGGGTTTATCAAATAACCTACAAGCTCAACATAAGCACCTTTTATATGTTTCACATATGTCAGTTTAAATGCTTCTGTTATCTTGTCTAACCTTTCTTTCCACTCTGCTTTTACATCCATGGAAACTTGTTCCGCTAATATTTCATCGAATTTTTCTTTGTTTTCTTCCCTTGCGAATCCGATCACATTTTCATAACTATCGCATAATTCTTTGAATTCTTCATCTTCTTCATTATACACCTTTATGATCGAATTGTCAATCACAAATTCCTTCATCGTCTGTTTATGATATAACACAGCCGATATATCTACCACTAACTTAATCTGCATTTGTTACGCCTTTCTATGTTATGTACTGCTTTTCTTATTTGTTGTTCTGTCATTTCACCCGGGTCTTTGACTCCATCTGGAAACGGAAACCGGATTACTTGAAAATATTGTTTTAACAACTCTGTTCCCTTTTCTCCGCATCTGTCATTATCTAACGCAGAAACAACAGTAGTAACATTCTTTGCTTTCAATTCCTCTAGCTGTCCATCGGAGATATGCCAACCTAACACAGCACACGCATTTTTTATATGCCCCCTTGCACTTAAACTCAGATAATCGAAAAACCCTTCGCACAAAAAAACAATGCTGTTTTCTTCATAGTTTCCACACAGCGTGTTTCGTTTATTGAAACCCTCGTTGTATAAATACTTCCGTTTCTGTTCAATTCTACGATTATTTGTCCTGCATACATATCCCCGAAACTCTCCATTATCCAAAATCGGAAAAATAACAGGATAATATTTGTCATATGTTACCTTACACTGTGCGCTATTTAATGCTTGCGGTTTAAACCCTCTCTGTCTCATATACTCCAATACTTCTCGTTCTTCCTCATTCTTCGGATTCTTCCAGTCAACAGATCTTAAACCATAATAGTAATCTTTTGCTTCAATCAACGCCTGTCTGTTTTTCTTACGCTTCTTTTTCTTGTATGTAACATTCAGGCGTTTTACCTCATCACTACGGATAATTTTCTCTAATACTACGCATGACCCTAAATCGTTTAATTCCGGATTTGCTAGCCTGACAAAATCAACCGCATCCCCTGAGACTGCACAACCATAACAATAAAAATTACCATCATTTAGATCGATCTGCATACTTGCATTCAGATCATCATGGAATGGGCAAACAATCTTAAATTTAGAGGTACTTACATCTCCTGTTACCAGTCCGTAATAGATTAATACTTTTAGTAGGTCATCCCCACCATACCGGCGTATCATGCCTTGACCTCAGATATTTTAATGTACGGATCTGATAACTGCACATCATAACAACCTGATAATTCTTTTTCTGACAGAATGCCTGTTTCGTATAACATATCCAACGATTTTTCATTCACGGTTTGTTCCACCGCTATGAATTTCTTAAACTTCTTTGGATCAACTCCACATTGTTTCAGATACTTTGTCAGCCCTTCCATATCTGTAACTGTGTATGTTTTTGTTATGATTGCCTTGTATTTTTCTTTTGACAACTTCTTTTTCATTTCTTCCATTTTCCACGTAACTTTTTTTCTTCTTACTCTTGTTACGTGTAGCTTTTTATGTGACGAATAATATCGCTCTCCCTCTTTCAGTGTAATATCAAAACTATCCTGATTTGGGATATTTGAAAAAATGAAGTTTGAGATTATAACACTTTCCTTCTTCTTTACCTGATCGTAATACCGACCAACACTGTCTTTTTCTTGCTTTGCTTCATACAGCCTTCGAACACTTCCTTCAATCAGGCTGTAATCAACTTTTGATACTGCCATAACTTCACCGCCTTTTTGATACCATTTTACTGTCTATTGCGTTTCCTCTTCCACTCTAAAAACTGCTCCCTTTCCTTCCTCTGTAACGCTAATATCTCAATGATATCATCCGGATATCTGTCATACTCTGTTTTTCGAACATACAGAAAATCATCAAAATTCTGCACATCACTTACCCCGAGTGGTGTTTCAATTTTTGCAATTCTCGATGCTCGTTTTGTATTCACCACAACTGCGGTTCCGATCTTACGGAGGAACTTACCGCTCCTTGTTTCAATATGTCGAACATATGCAATGTGTACACCAGGAACAATCTCATCCGTTTCAAGTGTTCCTTTGTACTTCTCGATCACCTCACAGATTTTAGGGGCAATCATGTTATATGTAACACGTTCTTCCGGAATATCCACTTCACGCTGTTCTTCCTTCGTTGTTTCCTTTTCTTCTTCCTTTCGTTCTTCCACAACCGGAACATCCTCGAACATTTCTTTTGTCTCTTCGTCTGCTTTCTCAAGACGTTCGATCAGCTGTGTTTTTGTCAGCTTTTTGCCGCTCTCCTGTCTCGGGATTCCTCTGCTTCTGCATTCCTCTCTTAACTCTGGTACTGTCATCTCGTTGTAATTTTTCATTTCTTTTTGCTCCTTTACTCTTTACTTACTACTCTTTTATTTTACTCCCATTGACATGATCTGTCAATATGTTATTTCAAAATATTTGAAATTATTAACGGAATCCCTAACATTGTTATAATCCCAAAGCCCAACACAACACACTGCATGATTTCTTTTGTTATCTCCTTAACGTGGTGATAAAGCCACACAAAGAAAAATAACTTTTCTTTTAACTTTCGATACTGATATGGTGTCATTATTTATTTCCTCCTTTCAACCACTGGAACATCATATTCTGTCTGCGCACCTCTGAACCTGTCATCATTCCCATATATTTCCCACAATATTCAACAAGTCCACCATCTAACCGCTTTCTTACTGTACACGGAAAGTCTTTCCTCTCATTTATTCTTGCTACAACTATTCTTGCTACAACATTTGCGGCATCCTGTGCGGTGCTCTCTCTGGTCATTGTAATGACCTCTACTTTCTCAACCTCTCTACCATCTACCATATCAAGATATTCAACTGCATATCTTACTGTTTTTGTTTTCATGTTCCTAACTCCTCCATTTCTTTTTTTTGATATATTTATTATAACATTGTTATCATGTTATGTCAACACGAAATTAAATATTACATA
>ERZ1090879.279-NODE-279-length-33611-cov-25.034062_pt1 | contig 33611 bp, 49 predicted proteins | sample MGYA00478472_ERZ1090879 | MGnify/ENA primary metagenome ERZ1090879 (study PRJEB33644, sample SAMEA5815723) | chicken gut metagenome | biome: Chicken; feature: Gastrointestinal Tract; material: Caecum | place: Ireland | collected 2019-01-01 | study: A study of the... | reverse complement strand
TCTGGGGTTGGCCATATATTGACCGTGAAAGGCCCTTTGTAACGCACTGGATGCCTTTGCCGGAACCGCCGGAAAGCGAGGGCGAAAATGAGTAAAGTTCTTGTCGCCTGCGAAGAATCGCAGGCGGTTTGCAAAGCGTTCCGTGCTCTTGGACACGAAGCGTACAGCTGCGATAGCCAGGGATATGGCAGAACAATGGGGGCGCTTGCTATGACAGAGCACATCTTGTCTCTGTCCTACGGCAAAGATAGCCTTGCTTGCCTGGGAGCAATAGAACAACTTGGCTGGCCGCTTGACCGAATTGTACACGCAGAGGTATGGGCTACCGATACGATACCAGCTGACTTGCCGCCGATGGTCGAATTTAAGACCAAGGCGGACAAGATCATCAAGGAGCGGTGGGGTATTGAGGTGGAGCGCGTTTCGTCCGGCGTATCGTTCGAACGAGGATTCTATTTTACTCGCGGAAGGACGGGCAGAAAAACAAAATTTGATGGGAAGTGGTATGGCTGGCCCATGCAGAGAGGGCAATGGTGTTTACAGCAGCTGAAACTACCAGCACTCAACAAAATAAACAAAAGGGCAATCCAGTACATAGGCATTGCCGCTGATGAACCGGCCCGGTTCCATACCTTGTCAGAAACCAAGAAAAGCCCGCTGGTGGAGGCCGGCTGGACGGAAGCGGACTGCCGCAGATGGTGCGAGGAAAACGACTTGCTATCGCCCATCTACACAACCGCGACCCGTGGCGGCTGCTGGTTCTGCCACAACCAGGGCGTGGATCAGCTGCGGTTGCTGCGCCGGAACTACCCGGAGCTGTGGGCACTCATGCTCAAGTGGGACGCGGACAGCCCGGTGAGCTTTAAACCGGATGGTCACACTGTTCACGACTACGACGAGCGGTTCCGGCTGGAGGATGAGGGATTGATACCTGAGAACCAGCCGTTCCGCTGGGCTGTACTGGACGAAACGCAGCTGACGGCGGACTGGTATATAACACATGGAGGTGAGCACAATGCAAATCATTGATTTTGAAAAAATCGGAAACGTCGTTCGATTTTACCTCGGGAAGAATGGCGAGCAATGGGGCGATGACTGGGACGATGCCCCCTACGACTTCAACGCCGGGGCGGTGTACGACCAGTACGTACAGGGCACAAAAGACATCGCTTTTCCGCCGGAATGGGACGTTCTGGAACCGTGCGACGGAGAGTTTGATTACAGCGTCACGAAAGAGGAAATGAAAAAGCGCCATATTCCCTGCATCGTGGCTCGGAAGAAGGACGGCGATTTGGCAATGCAAGGTATTTTTCACAGAACAGTGGCGGCTAACGACTCCAAGAAATTCTATTTCGGCGACGAGATGAAGCCGGGGCCAATGGAGATTTGGGAGGGGGATGAGCAGAATGCGGCTGATTGATGCTGATATAATCAATTTTTATAAGGCAACTGTTGCAAGAGGAATGCACAGTTTCGACAATGTTGAAATCGTAGAAAAATTCCAGATTGATAGGATACCAACCATCGACCCGGAAAGCCTGCGGCGACATGCCAAGTGGATATTTGTAAGAGAAGATAAGAAATGTGGAGCTTATTGCAGCTCGTGCATGTTTCCGGTATGGACGGGAACCAACTATTGCCCACACTGTGGCGCAATAATGGATTTGGAGGACGACAAATGAAATGCAAAGATTGTGCCAACTACAAAGAAGAATGGTGCTCCATCATGTCTGATAGTCCAGACCCGGACATGAAGCGAGACTGCGGGCATTTTATCCGGGCACAGCGGTGGATTCCCGTAGCGGAACGGCTGCCGGAAGCAGATCGGACATTCACACACGACAAATCGGTTCTTGTCTATGTTCCAGAAAATAAGAAGATGTTGCATCATGGAATTTACGAGGGGAAACTTGTAACCGATGAGATCGATGGAGAAAGGGTGACTGATTGGCTGCTCTGGGGTTGGCCATATATTGACCGTGAAAGGCCCTTTGTAACGCACTGGATGCCTTTGCCGGAACCGCCGGAGGTGAGCGAGTGAACGAGCGTTACACCATCCCCCTGCCGCCAGTCACAAAAAAGAACAGCAGCCAAATCATTTTCACCGGCGCAAAATGCCCCGTGTGCAAGCGCGGACACACGCCGCGCTTGCTGCCCAGCAAGAAATACCGCGAATACGAGGAAGCGGCCCTGTGGTGCTTGCAGCGCAAAGAGCCGATAAACGAGCCGGTGAACGTGCAATGCCTGTTCTATATGCCCACACTGCGCCGGGTGGACCTGGTAAACCTTTTGGAGGCGGCCTGTGACGTTCTTGTAACGGCGGGGGTGCTGGCGGACGACAACAGCGGCATTGTGGTGAGCCATGACGGCAGCCGGGTATTGCTGGATAGGGACAGGCCGAGAACGGAAATCTATATCACGGAGGCGAACAAAAATGATAGTGTTACAGACGGTATTCGGGGCCATAATTCTGGCCGCCGTCCTGTGGGCGGCGTATAAAATCGGCGTTGAGGTCGGACGGGAGGCGGCAAAAAGTGAAGAAGATGAAGATCCCGACAGACTTGATTGACTGGTGGGCCGCGCATTATGGATTTTGCGCACACTGCCAATGGCGAAACAGTGGGCCGTGCGTTATGCCGGTCTGCATGAGGAAACAGGAGGTGCTGGCCTATGGAGCCAGAAGTACGCAAGCGAAAAGTCGATTGGCTGCTGCGCTATCAGGATTGTTTGAGGACGGAAGCAAGGCTGCAAGCAAGGAGGCAGGAAGCGCAGACGGCAGCAACGGCGACAACGCAGCAAATGACCGGGATGCCGGGCAGCGGTCAGCCGGGCCGGAAAGTTGAAACAGGGGCGCTTCTGCTGGCCGAGTGTAGCGCGGAACTGGAAAAGCAGCAAGCGGAAACCCTGCGCGTGCGGCAAGAGATCGAAACGGCCATAAACGGCCTTGAAAACGGGCTGCAGCGCGAAGTGCTGCACTGGCGGTATTTAACGTGCCGCAAAAACTGCTTCCGGCCGCTGGACTGGTATTTTGTTGCGCAGAGGCTGTACATTTCGGTGCCGCACGCAAAAAGGATGCACCGAAAAGCGCTCGAAGCGCTAAAAGAGGATACTCCATGATACTTTTTGTGTGCTAAAATAGGTATAGTGAGATTCGGAAAAATTCCTCCGGGTTTCACCCTCCTGTTTTCGCCCGCCGAGTAGTCGGCGGGGATTTTGACTTTGCCGCTTGCCGCCAGCGGGGTATAAGAGGCGGCGCGAACAGCCCTCGGCACCCGCCGGGGGCTTTGTCATGCCATCAAACAGGCATGGCCAGTCTGGACTAATGCGCCCGACCCGGCCGCACGAGGCCTGGCAGGGATTGCGAGCACCGCCCGGCAGGCGGGAGAGGGTCACAAACGCATTGACAGCACAGTCTCAGTCCGTGCGCTGCCGGGCGGTATTTTTATGAGATACAGCGATTTTGAAAATATAGCGGTTCGCGCGATTGCTACGGCCACAGCCGAACACAAGATGCCTACCGAGCCAATACCGATACTAACGCCGGTTAAGCTGGCGCACCTTGTGGCGCTGCTGGCGGCGGGCAAAGAGAACATCTGGTATAACAGCGGCGATTGGCAGGCGGTGCGCGATGCAGTCAAGCGCATAGATCACGAGTGCATTATCTGCAAGGCGGCAGGCGGACACAGCGCAACGCGGTATGTGCATCACATTAAGCACCTGCGCGATCGGCCAGACCTGGCGCTGAGTATCTACGACCCGGACACAGGCGAGCGGCAGTTGATTTGCGTGTGCAAGCAATGCCACGAGTTGCTGCACCCGGAAAGCCAACGGCAGTACAGACCAAGCAAGCCGCCAGTCACGGCGGAAAGGTGGGATTGATTGTGCAGTATGTGGCCGCACTGTCATACGGCAAAGACAGCCTTGCCATGCTGGAAGTCATCCACCGGCTGGGGCTGCCGCTTGACAGAATCATAACGGTGGAGGAATGGGCAACCGACAATTTGCGTGTCGTGCTGCCGGAGATCGTCAAGTTTGAAGAATCTGCCGATGCTGAAATATTTAAGCGATACGGCAAGCGCGTGGAACACGTTAGAAGCCCACACACGTTTGAATCCTTGTTTTATGCGAGGATGTCGGGCAAATCAAAGCGCGCCGGACAGTTAAGGGGCTGGCCTTACCGGCGCGGATGCTGGGCGAACTCGTTCTTAAAGATCGAACCGTTTCGAAAAGCTATTTGCAAGGGCGATGTGCAGTATATCGGAATTGCAGCCGACGAGCCGGAGCGGATAGCACACCATGAACTGCGCGAGCGCGTTAAAATGCCGCTTGTACAGGCCGGGTGGACAGAGGCGGACTGCCGGGAATGGTGTAAAGAAAACAACCTGCTGTCCCCAGTATATACATCATTCGCACGAGGCGGGTGCTGGTTTTGCTGTAATCAGCCTGTAGAGTATATGCGATGGATGCGCCGAGAGTATCCAGAGCTATGGCAGTTAATGCTTAGATGGGACAAGGCGTCTCCGGTGCGGTTCAAAGAGCACTACACAATCCAGATGCTGGAAGATAGATTTGCACTTGAGGATGTAGGAACGCTAAAAGGCAGACGGTTCACATGGAGCAAGGTCTATCAGCAACAGAAGCCGTAAATACCCCCCCCTCTGAAAAAATGGGGTGGCCGGGGCCTGGCTTTATCGTGTGGGTCCAAGACATTCGGGATATTTTGATATACCCGTGTAGGTGTGGTGCAGGAAACGGGGTGAAAGCAAAAACCATGCAAAAGAAAATGGCGGGGCTGTGCAGCCTGTTTACAAAAATAAGAGAGTTCCGGGAACTGCGCGAAGATTTGCTCAACGACCTGTCGGCGCGCGGGCTCATCAGCAAGCCGTATTTGGACAAAGTGGATGAATACATGGGGCTTTGGTGCCTGCGCAGGTTGCTGGAAGAAGATATTGCTGCGCGCGGCGTTTATGTGGAATACCAGAACGGCGCGAATCAAAAGGGAACGACCGACAACAAAAGTGTGGAAAAGCTGGTGCGTGTTTCGTCTCAAATGCTGAGTATATGGTCGGCGCTCGGGTTCAAGGAACAGGCCGCCAGCGCAAAGACTGCTGGCGGTGATTTCGGTGAGTTGTAAAATCCCCGCCGAAGTTCAGAACTATATCAACCTTGCAAAATCAAACAATCCGCGATGCTGTAAAGAGCAACACGCGCTGGTCGCCTATATAGAAAAAGTCTTTTCCGAAGAAGAATTATATGTAGACGAAAACCAGCTGCGCCACTATTTGAGCCTTGCGAAATACTTCCCGTTCAAAAAGCTGTTTCCTTGGCAAGAGTTTTTGATCGCGCTTTGGGATTGCACCTACAAGCCGGACGGCACGCCGCGCTGGAAAACGCTGTTTTCCATGCTGGGTCGCGGTGCGGGCAAAGATGGTGTAATCGGGTTTGATGCTTTTGCCATGACGTCCGATTATAACCCCGTTCCGCACTACGATGTTGACATTTGTGCGAACAACGAAGAACAGGCGATGCGGCCGGTGCTAGACATAATTGAAACGCTGGAAACGCCGGGGCAGGAACAAAAGCTAAATCATTTTTTCTATCACACAAAAGAAGTTGTTCAAGGCAGGAAAAACAAAGGCTGCATCAAGGGACGCACGAACAACCCCAAAGGCCGGGACGGTATGCGCAGCGGAAAGACGATTTTCAACGAAGTCCACGCATACCAGAACTACGACAACATCAAGGTGTTCATCACGGGGCAGGGCAAGGTGGCGCAGCCGCGTGTCGGGATATTCACGTCAAACGGTGAAGTGAATGACGGACCGCTGGATGACTACCTTGCGCGCGGTCGGCGGATTCTTTTTGAGGGGGAGCCGGACAATGGTTTTTTGCCGTTCATCTGCTGCCTGGAATCGAAGGAACAAGTCCACGATCCTGCGAACTGGTATATGGCGAACCCCTCCCTAGCGTATATGCCACACCTGCGGCAGGAAATCGAGGACGAATACCGCGACTGGTGCGATCACCCGGAACAAAACAGCGACTTCTTAACAAAGCGCATGGGCATCCGGGCGGGGTTCAAGGAAGTTTCGGTAACGGACTACGAGAAAGTGCTTGCCACCAAAAAGCCGCTGCCGGACTTGACCGGCGACCCTTGCACGGTGGGCATCGACTACGCCGAGTTGAACGACTGGGCGGCGGTGAACATCCATTTCCGGCGCGGCGAGGAACGGTTTGATATCAACCACGCCTGGATTTGCGCGCAGGCAAAAACGCTGCCGCGCGTGAAAGCGCCATGGCAGGAATGGGCGCGGGAAGGAATCGTGACTGTGGTGCAGGACGTGAGCATATCGCCGGATTTAATCGCGCAGTACATTGCGGACGCGGCCCGGCGGTATTCCATCCGCTGCCTTGCGCTCGACCATTTCCGCTGGACGATGCTTGCCGAGAGCCTGCGAAAAATCGGGTTTGACGCGTCCGACAAAACGCGGGTGAAGCTGGTGCGGCCGTCCGATATCATGCAAGTTGACCCGGTGATTCAGAACTGCTTTGACCGGCAGCTGTTCCACTGGGGCAACAACCCGTGCCTGCGCTGGGCGGTGAACAACACCAAACGCGTGCGCAGCAGCCGCGCGGCGGGCGTGGACACAGGAAATTTTGTGTACGCCAAAATCGAGGCAAAGAGCCGGAAGACAGACCCGTTTATGGCGCTTGTGGCGTCTATGGTCGTTGAGCCGGTTTTGGGCAACGGCCAAACCGTAAGCCTGCCGCCGGTGGGGGCGTTTATTTTTTGAGGTGAAATATGAAGCGGAAAACATTTCAAAAGCGGCTCATGGCGTTTGGTATCCAGCGCAATGAGGCGAGCGCGCTATCAAGGAAAATCAAAGCCGCTTACCCCGTTATGAAGGAATCTGACGCAATTGGCACTTGCGCAACGGCGTACATTATGACTCCGGCGAAAGCGAGAATTGACATTTGTTGCGGGTATTATTTTGGAGTAAAAAACGAGCTCAAAAAGCAAGGATTAAAGGAAACAAAAGAAAATGCGTTTTTGTCCGCGTTCTCTGCTGCAAATAACTTGCTGTACTATGCCGCAATGAATCGGGCGGAGTGTGAGATTTTTTACGGCGACGATCAAGAGGAAATTGTCGCAGACCCAAAAAAATACCCCGACCTTATGATGTGCGCTAAAGTCGGAGATGCTTTAGAAGAACGGTGGAAACGAATTAGCGGCTTTGTGGAGGAACCATGCTGAAAGAGATCAACGGCAAAGTCTGGTTTTGCTGCCCGAAATGCGGGAAGAAAATCCACCCGGTAGCGCCTGGCGCGCGCGGCGTGTTTGTGGTATGCAAGCAGCGCCGGGCCGACGGCAAGCGCTGCAACTGGCGCGGCGAGTGCTGCTGGCCGAACGGTGCGCCGGTGTGGGCGTATTACAACAATTGAATATTTCGTGAGCCTTTGAGCCTGTATTTTTCGGAATAGCCCGAAAATTACAGGCTTTTTTTGTTGCCGCAAAGGGGGTGAAGTATGGCAATCAACTTATTCAAGTGGCTGGTCGAAAAGACCGCCAAAACGACCATCGTAGATTGCGCCGACCTCTTTTGTGCGGCGCAGGACTACCTTGTGCGCGACCTGTGCTTTCATGCGTGCGTGGACATGATAGCGAACGCAATCGGCCGCTGTGAGTTTCGCACCTACAAGCGCGGCAAAGAGGTGCGGGAGCGTGAGTACTATATGCTCAACGTGGAGCCGAACACCAACCAGAACAGCACGGATTTTTGGCATAAGGTGATTTGGCAGTTGTACACGACCAACGAAGCCTTAATTATTTCCACGCGCTCGCGCACCGGCATTGAGGGGCTGGCGTGTGCCGATAGCTGGACGATGAACGGCGGATACCCACAACGTCAAAACGAATACACGGACGTTCGGGTGGGCGAAATGAGCTACACCAAGACGTTCCGCGAAAATGACGTTATTCACCTGCGGCTGAATGCAGAAGACATCCGGCCTATGCTTAACGCAATGGCCGCCAGCTACGCAAATCTGCTGAACGCCGCGCAGACGTTCTACACGACCAGAAACGGCGCGCACCTCAAGCTGCATATCTCGACCATTGAATCACAAAAAGAGGGATTCAAGGAAGCGCTGGTCGCGCGAATCCAGCAGGAGGTTGTGCCGTACCTGAAAAGCGCCATCGGCATTTTGCCGGAGTTTGATGGGTACGACTACACCGTGCAGGAATTTGGCGGCGGCAGTGGTGCAACGTCTGATGAAATCCGCAAACTTGTGGAGGACGTGTTCAACATGACCGCGCGGGCGTTCGGCATCCCTTCGGTGCTCATAAACGGCTCTGTGGAAGGGACAGCGGACGCGAACAAGCGGTTCCTGACCTATGTTATTGATCCGCTGTGTGACCAAATCCAGGAAGAGATCAACCGCAAGCGCTACGGGTACGAGGCATGGCAAGGAGGCAGCTACGTCCGCGTAGACAGCAGCAGCATCATCCACTTTGACATCTTCGAGAACGCGGCCAACATCGAAAAGGTGGTAGGCAGCGGCATCTTCTCGCTGAACGATGTATTGCGGGCGGCGAATCAAGAACCCATCCCGGAAGAGTGGGCTAACAAGCACTATCTAACGCTGAACATTTCCGAGATGGGGACACAGACAAGAGCTTTGGAAGGGGGTGAACAGAATGAAGAATAGAAAATTTTACGCCATCCAGAAGGCCGACCGTGCGGCAGACCTGTACATTTTTGGTGACATCGTGCCGTTCGCGCTGTTTGACGGCGATGTTTCCGCACACAGCCTTGAGCAGCAAATCAAGGATTTGGACGTGGACGAAATTCGCGTGCACATCGACAGCTACGGCGGTTCGGTGTCGGAGGGCTGGGCGATCTACAACGCCTTGCGCCAGCACCCGGCCAAAGTGGTGAGCTACGGCGACGGATTTGTCGCAAGCGCGGCGCTGTACCCGTTCCTGGCGGGCGACGAGAGAATTGCGTCCAACCTGTCCGCGTATTTCCTGCACCAGGTCATCGTGTCGGTGGACGGCAACGCGGACGACCTGCGCGCGGCGGCTGATGAAGCGGAAATGATGACCGAAATCGGCATCAAGGCTTTTGTCGACCGCACCGGCATGACCGCCGATGAAGTGCGCACGCTGATGAAGGTGGACACCTGGCTGACGCCCGAGCAGGCGCTGGACTACGGCATCGCAACCTCCATCACGCAGGACGCGGCCCTGCCGGTTGCGCAGGACGCGAAAAAAGCCATCATGCAGCGGGTGTTGAATCCGCCCGATGAAACCCAACCCAAAGAAGAGCCTGCCGAAAAAACCTTGATGCAGGCTTTGGCAGAAATCATCTGAAGGAGGCAAAAAGATGAAAAGCAATGACATGAAAATGACCGTGCAGCAGGCGCGGCAGGAAGCCCGCCAGAAAATGGTGGATGCGCTGAAGAACAACGACCGCGAGGCGTTCAGCGAGGCGTTTGACCAGATGTTTGAGGCTATCGCGCAGGGCGTCCGTGAAGAGTATGACCAGAAGCTGGACGATATGCGCGAGAGCCGCGACACCCAGGTTCTGGCCGCGCGCGGCGTCCGCCAGCTTACCAGCAAGGAGCGCGACTACTACCAGAAGCTGGCCGAGTGCATGAAAGCCGCCGATGTCAAGCAGGCGCTGGTCAACGCTGACCTGGCTATGCCCAAAACTATCATGAACGCCGTGTTTGACGAACTGCAGACCAGCCACCCGCTGCTGTCGCACATCCAGTTCCTGCCGACCGGCGGCGTGGTCGAAATGCTGATGAGCCAGAACGGCCAGCAGTCCGCCTTGTGGGGCAAGCTATGCGACCCCATCGTGCAGGAACTTCTGGCTGGCTTTACGGTCGTGGACATGACCCTCAAGAAGCTGTCGGCGTTCATTCCGGTGTGCAAGGCCATGCTGGAACTTGGCCCCGAGTGGATGGACAGTTTTATCCGCCAGGTGCTGTATGAGGCGCTGGCAAACGGCCTTGAAGTCGGCTGCGTTACCGGTGACGGCAAGGACGGCCCCATCGGCATGAATCGCCAGGTCGGCGAGGGCGTGTCCGTCACTAATGGCGCGTACCCGGAGAAATCGCAGATCGAGGTGGATTCCTTCGACCCTGCCACCATCGGCAACCTGCTGTCCATGCTGGCCGTTGACCCGGCGGGCAAACCGCGTACGCTGCGTGACGTCATCCTCATCGTCAACCCGCAGGACTACTACCAGCTTGTCATGCCCGCCACTACCATCATGGGCGGCGACGGGACTTACCGCAACAACATCCTCCCCTACCCCATTACCATCATCCCCAGCATTGCGCTGACTGACCGCGGCGACGCAATCATCGGTATCGGCTACAAGTATTTCGCCGGTGCCGGTATGCAGCGCGAAGGCCGCATCGAGTACAGCGACCACTACCGCTTCGCGGAGGATGAGCGCGTCTACCTAATTAAGCTGTACGCGAACGGATTCCCGATGGACAACAACGCGTTCCTGCGCCTGAACATCGCGAACCTGCGCCCGGCCACCCTGCAGGTGACCACGCTGACCCCGCCCGCCGCGTCCGACAATGACGACCTGGCGAGCCTGCGTCTTGGCGCGCTGACCCTGTCCCCGGCGTTCGCGGCTGCTACTCTCAACTACACCGCCAGCACCACCAACGCCAGCAACACCATCATGGCGATTCCTGCCGACGCTGGCGCGACCATCGAGATCACCAATACCCACGACACCGACCAGACCGATACCTACAGCAACGGCGCGGCCATCAAGTGGGCGAACGGCACCAACACCGTCAAGGTCAAGGTCATTGCCGCCAACGGCACCGCGAACCAGACTTATACCGTGACCGTCACGGCCACGCTGTCCTGATGATCGCGCGCGGCAACGTGCCGATCCAACTGCTGAACGATGTAAAAAACCACATCAACGTCACATGGAGCGATGTGGCCACAGACGAAAAGGTCTGCGGCCTTATCGCTTCCGGGTCGGCATACCTGGACTTAAAAATCGGTGGCAGCCCCGATTATGAAGCGTATGGAATGCCGCGCACGCTGCTGCTTGAATGGGTGCGGTACGCATGGAGCGAAGCCCTTGACGTGTTCGAGGCAAATTTCCTGCCGCTTATCCTGACCGCACAGCATGAGGAGGTGGCCGCCAATGCCCAGACAGACACCGTTCCGGCCAAGGGTTGACGCGGTTGTAACGCAGAATTTTGGCGACGGCGTGGTGAAGATCTACACCTTGACTAACAGCGCGCAACCGGGCTACCAGCCGGTGCCCGCCCTGGCGCTGAAATGCGTGCTGCGGTATGAGGAGCAGCGGCTGGGCATCCAACGGTATTACAGCGGGCGGCAAAATCAAGTCGAGATCGAACGCGTTCTGCGTGTACCGCGCTATGGCGGCATCACCAACCAGGACGTGGCCGTGACCGAAGACGGGCGGCAATTCCGCGTGGATATGGTGCAGAACGTCACGGACGTCTACCCGGCGAGCCTTGACATCACGCTGGCGAAAATTGAGCAGGAAATCGAGGTGAGCGCGCCGTGAAATGGTACAAGAGAATCATTGCGGCGCACACCGCCGTCACGGATGCTGTAAGCCATTGCGAACGGCTGAAATCCGACCGCTATTTTGTGTGGGCGGAGGACTCCCGCAACGATTTTGAAGCGAACGACAAGCACGCCGAAAAAGTGGTGGAGGGCACCACCGATCTGTGGACAAAACAGGAATTTGACCCGTGGGCGCAGCAGTTTGAGGCGGCACTGGACGCTGCGGATGTGATCGCCTGGTATTGTAACGTCGAGAACGATTACGAGGAAGAAACCGGCTTCCACCATTATGAGTGGGTGTGGCAGGTGCCGATGGAGGTGTGAGGCATGGCGAAGTGGATCGTGGGCAAAGGGCTGAACCGCTATATCGAATACCTGCAAAAAATCAACGCCGTGACCGATGAAGTCATTGGTGAGGCAGTGTACGAGATGGCGAAAGTTGTTGCCGACAGCGTGCGCGCAAGCATCCAGGCATTGCCGACAGTCAGCAATGAGGCGAACATTGCCACCTACAAGAAAGGCTACAGCAGACTTTCCGACAAGGAAAAGCAGGGCCTGCTTGACGGATTCGGCATTTCGCCTCTGCAGGAGGATTCCGGCTTTGTCAACGTCAAACTTGGCTTTGATGGATACAACAACGTGAAAACGAAGAAATACCCGCAAGGCCAGCCAAACGCATTGATCGCGCGCGTGACAGAAAGCGGCAGCAGCTACCGCGAAAAGACCCCGTTCATGCGCCCGGCGGTGAACGCCAGCAAAAAACCGGCCGAAGCAGCAGGGCGCGCAAAATTCGATGAAAGAATTGCGGCAATCCCGCAAAAGTAAGCATGGCGGATACGGCCCGGCATTCCGGGCACGTCCGCTTTTTTCTGTAGCGCGTCCGAAAGGCCGCGCCCTCTTTTTGAAAGGAGCAAAAAAATGGCAGTAACTACCGGCTTTTCTTTGCCGTACATCGGCAAATACCAGGAATCCGGCGGCACGGTCAGCTATACCGGCGGCATGAAGCTGGGGCGCGGCGTGTCCATGAGCATCGAAGTGGAAAGCGCCGACGATAACATTTTTTTCGCCGACAACAAGGCCGCCGAAAGCGAGAGCGGCATCATGACTTCCGCCAGCGCCACCGTGACCGTTGACGGCATGGAGGATGAAGTTGCCGCGTTTGCCCTGGGCCTGCCCGCCGCTAAGGAAGAATCCGTTGGCGATGACCAGGTTAAAGTCTATTCCTATGGCGACAGGACGAACCCGCCGTATCTGGGTCTTGGCGGCATCCGCCGCAAGATGTTGAACGGTGTGACCACCTGGCAGCCTGTGGTTTTCACAAAATGCAAAATGAGAGTGCCCGGCGATGAGTGGAACACCCAGGAAGATCAAATCGACTGGCAGACCCAGGAGCTGACGCTTACCATCGTGCGTGACGACAGTGCAGACCACAATTGGAAAAAGGTCTACGCCGCGCAGGCCAGCGAGGCGGAGGCCGAAGCCATCCTCAAGACCGTGCTGGGCGTAGCCGCAGGGTAAGGAGGCGTCCGCATGACTGTGAACATCATGGGCGTGGAGTTCCCGTTTTGCTTCACCGTTCACGCCCGCAAGGCGGTGGATGAAAAATTTGGCGGGTTGCAGGAATTCGGAGAAAAGATGAAAGAGGTCAACGATGAGGAAGCCTTTGAAATCATCTGCGACCTGGCCGCGATCCTTATCGACGCGGGTGTTATCCGCGCGCGCGGCGAATGTGAGCTGCTGGGAAGAAAGTATGACGGACCCGCCGCAATTGACGCCGAAAAAATCAAGGAGCTGCTGACCCCCGGCGAGGCTATGGACTTGCAGCCGCAAATTCTTGCCGAAATCAAGCGTGGGCACAAGACCACCATCAAGCTGAAACCGCCGAAAGAAAAAAACGCCGCCGCCACGCCGTAAAAGTCACTACGGCGTGGTTAATAGGAACAGGCCTGCATGAGGGCCTGTCCCTTGCGGAAGTCTACGCGCACACGCCCGGTGAAATCATGGACTTGTACAGTCAAGAGGCCATCCGGGCAGGTGCGGAGCAAAAAACCGAGATCAACACCCTGGACGATTTTTTGAATTTGAGGTGATTTCGTGGCGACCGATATCGGGCCAAGAATCGGACTAAACGGCGCTGCGGAATTCAACCGCAGCATCAAAAACATCATATCGCAGTCTAAGGCGCTGGCGGCTGAAATGAAAGCCGTGACTTCTGCGTTCGACCAAAACGACGGCGCGCAATCCAAGCTCACATCACAGATGAGCGTGCTGTCCAAGCAAATTGACGTGCAGAAGCAGCGCGTCCAGCTGCTTGGCGACCAGTACGCGCAGGCGTCCAGCAAGGCGCAGCAGCTTAACGCCGAGTTGGTGCAGGCCATCCAGAAACACGGGCAGACCTCCACCGAAGCGGCAAAAGCTGCGCGGGCGCTTGACCAGCAGGAGACCAGTGTGCAAAAGCTGCGCACGGACTACCTGAACGCCACCGCCGTGCTGAACAAGATGAACGCCGAGTTTTCGGGGTTGTCCAGCGAGGCCACGCGCGTTAAAACGCCGCTGGAAAGCCTTAACGACACGATCAGTTCACAGACAAACGAGCTGTCCCGGCTGAAAACCGAGTACGCAAATGCGGTGTTGTCTTTCGGCAAGGGCTCCAGCAGCGCAAAGCGTCTTTCGGGCGAGATCAAAGACCTTTCCAGCGATTTGCAGACCAACGAACGGCGGCTTGAATCCGCCACCGCCGAAGCTGACGATTTCGGCAACGAACTGCAATCGGTAGGTCGGCAGGTAGGCGGGCTTGGCGACATCATCAAGGGTTCGTTCGTTGGCAACGTGTTGGCGGATGCGTTCAGCGCTATCACCTCTGAACTGGGCAACCTGGGCGGGGAGGCGCTGGACGCCGCCGACAGCTTGACGCAATTTGAATCCACGATGCAGTTCGCCGGATTTGATTCCGGGGAAATCGCGGAAGTTTCGTCCGCCATGCAGGACTACGCTGCACGGACGGTGTACGACCTTGAAACGGTCGCCAACACTACCGCGCAGCTGGGCGCAAACGGCGTTGCGAATTTTGAGCAACTGACCGAAGCGGCGGGCAACCTTAACGCGGTTGCTGGCGGCAACGCCGACACGTTCAAGAGCGTTGCAATGGTGCTGACGCAGACGGCTGGCGCGGGCAAGCTGACCACCGAAAACTGGAACCAGCTTGCAGACGCCATTCCGGGCGCGTCCGGCGTTTTGCAGCAAGCCATGCTGGAAAACGGCGCATACGTAGGGAATTTCCGCGAGGCGATGGAAAAGGGCGAAATCACCGCCGACGAGTTCAACCAGGCCATTATGCAGCTTGGCTTCACTGACGCGGCAGTGCAGGCCGCTGAATCCACCGCCACCATTGAGGGCGCGCTCGGAAACCTTAGAGCAAATATTACTGATTTTATCACGGCTGCGCTTACAGAGGGCGGCGGCATGGAGCTGCTGACCACCGCCATCAATGGCATTTCGCAAGCGTTCACCGACCTAACCGCAAACATCGACTGGGCGGCGTTCAAGGAAACCGTAACCGGCGCGTTTGAGGGAATCTCGCAGTTTTTGGGTGATTTGTGGAACAACGTCCTGTCCCCGATGCTAGATTTCATCATGAACAACGGCGAACTGATTATTTCGGTAATTGCAGGAATTGGTGCGGCGTTCTTGGCGTGGCGGACCGTGACAAGCATAATCAATGCGGTTTCGACGGCGCAAAAAACGCTGAACATGGTGATGAACGCGAACCCCATTATGCTTGTGATTTCGCTGATTGCCGGTTTGGTAGCAGCGTTCATCACAGCCTATACGACAAGCGAGGATTTCCGCAACACTGTGAACGCGGCGTTCGAGGCGGTCCGAAGCACAATTAGTTCTGTTGTCAATTCCATTGTTACCTTTTTCACGCAAACAGTGCCGCAGGTGTTCACAAACTTCGTTGAAACGACAAAAATCAAATTTCAAGCCCTTCAATCTGCTGTTGCTTTCGTTGTTGATTCTATTGTCAACTTTTTTACCCAAACCATTCCGAACGCCTTTTTGGATTTCGTAAATTCGGCAAAAAATGCGTTTGATAACGTCAAGGAGACCGCACAAAATATTGCGAATAATATCGTTAATTCGTTCAATAATTTGCTGTCTTCCATTCGCGAGATTGCCGGAAACATCGGAAACGCCGTGCAAAATGGGCTTGACAACGCGATTTCGTTCATCACGTCGTTGCCCGGGAAGGCGATTCAGTGGGGCCGCGATTTCATCAATGGCCTTGCCAACGGCATTATCAGTGCGGCGCAAAGCCTGCTCGCCTCTGTACGAAATATTGCGAGCCAGATCGCCAGCTTTCTGCATTTCTCCCGGCCGGACGAAGGGCCGCTGCGCCAATATGAAACGTGGATGCCTGACTTCATGGCGGGGCTTGCCAAAGGCATCAATGATAATGCATGGCGCGTTACGGATGCTTTGCAGGGCGTGACAAATCAGATGGTTTTCACGCCACAGGCGTATGTGGCGCAGCCTGCCCTTGCCGGGGCGAACGGTAACGCATATAGCGGTCGGCCAATCACCATCACGATCAACGCAGCCGCCGGGCAGAGCGAAGAATACATCGCGGATCTGGTCATGCGGCGAATGCAGACATTGACGGCGCGAAAGGAGGCCACGTGGTGAGCGGGTATTTTGTGTTCGCCGGGCAAAACAGCCGGGACTACAAAATCGGCATCGAACAGTGCCCGGTCTATCCTGTCGCGCAGCGCGTGGTCGAAAAAACAACCATTCCCGGGCGTTCCGGGGATGTTGTTTTTGACACCGGCGCTTTCTCCAACGTCACGCAAAGCTATGAGATTTATTTCAACGGCAAGTGCCCGGGCATGAGCCAGGCCGCCGGGTGGCTGGCCCAGTGGCTGCTGTCCGGCCAGGGCTACCAGCGCCTGGAAGACAGCTACCGCCCGGACAGCTACCGCATGGCAATGTTCACCGGCCCGCTGGACATCGACAACTGGATGAACCTTTACGGACGCTGCACGCTGGAATTTGACTGCCAACCGCAACGGTGGCTGAAATCCGGCGAACGCGCCACGCAGTTGCAAAATGGCACTGTGCTGCACAATACCGGCATGGAGGCTTTGCCGCTGCTGCAAATCACGGGAAGCGGGGCAGGCGTGCTCTCGGTGGGTGACGTCACAGTCAATATTTCAAACATTGGCGACACGCTGACCATCGACAGCGCCACGCAGGACGCCTACAGCGGAACCGTCAACAAAAACAGCGTTGTCACCCTTGTGAACGGGCGATTCCCAAGCCTGCCGCAGGGCGACACCGCTATCACATGGTCTGGCGGCATTACCGCCGTGACCTGCGCCCCAAGGTGGTGGACTCTATGACACCTGTACTTTTTCCAGCAAACGCAACGACCTTTGCAACGCAAGGTCTGGGCGCGCTGGCCGATGCAATCTCCTGCACCGTCACGGAGGAACGCAACGGCGCGTTTGAGCTGGAAATGCATTACCCGCAAAGCGGCATTCATTTCAGCGAAATCGCAGACCGCTGCATTATCAGCGCTATCCCGTCCCCCTGGCGCGCCGCGCAGCCGTTCCGAATCTACCGCATCACCAAGCCGATGAACGGCGTTTGCACGATCTATGCGCGGCACATCACTTACGACCTGGGCGGCATCCCCGTCAATGTATTTTCGGCGCAAAACGTGGCGTCCGCGCTGGCGGGGCTTAAATCCAATTCCGCCGCCGAAAACCCGTTTGAGTTCTGGACGGACAAAACCACGACCGCCAATTTTGCCGTGAAAACCCCGGCGAAGCTGCGTTCGTGCCTGGGCGGCAAGACCGGCAGTATTTTGGATGTTTATGGCGGCGAATACGAATGGGACGGAATGACCGTAAAGCTGCACAATAACCGCGGCACCGACCGGGGCGTAACAATCCGCTACGGAAAAAACCTGACCGACATTGAGCAAGACCGCAATATTGCCAATGTGCGGACGGGTATCTACCCGTACTGGACGAACAGTGACGGCGCGTTGGTCGTGTGTGACCCGCCTGTCGTGAACGCACCGGGCAGCTATGATTTCACAAACATCGAGACGGTCGACTTTTCGCAGGATTTTGAGGAACGGCCAACGCCCGCGCAGCTGAAAGAACGCGCCGAGCAGTATATTAGCGCGAATAACATCGGTGTACCGTCCGTGAGCATCTCTGTGTCGTTCGTTGACCTCTCGCAGACCGACCAGTACAAGGGCATTGCCCTGCTGGAACAGTGCGATTTGTGCGATACGGTAACGGTGCAGTTCGAGGAGCTCGGCGTGAACGCCACAGCCAAAATTGTGCGCATTGAAACGGATGTGCTTCTTGGGCGTTATAAGACCATCGAAGTCGGTAGCCTGCGCACCAACATCACGGACACTATTGTCAGCAATAACCAGGCGACCAACGAAAAAATCGACAAAACCACAAGTTGGCTGGAAAAGCAGGTGCAGGAGGCCGCCGACCAAATCACGAACGGTGGCGGGTATATCTACCGCATTTACGATGCAAACAAAAATTTGGTTGAAATCGGCAGCACAGACAACCTGGACTTGAATAAGGCTGTCCATGTCTGGCGCTGGAATAACGGCGGGTTCGGTTACAGCGGAACCGGCTACAACGGCCCTTACCGCACGGCGATCACCCAGGATGGCCACATCGTGGCCGACTTCATCGACGCGGGGACCCTGACGGCCAACATCGTCCGGGCCGGTATCCTGCAAGACATGAAGGGCTTGAATTTTTGGGACATGGAGACCGGCGAGTTTCGTTTGGCGGCGACTGCGACGGTCAACGACCAGCAGATCGCCACAAAGCCGGAAACCATATCCGGAGTCGATGTTGAGTACGCCAGCGGCACATCGCAGACAATCCCGCCGACGTCCGGGTGGAGTACAACCGCACCTGCGTGGCAGGACGGCCGCTACATTTGGCAGCGGACCGTGACCACGCTGGCCGATGGCACGAAGTCCATCAGCGAACCGACCTGCATCCAGGGGGCCAAGGGGCCACAGGGACCAGCCGGTAAAGATGGCGCGAACGGCATAAACGGCAAAGACGGTACGAACGGCAAGGATGGGGCCAGTGCTTATGTTCACATCAAATACGCGCCCGTAGCAAATCCGACGGACACACAAATGACGGAAACGCCGTCGGAGTATATCGGCATTTGCACCAACACAACCCCCACCGACCCCACAACGGCGAACTCCTACCAGTGGAGCAAGTGGCAGGGGCAGGACGGGGCGCAGGGCATCCCCGGGACGCCTGGCACCAACGGGCAGACCACCTATGTGCATTTTGCCTACTCGACGACGGCGGACGGAACGGGCAATTTCTCAACGACGCCATTTGACGACGCGCGGTATGTGGGTGTTTGCACGGATTTTAAGCAAGCCGACCCAACGACGCCGAGCTCGTACCAGTGGAGCAAGTGGCAGGGTGACGGTGTATCGCAGATCGTCGAGCAATACTATCTTTCCACGTCGTCGACGACGCAGACCGGCGGCAGCTGGTCGACGGCACAGCCCAAGTGGCAAAAAGGCCGCTACATCTGGACCCGCTCGATGGTCACGTGGACGGATGGCACGACCACCTACACGGACCCTGTCCTGGCGCAGGCAATCAACGGCGCAAACCAGTCGGCGTCTGATGCGCAACAGTCTTTTGTTGATCTGGACAACTCCCTCAATTCAGAAGGAGTCTTTAACAGACTTACGGACAACGGAAAAATCCAGGGCATCTACATGTCCGGCGGCCAGCTCTACATCAACGGCAGTTACATCAAAAGCGGAACACTCACGGCCAATATCATCCGGGCTGGCATCCTGCAGGATGTGGAGGGGAAGGCTTTCTATCTCGATCTTCCCAACGGCGTGCTGCGGATGAATGCCACCGAGCTGTCCATCTCTGGCGTACCGGCGGCATCGCAGTCCTATGCCCAGCAGCAGGCCCAGGCGGCGCAGAAGGCGGCGATTCAGGCCGCCGCGCAAAGCCTGAACGACTATGCCGACACCGTGACCGCGAGCCTGGACGACCTGCAGCAGCAGGTGGACGGGCAGATCACCACTTATTTCTACGACTACAAGCCCACCAAGAACAATGCCCCGGCCAACGAATGGACAACCGCCGAAGAGATGCAGCGCCATGCCGGTGACCTCTTCTACAACACCTCTAACGGCGACGCCTACCGCTGGGCACAGCTCTATGGCACTTGGCAATGGCTGGAGATCGTGGACACCGATGTGGCGGCCGCTCTGGCGGCAGCTGCGGCCGCGCAGGACACGGCCGACAGCAAGCGCCGGGTCTTCACGGCCCAGCCGGTCCCGCCCTATGATGTGGGCGACCTGTGGGCAGAGGAGAACAACGGCCCCCTGCAGGTGTGCATCACCGCCAAAGCGTCGGGCGCGGACTTCGCGGCAGCTGACTGGACTGATGCTGCGAATTACACGGCCCAGGCAGCGGAGGCGGGGCGGAACCTCATCAGCAACACGCAGTTGCTGGGCGTGACCTCGTCGAACAGCTGGGTCGATGTAAGTGACTGTACGGTAAGTTACGACACGACGGACGATAGCAATTACCATATTGTTCACTTGTCGGCTACTGATTACGCGCTGCAAAATCTTCGGGGGAAGACGGTTGCACTATCCCATCAGTTTAAGATTGATAGAGAAATCACATACGGGACCGAGCACACGCCAGCCATTTTCACGCTTCGGGTGGATGTCGAATTTTCCGATGGTAGCCGCCAAAGCATTTATCCGGATTACGAAATTCAAACGGCCGATGCGAATATCATTGCCACTCAACCAACGAGCGGTTGGGTGACTAAAACAAAAATAGCAGAAATTCAGGACAAAGAGATCGAATCGGTTACGCTGAAATACATTTTTCAGTATGTTACCGGCGCGGCCTCGTTCCGCTACGCAAAACTTGAATTTGGGGAGATCGCCACCCCGTGGTCCCCGGCCCCCGAAGACACGGCGATTGCAGCCGAAGCCCCGGCCCTCGACCAGCTGGGGACCTTCAACAAGCTGACCAACAACGGGCAGCTGCAGGGCATCTATATGTCCGGCGGCCAGCTCTACATCAACGGCAGCTACATACGGGCCGGGACCATCGACGCCAGCCAGGTAAACGTAACGAACCTCAACGCCGACAACATCAAATCCGGGACCATCACCGGGCGGGCGATCAGAGGAGGAACAATTACAGGCACCAGCATCAGCGGCGGCACCATTGAAGGTGCCAAAATCATCAGCCGAAGCAATGGAACGTCGGTTCAGGTGTATGACAGCAAGTTTTTTGTGTTTGGCACTCGGGGGTCATCTAGGCTTCGCATCCAAGCTAACGGGGACGAATCCGGCGAAATTGACTTTTGGACAACAGACGGATTCTGGGCCGGAAAAATTCGTGGTTACCGAGACGGAGATTTGGGGCGCATCCAAATTCATCTGGGCAATAACGGATTTTTGGGCGCGAACCGCATCCAGACAAGCGAGATTGCATGCAACGGATCAGGCATATATGCGAACAATTACTGGTATATCACGCCAAGTGGCTCGAATGAGCGATTGGCGTGGATGCAATCTGGAAACCGCGTGCTTGCGTGCGACATGATGAATGTTGATGGGTCGACGCGTCGACTTGGTTGGGTATATGACGATCATATAAGGCGTTATGTCCTTGCTGGTGTTGGCATTTGAGGAGGTGGAACAGGTGAAAAAAGGCATCAATTGCGCATACCAGGAGCTGGAAGACAGCATCGTCGGGTATTACGCGCTTTGTCGAGTGTGAGGAGGAATCTATGGAACCGAACGCAACTTACGACGATCTCTGCAATACGATCGTCGACGCCATCAACGCCAGCGGGCTGCCGCTCTGCTGCATAAAGGACATTCTGCAGGGGCTGTACCTGGAGGCCCAGCAGAAATACGCCTACCAGGTACAGGTGGAGCGCCAGGCCCGGAAGGCGGCTGAATCCGCCGCCGCGCAGCCCGCCGAACCGGAAGCCGTGACGGCGGAGACGGCGCCCACCGGAAAGGAGGCACCCCATGCCTGACACCATCACAACCGCCGTCCCGCAGCAGATGCCGCCGCAGGACGCGATCCTGCACCCGGCGCAGGTCTACTTTTTGTCCCGGCGGTTGCCCGGCATCGTGCATCTGGTGCAGTACGACCAGTCGCTGCCCTACCTGGCGGTGGAATTTTTTGCGGGGGACGAGCCCTACACCGTCCCCGAGGGCGCGGCTGTCAATATCCGCATGGCCAAGCCGGTGCCGTCGAACAAAAAGGTGTACAACCCGGCTTATGGCATCTCGTCGGACCGGCACACAGTCTACATCCAGGTCACGCCGCAAATGACTGTGGTTGCGGGCTGCACAAACCCCGTGATCGAGGTCGTCGTTGACGGCGGCGTCGCCTGCACCGGCACCCTGCGCCTGGAGATCGACCCCAACCCGGTGCAGGAAAGCGACCTCATCGACACCGATGAGTATAAGACCCTGGAAGAAATCTTGGCCGAAGCCCAGGCCGCCGCGCAGATCGTGCAGGATAACATCGACGAAATCAACGCCATCCCGGAGAACGTCGAGAAAGCCCAAACAGCCCAAGAGCTTGCAGAAAACGCTTACGCTTTTGCCAACGACAAAGCCATCCAGGCCGCAGCGTCGGCGACGGCGGCGGGAAACAGCGCGACGAGCGCGGAGGAGAGCGCTGAAGCAGCGGCGCAAAGCGCGGCGCAGGCGGCGGGCAGTTCGCAGCTGGCGTTCTATATGGATCCGGTGGACGGGGGACTCAACTGCACCGTAAACCTGGACGATGAGGAGGAACCGACATCATGAGCAATTTAACCGTGAATTTTCCGCGAGACACAACGCTGCAAGAACTGGTTGCCGTGCACCGCGCCCAGCTGATCGCCACCGGCGACGCCGACGCGATCGACCTGTACTATAACGGCGTGGCGCGGCATCTGCGCAATGCGCAGATGATGAATGCCCTGTTCTGCGAGTGGTGGGGAGTAAATTGGACCCCCGGCACCGGCGACCGCGTGGCCATGCTGGAACGCTGGTTCGGCAAGGTGCTGGACGACGACCGGGTGCACGGCGTGCGCTTTCCGCTGTTCGGCACCTCCACCACATCCATCGGCGAGCTGACCGACGACAGCGCCGGCCTGACCTGCGAGCCGTCCACCGCCACCGAGGCCGGACAGGACGACTTCGCGGGCCTGCCGCAGTTCTGGTGCGTCGAAGTCGCCGCCGAAAAGCAGAGCGACGGCAGCCATGAAATCTATGCCGTCGAATTCATTGACGACATCGACCTGGTCCGGAACAGCTCGCATTTGACCTGGGTGCTCCAAAAGAATACATTCACCCGCGAGTATGACGAAAACGGCTACCGCGTCTTCAAGATGCGCTGTCGCAGCGGCGGCGACGGGTACGCGCAATGGCCCCAGGGCACCGACCGCACCGGGCATACCTACGCTTATATCGGAAATCCCAAATACTATGCGGGGCGCGAGGGTAGCGGCACCATCACCTGCGCCACCAACATGCCGGTGGTCAACTACACCTCGCACAACTCCGCCGTCTCGCTGTGGCGGGCGCGAGGCAGCCAGTACAGCGGCGCGTCCGGCAACTTACTGCGGTGGCAGCTCAAAATGTTCTGGCTCAAGTATGCACAGAAGGGCAACTCTGCCGTCATCCAGGGCTGCCGCAGCTACAACTACCAGTACACCGCCGCTGTGTCCGAAAGCGGCGTCGAGCGTGTGCTGCTGACCACAACGCAGGGCGCGAACCTCCTCGTGGGCAGCACCGTAATCGTCGGCACGGTGGGCAGCTCGAACGCCGATCGAGGTAACGCCTCGATGCGGTCCATCGTGGACCGCAAAAAAATCAGCGCCATCGAGACGGTGACCATCGGGGACGAGCAGTACAGCGCCATCTATATCGACAACGGCGGAGAAACGTTTGACACAACTGCCGGGAGCACTTACATTTCCACCATGCCCTTCCACAGCGGCTGGAACGACAATGTGCAGGGCAATGATGGCAGCCAGATCGACCCCACGACCGGCAAAGAGCCGGGCCTCATCCAAAAAACCGAGTTCATGGCGGGCTGTTACCTGATCGTCTCCGACCAGCTCATGCAATGGGGCCAGGAAAGCGGAGGGGACTATACCCTCAGCGTCTACCTGTGTGCCGACCAGACCAAGGTGACAACCAACGGCAGTATCAGCGGCGACTACGTGGAGCAGGAGGCCCTGACTCTGACCTTCCCGTCCGACACTCCCTCCATCTGGCAATATCAGGAGGACGCGGCCATCAGCCCGGCCGTTCTGTGGCCCACCAAGGTCAGCTCCGCTGCGGGCAGCGGCACCGGCTTACGCGCCGGGTTCTCTGTTGCCCCCGCCGCCTCCGGCGTGCGGGCGTCGTGGTGTGTCGGGTCCTTGTACGGCGGGGCGCTTGCTGCCCTCGCTGCGCGGCTCTCGGGCAACGGGCCGTCGAGCGCGCACTGGTACGGCGCTCCCGGCGCGCCTGGTCTCGCTGGGTGAGGCGGGGTGAATCGCCCGACCAAAGGGAGGGCGAGAGGGGCCGCACGGCCCCTCAACGGGTTGACCGGCGTCTATTCGCCGGGTTCTATGTTGCCCCCGCCGCCTCCGGCGTGCGGGCTGCTTGGTGCTGCGGGAACTTGAACAACGGGGCGAATGCTGCCCTCGCTGCGCGGAACTCGAACAACGGGCCGTCGAACGCGAACTGGAACGGCGCTCCCGGCGCGAATCTGGTTACACATAAGTCATCCTTATTGCGCCGTGCATTCCGTCCTTATCTGGGATTTGTCCCGTGGTGGCGGGCGCAGACTTTGACGTCTTACGGCGGGTGGATACGCTACTCGGACAGCCGCCGGTTCTGCGAATCGTGCGGCTATGATCGGATAAGGGCGGCCGGGAGGCTGTCCCTGTCCAGGCATTTCAAGGAGGCGATAGAATGATCGAGATTTACGCGAGCGAGCCGAAGGCCGTCGAGTGCTACCCGCTGGGTGGGCAGACCGACGTGATCCTGCGGCGGGACATCGCGCAGCTGCCGGAGGCCGATGGCGAGGACGCGCCGACCGGCTGGCGGTGCGAGGAACGGCAGCTCCGCTATGCCGGTAAGCTGGATGCGGCGACCGTGCAGGCGGACTTTGATCGGTGGTGGGCCTACGACCCCGCCGCCGATGTGCCGCTGACGCTGGCCGACCGCGTGGCCGCGCTGGAGGAAGCGCAGCTTGCAATGATGGATTTGGCGATTGGGGGTGATGCCGATGTTTGACTTCATCAAAATTCAGTACAAGCTCGGACACATTGACGCCGCCCGCGTGCGCGCCTACGCGCCGCGCTTCATCACGGAAGCCCAGGCCGAGGAGATTCTGCGGTGAGCCATTTGCAGATCATATCGGCGCTGGAGGAGCTCGCCGAGCGCCAGGCGCAGATCATCCGGGCCCTGGCCGAGAGGCTCGCGCAGCTTGGGGAACCGGATGACGGGAGAGACGAAATTGAGGCTGCGGACGCGCTTTTTGTGAAAATCATCGGCTGCGACGAGCTGCCGGAAAGGAGCGAGAAATGAGACTGAGTAACGGGGAAGTGCTGCTGTGCTGGCCGCTGACGCAGCACATCATCACGGCAGGCTGGACCTACAACGACGGCAGCGCCCACAACGCCATCGACCTGCGGGCGTCCGTCGGGACGCCGGTCTATGCGGCGGAAGACGGAACGGTGGGCCAGCGGCAGGTATGGGACGGCCACACCACAACCGGCATGCAGAGCTACGGCAACATGGTGCGCCTGCGCCACGACGATTACAACGCCCACACGCTGCAAACGCGGTATGCGCACCTGTCCAAGATCTGCGTGCGCATGGGCGAGCACGTCAAGGAGGGGCAGCTCATCGGCTACAGCGGCGCGACCGGCAACGTGCGGGGCGCGCACCTGCATTTCGAGGTGCTGTGCGGCGGGGTGCGGTATAACCCGCTCAACTGGCTGGACGCTGACTTTTCTTGCGCCTCCAGCGCTGTGCAGGCGCACCTTGGCAACTATATCAGCGTCACGCGCCCCGCCAGCGGCCCCAACAAGGCCAAGCTGCAGCGGCTGTGCATCCTCGGCTTGCCGCAGGACATTTCCGACAAGGCAAGAGCGCTTGCGCTGCCGGTGCAGGGGGCCAAAATCACGGCCATCGGCCCGGTGTCCAACGGCGACGCCATGACGCTCTGGATGATGGCGCAGGCCGCGGGCTGCGAATATTTCGCCCGTTACACCGACGACGTCGCCCCCAACGGCACACAGCTGCAGCGGCTCGCCATCGTCGGTACCAACGCCGATATCATCGCCCGCGCGCAGGCCATGCTTGTGCCGGTCGACACCGTCACGGCGCTGCTCATCGGCCCGGCGTCCAGCGGCGACGCTATGACGCTCTGGATGATGGCGCAGGCTGCGGGCGCGGAGTATTTCGCGCGGTATACGGACTAAGGCGGTGGTTTGATGGAGTGGACAACCGTCACCGTTATCATTGCTCTGGTTGGTTTGGTTGTTACAGTGACGACGCCGCTGATTAAGCTGAACAGCAACATCACGCGGCTAACGGTGGTGCTGGACACAATCAAGGCGGAGCTCGAAGAGCAAAAAAAAGCACTAAGCGCCCAGCGAGCGGACAGCAAAGAAAGCCACCGCAGAATCTGGGCGCACAATGATGAACAAGACGCTGTGCTGAACGACCACGAGACCCGCCTGCGGGTGCTGGAAAACAAGAACTGATGCAATCTTAGCTAGTAACTAGCTTAAAATTAACTCTAACTAACTCTAACTAACTCTAACTAGCGAAAGGGGATTTTGAAAATGGACAAAGCAAAAATCCTTGCCTGGCTGCACGCAGCAGGCATCCGTGCCATCAAGACGGTGGCACAGACTGCCGTGGCGACCATCGGCACCGCCGCCGTGCTGGGTGACGTCAACTGGGTGGCGGTCGGCAGCGCTGCGGTGCTGGCCGGTGTGCTGTCGCTGCTTACCAGCATTGCGGGCCTACCGGAGCTGCCCGACGCCGACGGCGACGGCATCCCGGACGAAGCCGAATAATGGGAATGCCCCCATCCAATAAGGATGGGGGCATTTTTTATTTTTCACGATTTATGCACCGTAAAACAGATTCCAAGTAGGAGATTGTGCTTGCTAATGCAGCCAAGTGTCTTAGGCGATCAAATGAGACAGACCCATCCAAAAGGGCTTTTGACCAAGAGCTCTCTGATTTTTCGGCAATAGCAGAAATCAAGCTGTTTTTGCAGCCTCCCCTATACTCGAAAAACGGGTCAAGATAGAATTCGAGCCAGGTTTCGCAACCGTATGGGTAATTGGTATCATGGCAATAATGTAACGCATCGTGGTCAAACTCTTTTGCATATTTGCGCTCTTCTTCTGTCAGAGCCGCCCACTCACCCCTTAAATCGTCCGCCAATCTTTCAAGGTTTTCCAGTTTCGCAAGAAAAACGTTGTTATTTTCCATTATCCTTTTTCCTCCAGTTTTTATAATTTCCAGTTTTTACGCGCCTGTCTGGCCGGGGCTTTCGTCCCCGGCATTTTTTATTTGGTCGTCCGCATCAAGGATGAACTGCCGCACGGCCGCTTTGGCGTTGTCCGGCAGCCTCCAGTAGGCGCGGATAATGGCGCGGATGGTCGGGTCGGTGCTCATGTGAATTTGGTCGAAGATTAGCTCCAGCTCTTCATCTTCCGAAAGCTGGCGCAGCATTTCGCCCTCGCCGGTTTCAAGCCATTCACGGTTAACGCTAAATTTTTCGCAAATTGCAGACAAAATTGCATTCGAAGGGTTGCGCAGCCCGGTTTCCCAGCTTGTAACCGTTCCTTCTTTTACGCCAAACAGCGCACCAAATTCGGCTTGCTTTATCCCTGCATTTCGGCGAATCTCTTTCATGCGCTCACCGAGCGTCATACAATCACCTCCTTTGATTATATTATAGCACAAATCTTTACAAAGTCAAGATTTTTTTAAAAAAGGGGTTGACATCTTTACAGAGTAGGGGTATAATATAGATACAGTAAAGGAAAGCACAACCCACAGGGCAGGAGGAAATGAAAATGAATAAAACGGTTGAGGTTAATTTCTGGAAGCGCATGGGCAATCCCGAAGTTATGGGGTGGGCCGTTGCAGATAAGGCCCGGCAAATCGCTGAGTTCATTGGGACGATGGATGGATGGAAAGCGACCGATATAAACCTGATCCTCCTGAAAAGGGAAATCGAGGATTCCGAAGTCATTGACCGAATCATGTTCAACAACCGCAAGGCATTTATCTTCATTCCGCCCATTGGTGCATATTATCCCACCTGATGATGGCCGGACGGCAACCGGACGAAACCCCGCAAGGGGTCGCGGGAAGCCGCAGAAAGGGGGTGCAGAGATGCCCGAAAAGGAAAAAGTAAAGGATGTGCAGGCGCTGGCCGATACGCTGGACAGCTTGCCGGAAACGGTGAAGCAGCGAATCCTGGGCGTGGCCGAAGGCTACCAGCTGGCGATTGACGCCAGCAAGGAAAAGGAAGGGAGCGAAAGCGCATGAAGCCGGAATTAACTCCATCGGAGGCGGTCAGCATCATGCAGGACGCAGGCAGCACGTTAAGCCTTGAGAGTTTCAAGCGCTGCCTGCGGCAGGACAAAATCCCCGGCGGATTGTACGCCGCCAGCGAAGGGCAAGGCCAGAGCGCTATCTACAAGGTTTTTGCACTGCCGTTTTTCGGCTGGCTGCGCAACATCCTGCCGCTGGCCGATGAAAGCATCAAGAAATGGGAGGCACACCAATGAGCAGCAAAAAAGCCGCCACCGTGGTAGCGCACGGAAAGCGGCAGACAAAAACATCCAAACTCATTATAACACTTGCCCGCACCGTTTGCAAGGGGTTGGCCGCCGGTATGATCGGTGTGTCCTTTGCGCTGCTGGTCCACGGCCACCTGCTGGCCTGCATCGCGGTCTTTGCCGCTGCGGCGCTGCTGGCGTGGGCGGTGGAAAGATGAAGCGGAAAGGCACCGGCGAAGATTGCTTGCACTGCACCCTGCCGCCGGAGCGCTGTCACGGGTGCAGCAAGAGCCGGAAATCGGCTTACAATGCGAGGGAAAAGAAAGCCACGCGCACAGACAAAACGGCTGTAAAGCTCGTAACAAGCGGGCTTGCACGGAAATTTGGAGGGAACTAAAATGCGTGACATTATCGACAAGGAATTTTACACGGCGCTGGAAATCATGAATCTGGGGGCGGGAATGTATAGCGTTAAGGTGGACGGCAAAAGCCTAGAAAACTTCATCGGTGGGTTTTCGCGCCTCAACGCGCACAAGAGCACCGGCGTGATTCCGGCGCAGGTGACGGTCCACATCACCGACTTGAGGGACTGACGATGAATGAGGCAATGCGCGGCTTGCTGTTCAACGAACGGTTTTACAGCACGGAGCCGCCGGACTATGATTTTCCAAGCTGCGGCGCGGCGGATGAATACGGCAACCCGATATACTGCCGTGACTGCATCTGGAAAAACAGCTGCGCGGACAGCGATTGCAAGGAGGACTAACAATGGAAATCAAATTAAATCCGTGCCCGTTTTGCGGGAGAAAGGCAAAGCTGGGCGACCGCGAAGTCTATGAAGCTGTGCAAGAGAAATACGGCAAGGCATGCCTTAAGGTATCTTGCGAAAACCCAGAATGTGCGGCGGCAATCCTTGTGTGCAACAGAACAAACGGACCGTTACCGTATGAGGTTATGGCCGAAAAGGCGGCCGAAAAGTGGAACAGGAGGGCATGATGGACGAGAAAAGCGTGTTCGCCGAGCTTTTTGCGGTGAACGTGAACGAGCACACCGAGACCAAAAAAAGCGACGGCACCGAACTGACTTACCTGTCGTGGCCGTTCGCGTGGGCGGAAGTCAAAAAGCGCTACCCCGGCGCGACGTATGAAATCATCAAGCAGGAAAACGGCCTTCCCTATGTTTACGACGAAAACACCGGCTATATGGTCAGCACCCGCGTCACGATCAACGGCGTCTCGCATGAGATGTGGCTGCCTGTGATGGACGGGGCAAACAAAGCTATGAAATCTGCACCTTACATCTACAAGGTGAAAAACAAAAACTTTCGCTACGCCAAGAAATGCGAGGACGGCGTGTACCGCGATGGCTACGGAAAAGAACAGCCAGAATTTTTTGAAAAGACAGTGAACGCCGCCACGATGTTTGACGTTAACAAGGCCATCATGCGCTGCCTGGTCAAAAATCTCGCCATGTTCGGCCTGGGCCTCTACATCTACGCTGGCGAAGATTTGCCGGAAATCGAGCAGCCGCCCGCGCCGGAGCCTGTCAAGGCGGATTCCCCCGCCGTTGAGGTGCAGGTCGCAAAAGACATGTGCGCGACGGCCATGCGCGCCTACAAGCAGCGCAGCGGGAAGGCGGACAAGGACATCAACAACGCCGTCCGCGAGTTCATCGGCAAGAACTATAAGGACTTCACCGCCGATGACTGGCGCGCAGCGGCGCAGGCGGTGGAGAGCTGGAAATGATTCTGCTTGACTTCGCCGATGCGCGCTTTGACGCACTGACCGGCACGTTGTGCATCAAGCCGAAAAACCTGCCGATGGTGCTGCAATGGCTGCTGCGCGAGTACAAGGACGGCGTTACACACACCGCCGAAATCAAGCGATTTCGCAAGCGGCGCAGCAAGAACGCCAACGACCTGTGCTGGGCGATGTGTGAGCAGCTGGCCGACGCTATCCGCAGCACCAAAGATGAGGTCTACCGCGACCAAATCCGCAAGGTGGGCGTTTACAAAGACTTCCACCTGCCGCCGGACGAAGCGAAGACTTTTCGCGCCGCATGGGCGCAGCTTGGCACCGGTTGGCTGACCGAGCAGGTAGACGATGACGGGCCGCTGCTGGTCATCCGCGCCTACTATGGGTCGAGCCGTTACAACACGAAGCAGATGTCGCGGCTGATTGACAGCTTAATGGAAGACTGCGAGGCAGTCGGCATTGTGACCATCAGCGACAGCGAAAAGGCGTTGCTGATGGACGATTGGAGGGACGCCATGACAAATGACTACGGCGCGCCGCTAGATTCCAACGGCTACGCGCCGAGCATCTTTGAGACAGACCACTGCTTTTGCTGCTTTTTGGGGGCCAGCGCAACAGGCGCGAATCTTGCCCGGCATGAGATTTTCGGCGGCCCCAACAGGCAGAAAAGCAAGCGTCTTGGCCTGTGGGTGCTTTTGTGCCCCCGATGCCATGAGGCCATGCACACCGATGCACGGCGCGGCAAGGCGCTGAAAGCGCTGGGCCAGATGCAGGCAATGCAATATTACGGATGGACGACACAAGAATTTATCACTGAATTTTATAAAAATTACCTTTAGGAGGGTGAAAAAATATGAACGTTGTAGCTGTAATTGGTCGGCTCGTGGATGAGCCGCAAATTCGGCAAACTCCAGGCGGGAAAAGCGTTGCCACGTTCCGTATTGCCTGCAACCGCAAAAGGGATGAGGCGGATTTTTTTAACGTCGTTGCCCGGGAGCGCACAGCAGAGTTTATTTGCCAGTATTTCGGCAAGGGGGCGCAGATCGGGATTACTGGCCGCATGCAGTCCAGAAATTACAAGGACAAGCAAGGGAACAACCGTACTGCCGTTGAGATCGTGGCCCAGCAGGTGAGCTTCTGCGGGGCAAAGCCACGCGCAGAGGAGCCGAACTCCGCAAGCAATGGCACCTTTGCCCCTGTTGAGGATGACGGCGATTTGCCTTTCTAGTCCAGTGAACCGTCCGAACAGTAACTTTTCACTTTCCGTCTGAAAAAATCAGGCGGGATTTTTTATAAAAACCGTTTACAATATATGTATATATGTGTTATCATATTCTTACAGAAATGAGGTGATAGCATGATGTATCGAATTAAGGAAGTTGCACAGATTCTTGGATTTACCGAGCGGGCGGTCCGCGAATGGGTTAGAACCGGGAAAATCAAGGCCGTAAAGATTATGTCTGAATGGCGTATTCCCGAAGAAGAAGTAGATCGTTTGAAGCGGGGCGAGTAAATGGCAGAGCGTCGAATGTTTTCTAAGTCTGTGATTGACAGCGATATGTTTCTTGATATGCCGCTTTCTGCACAGGCTTTGTATTTTCATCTGTCCATGCGCGCAGATGATGACGGATTTGTGAACAACCCGAAAAAGATTCAGCGCATGATTGGCGCAAGCGATGATGATTGCAAAATTTTGGTTGCGAAAAAGTTCATTATCCCGTTTGAAAGCGGGATTATAGTCATCCGTCACTGGAAAATTCACAACTACATCCAGAAAGACCGGTACAAAGAAACGGTTTATCTTGATGAAAAATCCCAAATTTCTACTGATCGAACCGGCGCTTATGTATCAGAACCGCGTCCAGCATGTATACAGCCTGTATCCACTTTGGATACCCAGGTTAGGTTAGGTAAGGATAGTATAGGTAATGATAGATTAGGTGAGGAAAGCAAAGGCGAAACCAAGAAGAAGCGCAAGCGCTTCACGCCCCCAACTGTCGAAGAAGTCCGTTCCTATTGTCAGGAAAGAAACAACGGTATAGATCCTGACGCTTTTGTGGACTACTACACGGCCAGAGGTTGGAAGTACGGACAGGGAAAGCCGGTTGAAGACTGGAAAGCTGCTGTCAGGACGTGGGAGCGCCGGGAGAGCAAGCCGAAGAAAAGCAGCCTGCCGACCGATGCAGACTATGCGCCGCTGTTTGACATATGATAAGAGATAGGAGGAAGAAATGGAAATCAAACTGCCGGATTTTAAGACCAAAAGAAACCCGGGTGACTATGAGCAAGACGGCCTATTGTACTGCGGGAAATGCAAAACGGCAAAACAAACCCGCGTGAATATCCTGGGGACCGTCCGAACGGTTCCTTGCATGTGTACCTGTGAGCAGGAACAGTACGAACAGGAAAAGGCAGAGCGCCGGGAGCGGGAACGATTGATGGCGATTGACCGGGCGCGGCATGAGGCTTTCCAGGACGGCCGCATGATCGTATGGACGTTTGAACAGGACGATGGAGCAAACGCCCGGTTATCAAAAACCGCCAGAAAGTACGCCGAGAACTTCAAACACTTTCTGAGCAGCGGGCGCGGCCTGCTGCTGTATGGGAATACAGGTACAGGAAAGACGTTCGCTGCCTGCTGCGTCGCAAACAAGCTCATAGACGATGGCTATTCTGTGCTTGTGAAGAACTTCAGCACGATTGCGAACGAGCTGCTTTCGACGTGGGACAAAGATGAATACATGGAAGATCTGAACGGCGTGAGCCTGCTTGTGCTGGATGATCTGGACATTGAGCGGCAGTCGGAATACATGCAGGAAACGGTATACAATGTCATTGATGGAAGATACCGTGCCGGGAAGCCCGTGATTGTGACCACCAACCTGACCGCCGAGCAGCTGAAGAACCAGGAAAGCGTGGAGAAGCGGCGGGTTTACAGCCGGTTGATTGATATGTGCATTCCTGTCCCGGTAAGCGGTGAGGACAGACGGTACAAGCGAGCGCCTGCGTCACTGGCTGAGGATATGGCTATTTTGAACGGTAAAGGGTAAGGACACAAATGTCACTACCAGACAGGGAGGAAACTATGAAAAAATTTGAACTTACAAGCGAGTTTATCACGAACGTGTTTGGCGTGAAGCTGTTTCGCATCCGTGCTCTTATTGAGTTCGGTGACGTCAAGGTTGGTGATAAAGGTGGATTTGTTGAGAAGGAGGAAAATCTTTCGCAAGACGGCAACGCCTGGGTCTACGACAACGCCTGGGTCTACGACAACGCCCGGGTCTACGGCAACGCCCGGGTCTACGACAACGCCCGGGTCTACGACAACGCCCGGGTCTCCGACAACGCCCGGGTCTACGGCAACGCCTGGGTCTACGACAACGCCCGGGTCTACG
>ERZ1090879.277-NODE-277-length-33829-cov-5.912240_pt1 | contig 33829 bp, 31 predicted proteins | sample MGYA00478472_ERZ1090879 | MGnify/ENA primary metagenome ERZ1090879 (study PRJEB33644, sample SAMEA5815723) | chicken gut metagenome | biome: Chicken; feature: Gastrointestinal Tract; material: Caecum | place: Ireland | collected 2019-01-01 | study: A study of the... | reverse complement strand
AACAATAAGCCTTGCAGAACTTGAAAGTTCAACTTTGTTTTCATGCGGGGCACCAGACTAGAATAATACGAACCAAGAAGGCGATTCGAGGTTCGTATTATTTTTTGCAAGAGATTTCTTCGGCGCCATTGTCCGCTTGGATCAGCACCTCTGAATTTGCGCTTTTTCGGTCGGCTTAGGTTAGCATAGTTCCTCGCGGACGTCAACGGTCGCAAAATCGTCGCTTAAAACACCCATAGAAACAACTTTTGAGCTGAGTAGAGAAAGTTTTTCCTTGCTCGGCTCTTTTTTTGTTTATAAGCCATTTTACGCGCCCATAACGCAACGATTTTGTCTTTGTCCCGTTGACTTCCGCAGACCGACCAACAAGATACTTTCTTTCCACCGTCCTATGCACCTCCGCCTGTTGCCCGAAAAAGGCAAATACAAATTCAAGAGGTGAAACAAAATGGAAATGTTGGTAACCAAGTTCTCAAAAGGAAAGTATCGCAACGAAGGTGAATTGTTCAATGAACCTATCTCTGCCGAGAACGTCAAACTCATGGGCGAAATGATCGCATTGCAAGCATTGCGTACCGTAAAGAAGTTTGACACGAAAGTTGCGGACAAGATGTACATCGGTTTAATCAAAGACCTGCACCATATGGGCGAGATAGACTATACCGTATCGGACGGTTATGATGTAGCACAGACTGCTATCTGCTTTCTGTATCAATTCGCAGGCAGAAAAGTATCCGAGATTTACGGCAAAGACCGCAAAGGAAAGGAGATCAGTATAAAACTTGCCTGTTATCGTGAAGTAGACCACTTTATCAATCTTCTTCGTAACAGACCGGACAGGAATGGAACTGTTGTTGAATCTATTGACTTCACGGATTATAAGGCTCTGCCAATGGATCCCGTAAACTGCTTTGAACAGGAACAGACGGATTACACGAAATACGATGAACTTGTCGGCGCATTGCAGTTATCTGCATTGGAGCTTGCTATCCTGAACTGCTATATGAATTGTATGAGACAAGCCGAAGTATGCGCTGAACTCGGCATTGGCAGAGGAACTATCAATCACCGAAAGGCAAGCATTCGTCAGAGATATTACAGACTATACGGCGAAATTTGATATGATGCTGAATTTCATGCAAACATAAAGGCAGACATCATAATCTAATGTCTACCTTGCCTTTTAGTCTGACAAATGCGCTTTATCAGTATTTATTGTTTCCACACATCCTTCAATATTTCCCAGCTATCCGAATGGATATCGTCGCTATAATTTTCCGTGCAGATACACAATTCTTCGCTTTGCTTGTCGTATCGGACAAAGCCGCCTTTTATGCCGTGCTTTTTCAGATATGATTGCAGTACTTCAAACTTTTTTGGCGAGAAGATATCAATGTCTTCGCTGTCTCCGCTACGAGTAAATCCGCCTTTTGTTTCGATAATCCAAGTTTCACCGCTTACAGACAAAACATAATCGGGATAGAATAGCTTTTGCGCGCCGCTGTTGTCGTTATATACGATTGAAAAATACTCATCGCCTTTGTCGCCGTTTTTATAAATCCAATCCACAGCCTCGCAAGTTTCGCAAAACTTCTCAAACTTCTTTTCCGAAGACGAACGCGGCTCTGCCGATAACAAGTACCCCTGATACACGTTTTTAGTGCTTTCGGTTTGCACCTTGCTTGTGGCGTCATAAGTGAACAGCATGGATTGCGGAATTGTAAATGCTTTTTCGGAAACGGGATTGTCCGAGATAACCATTTGCGCAAGTTGCGCCGCCATGGCTTCACGGAAGGCGCGGCGCAATGTGTCCGTGTTATTGATGACGAAGGCATACAGTTCACGCGAGGTAAGAGCCAGTACCTTTTCCGAATAGGAATATTTTTCCCCGAACAGCTTGCCAATGATAGTATTCATATAGGCGTACTGCATTCCAATTTCTAATCCGATTTTTCCGACTTCATGATGATATTCCCGTCCGTGTGCATGGGTATTGATATCTTCTATAATGGCAATATCATTTAAATTTTCATGTTTCGGTAACTTTTCCAATTCTGTGACATTACCCGAAAATGCGTGACGTATGATTTTATCCGAAAAAATATACCCTTTGCTTTCCATACGAATACGGTTCTGCTTTTTATCACCGGCTAACCCATATTCGCTCTTCAAATATTTTGCAATAGATGAAAGCGCCCGGCGCGGGTCGCGTAGGTCTGTAACCATAGTGCGCTGCTCTTTCGTAAGCGTAACAGACTTATATTCGTTCTTCAAAAACAGCGTCTTTGCTTCCAATGCCGATTTTCCGAGGCTCATCTTTGCGCCTTGCGTAAACGTATCGTCAAAGGTATAAAGATAACAGCTGTCAAGCTCATCATTATCGTAATGCATGGCTTCAGGCATACGGCGAATACGTCCGATTGTCTGTATTGTAAAGCTTTCGTTTTTGGTAAATCGTAATTTTACAAGAATTTGAGCTCGCGGACAATCCCAGCCGACGGCAACCGCTTGTTTGAAGATAAGGGCAATTTGTTCGCCGTTATTTTTCGTTAAATTATCATGATTTTCCTGCCTACCGGACACCCAAAGCGCAAGCGTTCCTGCCTCGTATGTAATGCCTTGCTTTTCAAAAAACTTTTCAACCGTTTCAAGAAGCGCATCCGAATTGTTTGGAAGCTGCACAAGAATAAGAGGATTGATTCCTTTGTTGCGTTGCAAGAAAAGTGAACGTAATTCCCGCTGCTTTTCTAGTGCTTTCTCCAGCAGATAATCGCTTTTGGTGTAGTCGTTGTCCAGTTGTATGGTTTGCGGAAAATCTTCATTGATGACGATCAGTTTTTTGATCAGTCCCTCTGCGATGACGTCCTCCTCCGCAACATCAACGAGCTTTGCCCGTTCGTTTGGCAACGGCGTTGCTGAGCTGCGAATAATTTTATCCGCCCTGAACATTTGCAGAATCTCATCAGCTTTGACCGTGTTGCCCTGATGGCTTTCGTCAATTATGATCTTAAAGGACAATCCATCATCAAAAGCTTTTGCGATCCATTCATAAAAATTGGTACGTTCACTATCCTTCAAAGCATTGTTGCTCTTTTTATTTAACTTTTCCCAGTTAATAAAGCAAGTGTCGTTTTCGGCAAAACCGTCCGTCATGATGTCGGCAAGAAGCTTTGTCTGCGCATTGTGGATATATCTGTCCATCTTTGCCTTGCTCTGTTCTTCCAGATCCCCCGCCCCGGGAGTAAGCCATACAAATACCGTCTTTGTATGCCCATGCATATACTCGTCCATAAAGTGGGTTAGAATGATTGTTTTGCCGCTGCCGGTGGGACTTTTCAGAATAATATCGCGGCAAGGCGTTTCCATAGCCTCTAACAGCTCCTTGATCGCCTTCAACTGAAATTGCATAAGATCGATATTCATTTTTAGCCCTCCAATTCGCGATAGTAATAATCGGGGATAATCTTTACAGCAATGCTGCGGTCTTTGAACAATATTTCCTGCGCTTCACTCGGTAATACGTCGTGTCCGAGATAGACTGTTTTACAAACTTTTGGAATATTTGCGGTAAAATTATCAAGCTCCTGTTCCGTCAGGATAATGGCGATCTCGGCATTTCCGTTAAAGTTAATACCGTTTTCCAGCTCCACAAGCTCACGAATATGTTTTAATAGCTCATCCGCATATTCATAGTACAGCTTGTCCGAAATAGGTATAAAGTCAGTTTTATAGTATTTAAGGCTTGCCTGATATTTGTCTCGCTCAATAACGCGTTTAATGCGCTCGTATGTAACGCCGCGGCAAATATTGTTCTCGTTATTTGTGCAGAGAATAAATTTACGTGAGCCGCCGTCTTCGGCGTTGAGCTTCATAACGGCATGGCCCGTAGTACCGCTGCCTGCAAAGAAGTCTAGGATAGTTATATTGTTTAACGGATACAAATAACACAGAAATTTTATAAGTGTTGAAGGTTTTGGATAATCAAAAACCTTACCTTTGCCCATAATATCATTTAATTCCTTTGTACCACTTTCTGATGTTCCAATTTCGAAATATTTTTCCTTTTTTAATTTCCCATCTTTTGTAATAACACGTATAAAATATTCAGACAAAAAATATGAAGAAACATTACCAATGAAATCTTTATAATAAGATTTTTTTCTTGGCTGTGCCGAACCATCTACACCCCAATATATTTGACCAGCTTTATCAAGTTTTTCAAAAACCTCTGGAGAATATATCCAAGCTTCAGTATGCTTAATTCCTGTTGGTGATATAACGGTATAAACAGGGCGTCCATCATTGCGTACTTTGCCTGAAGTCTTATATGGCCCATTAGGATCATTGTCAGGATTTATATATCCTTCGTCATCATATTTTTTCTTGACTCGCTTCAAATAAAAACCCAGTAAGTTTTTTTCATCGCCGATGTTATCCTTATCAAAGGCCTTAAGCCAAAATTGATTTTTATCCTTTGCATAAACTAAAATATATTCTGTGATGTCAGAAAAAAGCGGCTCTGTGTAATATAAAGAAGATCTGCACTTCCAAATCAAATTTGTTACATAATTATTTACGGAAAAGATATCATCGCATAATAGCTTCAGCGAAGAAACTTCTATACTATTTATACTTATAAAAATCAGCCCCTTATCTTTAAGCAGCTGTTGAGCAATTTTCAGCCTTTTCTCCATAAAAGAAAGCCACTTACTATGACGAAACATATCATTGTTATCAACGAAATGGTCGTCATATATGAAATCTCTATGTTCTTTATTGCCCATGTTATACGGCGGATCGATATAAATAAGGTCAATTTTCCCCTTATGAGTCTTTTCGAGCAGTTGTAATGCGGCAAGGTTATCCCCTTCGATCAAAAAGTTCATCTGCCCGCCGTTATCGATAAAGAGGTCTTTTTCTTCTGTCAATACAGGCGTGTTTGCTTCCAAAATCTCGTCAATCGCTTCGCGGTGTTCTTCAAACACAAGTCCGTACTTTTTGCCCTTAATGTCCTTTTCAATATCTGCAATATAGGCGAGGAGCTTTGCGGTGTTCTCATCCTGAGGCGCGGCAGCGATATATGACTTTATCGCCTTTATCTTTGCAACCAACTGTTCACGTTTTTCCTTTGAAACATTCGTCGACACATTGCTTTGCCACCAAATACTGGATTTATTTGATGAACAAACACATTCATTGAATGTTCATCGAATATTGTAATCAGTGAACAAACACATATCATTTCGTGCATAAATTAGACGTTCGATGAACAAGTAAAGCTTTGCCCGGCCATTAACGTTGACTTTACAAGCCATTTCGGCTATAATATTCTATGAAAAAGGACATCAATTACAATAACACATGAACAAATTATAAGAGTTTTCCGAGGCGGTTCATCATGTCGGCCTTATGCTCCATAAGGGAGTGAGCATAGCGGTTGAGCGTGACGGCCGGGTTCTTGTGACCGAGGATTTCGGAGAGCGTCTTTACGTCCATGCCGCATTCGAGGGCACGGGTGGCGAACGTATGCCGCAGGGAATGGAATCCTTTGTGCGGTATATTCAGCCTTTTCAGGAGCAATTCAAAACTTCGCTGGTAGGAACGAACAGACACAGGCTTTCCGTTTGCAGCTACTACGAAGGGCGAATCGCTCTTTTTCTTTATGCCTTTCAGGATAGGCAGCAACTGTTTCGGCAGCGGTATCACGCGGCGGGAAGTGGCGGTTTTAGGCTCGTCTATAATAAGCCCGTCTTTGCCGTCGTGGCAGGACTTGGAAACGGTGAGAATGCCTTTTGTAAAGTCTATATCGCTCCACTGCAAGGCAATAAGCTCGCCAATGCGCAGACCACTGTACAGACAGAGGAGAATGCCGTACAACTTATCTTTCTTTCCGTTCAGGATTGCCTGCTCTATTTGCTTTTGCTCGATAAGGGTAAAACACTCCACGGGCTTTTCTTTCAGCTTCGGGCGTTTGAGTTTATCTGCCGTGTATTCTTTTGTCAGTCCCAACAGGTGTACCGTTTTGAGAGAACTCTGAATGACGGAAATTATAGCGTTCACGCTGTTGGCAGATAAGCCTTTGCCCGTCTTGCAGTTGCCGCTCTGCAAAAGCTCAGTTATAAACGATTGCAGGACGAGTGGAGATAAATCGTTTAGCTCCATGCCACCGAGCTTATTCCTGATATGCTGCTCTATGATGAGCCTGTACCGTTCGTAAGTCCGCACCTTGACGGACGGGCGGATGTAGTTTTCCATCCATTGAATGAGCCAATCTATGTATTTCATATTCCCTCCAAAACAGGTGATTTTTTTGAAAATGGCAGTTAGGTGTGCGCTTGGCTTATATACAAGTCGGCGGCGTAGCTGACGGTGCGGCTGACGCCGCACCGTCACTCGCTCGCTGCGCTCGCGGGCGCCGAAGCCAAGCGCACGCCCGAACGGACAAACAGACTAAAACCGTACGAAAGCGCGGCGGCGCGGAGCCGTCCCCGCTAACCCGCTTTGGGGATCGGCTGCCGCTTTTCCCACCGCGCACGGCTTTCTTTCATCGGGTTTTTATGTTGCTGTTTGTAGCCGTTACAGGACGGCGCGCTATGTAACTTTCGGAAGTTACGCTATCACTTCGGTGCTTACCGTGCCGAGATACTCTCCGTCCTCCCAGCAGCTGAATTTGTCCGAAAGAATGAACTTCTTTTCGTTCTCCCCGTAAGGGCAGATGATGTCGTCGTCCATGACGTCCGTCACGAAGTAGCGATACAGCCCTCTGGAATAGACGAGTTTTTCACCTGTCTTTTCCAAATACTTCGTAAGATACCGTATCGCCTGCGGCACTTCGGACGAATGGTCTATGGGCTTGAAATCGTTTCTGCCGAACTTCTTGCCGAAGAAGTCGTTCTGATACGTCGTGCGCATTTTCCGCGCTCGCGTATCGAAGTCCCGTACTTCCTCGTTCCTGCCGGGCAGCGTACCTTCGGGGATGTAGAATATTCCGTGGAAGTGCATCCGCTTTGTTTCGGGAGCACGTTCCCATACGCCTATGTACAGCCAGCCTTTGCGCGAACTGAAATGCTGCAAGCACCTGCTCAATGTCTTCCGGAAACTTTCTTCGTTGTGCAGTTTGTCATCGAACGTGAAAGTCACGAAAAAATTGAATTGCTGCTGGTTGATCTTCCGCCACAGCCGCGATTTGCGGCAGATCATGTTGCGGTGTTTCCGCTCGAGATTTTGCTCTACGAACTCCGCGCAAAGCTCATAGCTTTTGAAGTAGGGCGCCATCTCTTTACAGATATACTCTTTGCGTTCGCGCCGTTTCATGCCGGCGCTTTTTTGATACAATTCCTCGAACAGTTCCTTGCGCGTCATGCGCCGTTCTTTGGGTATCGTATCGGTTTTCTCCCGCTCCGCAAGGGCGGTGTTGCTTTCGTCCGTGTTTTCCACGAGCGGGGTTGCCGATCCCTCGGCGTGTTCCTTGACGGTGATCACTTCTTCGGGAACCTTACGGCGTTTCCCTGCATAGGGGTTCGGCTTGTAAGGTATCCCGATATAATGCCCGCCGTCTGAATAAACTTTTACTTTGCCATACGGCATACTTGTATCCTCCTTTGAATAAAATGAATTTCTGCTCTTCATTTCTTCCGAGGGCGGATGAGGTGTGTTCACCTTCTTTTTCATACGGGATTACGTCAGCCGTTTTGCCGCGCGCTCTGTTCCGTCCGTATGCTTTACTTGCTTTCTTTTATCTTTTCAAAATATTCGTTCATCCGCATTTCCAGAGAAGAAACGAAGAGGTCGTACTCGTCCTCGGTCATGTGCTCAATGTCGGGTTTGCCCACGACAAAGACTTTTATGCCGAGCGGGTTTCTTTTGACCTCTGTCTCTTCCAATCACATCACCTCCTGTCAGATAAAAGTCGTTTCCGTCAGTCCATGTCATTTACGGCTCTTTCGTCCGCGCGAAGCCGCCAGCCTTCCGGATACGTCCGTCCGGCAAAACGTTCGTCGTACATGGCGTCGAGTTCGGGCGTGCGGCGAAAACGGTAATCCGCGTTCAACGTGAAATTACCGAATTTTTCGTTCTGCACGATACCGATGCGCTGTGCAATGATGAACCGCTTGGTGCGGTACACGTTGCACTTTTTGCAATACATCTCGAACATTTCCTTTGTCATGCCGATTTCCTCCTTTTTGATATATTCTCTCGGAGATACTCCAAAAGTTTCTTGTTTTTCATGCGGACATATTCGCAGCAGTAGTTGAGTTCTTCCGCCGCGGACTCCTGCGTCAGCCCCTTGACGTACAGTTCGAAGTAGATCCTGTATAGATCGAGAGGGGCGTCGCTAATGACTTCCGCGTATAATCTCACAAGATCCGCCGTCTTGTGCGGAAGAACTTGAAAGGCGGCGTCCATCTTCGCCTTGTCCGCATAGTACAGGCGAATGGTTTTCAATTCTTTTCGGATTTCTTCCGTCGTCATAGCGTTCCTCCCGCTTTTTCTTTCAGTCTGTCATGGTAAGTCGCAAGCTTTTTGCGACTTTCAAGAAAGTTTTATCAGCCAAATAGGAAGACTATTTTCCTATTTGAAAAACTTTCTCAACTTTTTTTCTTCTGTCATTTAACCACTCAAATACGACACTTTTTGACGTATTTGAAAAAGTTTTTTCGAACGTCACAATGCGTTCCTCCGTTTTTTGCGGCCTTATCTTAGCCGTCAAATAGGCAAGGTTTTTTGCCACTTTGAAAAAGTTTTTCAACTTTTTTTCGGCTACATTAACCCACCTGAACAGGACAGTTTCTGACCTGTTATAAAAAATTTCCGAAAAAACAAAAGACCGCGACCGCAGACAAATTACAGACGATCTCTCGTCCGCATTGCCTGACAGTCACGGTCACCCGGTTATTTCGTCAATTCTTCGGTTTGGGGCTGTGCCCGACTACTTCCGCTGGTCTTTTCCCACAGTCAGAATACGTTCCTCCGTGATATGAAGCCGTTCGGCTTGTTTGTGCTTCTATTTTACCAAATCGGCAGATCTTTTTCAAGCAGCTTCACCGTGAGTAAACCGATACAAAACCGACACAAAAGGTATAGTTTCGGTATAGTCAAGCGATACTCGGCGATCCTTTTCCCGCAAACTTAAACGGCGAGCCGATTCTGCCTTTCGTCTTCGGGATGTTGGGAGAGCGGCTTTGTCCGTCAAAGGCACTCGACAATTTTGAGAAAACCGCAAAAGGGAAAACACAAACAAAATTCCCTCGCGTCCCTTGCGGGCAGACCTTTGACCGACTGCGCCTTGCTCTCCCGTTTCGGGTGCGCCGAAAGGCAGAAAAACGTACCGAAACGATATCCCTTCCGTTGGGATTTTGTACCGGTACGTTTGGGAACATATGGGAAACACTACGCTTCCCGTACCTGTTCATCCCTGCCGTAAAGGCGTACAATGTAAGCAAAAAATTTCAGGAGGAACACTGCCAATGAAACAGCGGTAATCTATGCGCGTTACAGCAGCGACTCGCAAACGGAACAGTCCATCGAAGGACAAGTCCGCGTCTGCAAACAGTTCGCGGAAAAGAACGATCTTCTCGTCGTCGATCAGTATATCGACAGGGCGACCACGGGAACGAACGACAACCGAGCGGCATTTCAACAAATGCTGCGGGACAGCAAAAAAGCCCAGTGGGGCGCGGTCATCGTTTACAAATTAGACAGGTTCGCCCGAAACAAGTACGAATCGGTCGTCAATCGCAAAAAGCTCAAAGACAACGGCGTTGAACTCGTTTCCGCTATGGAGAATATCCCCGACACGCCCGAAGGCAAGCTGTTCCTTGCCGTCATCGAAGGGTTCAACGAATATTTCTCGGAAGATCTGAAACAGAAAGTCAACCGCGGCTTGCGCGAAAGCTGGCTCAAAGGCAACGCCACAGGCGGTCATCCGCCTTTCGGATATGTCATCAAAGACAAGAAATACGTCATAGACGAAGCCGAGGCAGAGGTAGTGCGCGAGATATTCATGAAATACGCGCAGGGATATAAAGCCGTCTCCATTGCCGAAGATCTGAAAACACGGAATATTCGTCGTAAATGCGGAAAACATATAAACCACAAATACGTCTATGTTATCCTGCACGACAAACGATATATCGGAGAAGTTACTCATCAGGGAACGACTTACTACAACATCTTTCCGCCCATCATCGCAAATGAGGTCTGGAACCAAGTGGACGCCATCAATCGGGAGAACAAAATATCGCCCAGCCGCAAGAAAGAGATATTCGATTACATACTTTCGGGAAAGCTCATCTGCGGAAACTGTAAACACCGCATGAGCGGAGAAAGCGGAACATCGAGAAACGGAGAGATCCATTACTACTATGTCTGTCTCTCAAAACGGCGCGGAAAGGCGGACTGCGATTGCAAAGCCGTCAAAAAACAGGAACTTGAAGATTATGTCATCGACGCCACCGTATCCATGCTGCAACGAAACAGCATTATCACGAAAATCGCGGAGACAATAGTCAAAGTGCATGAAAAGATAATGCGGGACAATTCCGGCTTGCAGATACTTATCAAAAAGAGAGACGAAGCGAAACGAGCCGCCGACAATATCGTGAAAGCCATAGAGCAAGGCATCATCATGGACTTTACGAAAGACAGGCTGGCGACGTTACAGGATGAACTGAACAGGCTGGACATCGAGATAAACAAGGAATCGCAGAAAACCTACGCCCATGTAACCGTGGAAGATGTGGAAAAGTATCTGCTCTCCAAAGTCTTCGAAGACCCGGACGACATAAAGACGCGCAAACTGCTCGTCAACACCTTCATCCGCGACATTCTCTGGTACGGCGACCACATCGTCATCACCTACAACTTCCAAGAGTACGCCGCGACGGACAGGTTCTGCAAATCCTATGTGGAACAATTAGAAAAGCAGGTCGGGGAGGCTTCCCGATCTGCTTCTTCTTTCCCCCTGTGTTCGTACAAATTCCGGCACTCTGCACCAGAGAAAAAGAGTGCATTTGGCACTCTTTTTTCTTTTCTATCCTTGCATGAGTTCAAAGTCTTTTTTGCCCTTGCATATTTCTTACGTCTTGCCGCGCTTGGACGTTCCCGTCGGACTTTCAAAAATTTTTCCAGTACAATCCCCTTTCGCTTTCTGCGTCGGAAAGCACATAGCAAGCGCCTTCTCGCAGCTCAAAATTACGCCGATCATATTGCAGGCGCCCTCTGTCAGACCAAACAGCGACGGTCAATGTTATAAATTCTAACTCGGAAACACAAAAAGAGAACACGATATCCCGTGTTCTCTTTTTTCAATCTTGCAGACCGTCAAATGGTCGTCTTTGCAATTCTCAATTCTTGCCGCGGATATACGCGTCGATGGCCTTTGCCGCCGTCTTTCCTGCACCCATGGCGAGGATGACGGTCGCGGCGCCCGTCACGGCGTCACCGCCCGCATAGACGCCATCCAGGCTTGTCTTGCCGGTCTCGTCGGCGACGATTTCGCCGCGCTTCTGAGTTTCAAGCCCGGGCGTCGTCTTTTTGAGCAAGGGGTTGGGCGAAGTCCCGAGCGCCATGATCACGCAATCCACGTCGATGTCGAATTCGCTTCCGGGAATTTCGACGGGACGGCGACGGCCGGAAGCATCGGGTTCTCCCAGCTCCATGCGGATGCACTTCAGCCCGACGACATTGTCCTCGTTATCGGTGAGAATCTCGACGGGATTGGTGAGAAGGCGGAAGATGATTTCCTCCTCTTTGGCGTGCTCGACCTCTTCGCGGCGGGCAGGAAGCTCCGCCTCCGAGCGGCGATAGACGATATAGACCGTCTCCGCACCGAGCCGTTTTGCACACCGCGCCGCGTCCATGGCGACATTGCCGCCTCCGACGACCGCAATCTTCTTCGCGTGAAGGATGGGCGTCTCGCTGTCCGCCTCATACGCCTTCATGAGGTTGGTGCGCGTGAGATACTCATTGGCGGAAAAGACGCCCTTTGCGCCCTCGCCCTTGATTCCCATAAAGCGCGGCAGACCAGCCCCCGTGCCGAGGAAGACAGCTTCAAAACCGTATTCATTTTTAAGTTCGTCAATGGTGAGGACGCGGCCGATGACGGAGTCCGTCTCAAACGTGACGCCGATCGCCTTTAATCCGTCCACCTCTTTTTGCACGATCGCCTTGGGAAGACGGAATTCGGGAATGCCATAGACGAGAACGCCGCCCGCGACATGAAGCGCCTCGAATACGGTGACCTCATAGCCGAGTTTCGCAAGATCGCCCGCACAGGTAAGGCCTGCGGGGCCCGAACCGACGATGGCGACTCTGTGCCCGTTCCGAACGGGGCAGACGGGTGCTTCTACGGGATGCGCCATGTGCCAATCGGCGACAAAGCGTTCAAGGCGTCCGATTCCAACCGGCTCCCCCTTGATCCCGCGCGTACATTTGCCCTCACACTGCGTCTCCTGCGGACAGACTCTTCCGCAGACCGCGGGCAGAGAAGACGTGCGCGCGATGACCTGATAGGCCTCTTCAAAGCGTCCTTCGGCGACCAGCGCGACGAAGGAGGGAATATCCACGGCGACGGGGCAACCGGTGACACAGGGCTTATTTTTGCAGTTCAGGCAGCGTTTTGCCTCGTCGACAGCCGTCGCCTCATCGTAGCCGAGCGCGACCTCTTTGAAATTCTTATTGCGGACAAGCGGATCCTGGGAAGGCATCGGATGCTTTTTGGGATCCATGTTGAACTTCGGCATATCAGGACACCTCCTTCTTGAACAAGTTGCAGTGCTTTTCTCTTGCTTTTGCTTCAAACTCGACATAGGTGCGCGAACGCTTCATCGCCTCGTCGAAGTCGATGAGATGCGCGTCGAAGTCCGGCCCGTCCACACAGGCGAACTTCATCTCGCCGCCCACGGTGACGCGGCAGCAGCCGCACATTCCCGTTCCGTCGATCATGATGGGATTCATGCTGGCGACCGTCTTGATCCCGTACGGCTTGGTCGCCGCCGCGACAAACTTCATCATGATGAGCGGGCCGATGGTGATAACAGCATCGAACGTCTCTCCGCTCTCCAGAATGCGGTTGAGCGGCACACAGACGTTGCCCTTTTCGCCATAGGAACCGTCATCCGTCATCATGAAGAAGCGATCGCTCACTTCCTTGAACTCCTGTTCCAAAATGACGAGATCCTGATTGCGGAACCCAACGATGGACGTGACCTGTGTCCCCTGTGCATGCAGAGCACGCGCCACGGGAAGCGCAATGGCACAGCCGACGCCACCGCCGACAACGGCCACTTTTTTCAGACCCTCGATCTGCGTGGGCGTTCCGAGCGGGCCGACAAAGTCGGCAACACAGCCGCCCTGCGGAAGCGATGCGAGCGTCATGGTCACGCCGCCGACGATCTGGAAGATAATGGTGACCGTCCCGGCCTCGGTATCACAGCCCGCAACCGTGAGCGGAATCCGCTCGCCGCGTTCGTCCGCGCGCAGGATGATGAACTGTCCTGCCCGTGCCTTCTTCGCAATGAGGGGAGCCTTGATATCCATGCGCATGACGGTAGGATTGAGCGCCTCTTTCTTTACGATCTCGAACATACTTAGCACAATCTCCTTGTATAAATTCCATTGTTTATTATACTATCCGCGCTCTGAAATGTCAACGGGGATCCCGTGGTTTTCCCGCAAATGTTCCCCTCAATTTCTTGACATCGCAGGCGTAATGGGATATAATGACAATTAGTTCAAATTATGAAATAAATATTGGAGACCGACATGACGAAAATCAAGATCGTCACCGACTCGAACAGCGGCATCACGCAGTCGGAGGCAAAGAAACTGGGAATCTTTGTCATCCCGATGCCCTTTCTGATCGACGGCGAAGAGTACTTCGAGGACATCAACCTCACCCAAGAGCAATTCTATGAACATCTGCGCGGCGACGCGGTCGTATCCACGTCGCAGCCGTCCGTGGCAAGCGTCACCGACCTTTGGAACGAGCTGCTTCAGGAGGACTGTGAAATCATTCACATCCCCATGTCAAGCGGGCTTTCCGAGACCTGCCATACTGCGCAGAACCTCGCCAAGGAATACGGCGGAAAAGTGCACGTCGTGGACAACCAGCGCATCTCCGTCACGCAAAAGCAGAGCGTATTCGATGCGATGAAGCTCGCCGCGCTCGGGAAAAGCGCCGACGAGATCGTACAATACCTGCTCGCGACCAAACTGGACAGCAGCATCTATATTGCGCTCGATACGCTGAAATACCTCAAAAAAGGCGGCCGTCTTACGCCTGCCGTCGCATTGGTCGGTTCCATTCTGCGCATCAAACCCGTCCTGCAGATCCAGGGCGACAAACTGGACGCCTTCCGCAAAGTGCATTCGCTCAAACAGGCCAAACAGGAGATGATCGCCGCCATTCAGCACGACCTCTCCGCGCGCTTTGCGCAATTCCGCAAAGACGGAGAAATGAGCCTCTCCGTCGCATACACGGACAACCGCACGGAGGCCGAAATCTTCCGCAAGGAACTCGAGGAAGCCTTCCCCGACGTTCCCGTGCTCTACGCCGATCCCCTTTCGCTGTCCGTCTCCTGCCACATCGGCCCCGGCGCGCTTGCCTGCACGGCGACAAGAGTATTAAAGACGGTATAAGCGCCCCGTAACCACTCCATAAACCCACCCCTTTCTCTAAAAAAATAGTACGAAGCATTCTTCGTTTATAAATCGCAAAAATTTTTGAAAAAATCGCGCGCGCCGCCGATTGATCGGCGGCTCGCGCAATTGTTTAACATGCGTCCGTGGCTCCTATGAAACTTGTATGAGATCCGCTCAGAAGTATGGAGGTTGAAATTTGCAGGTTGCGCACGGAAACTCTTTTCTCTGACGCGCCAAAAAAGCACGGCGCGTTTTCAGGAATCTTCCAGAATGCGGATCAGCATGGGCAGATCGGCGCTGGTGAGAAGGTTGACGATCTTATCGCCGACCGTTCCGTCCTCCGTGACGACGACCGCAAGCAGTTTTCGGTTATCTTCAAACGCGTCGATTGCCTCCTGCACGGTGTCATTCCGCCCCAAGATCCGATAGAAACGGCGAAGGTCCTCCTCGTGCAGAGCATTTTCACAGCGTGTCTGCAAAAATTCGTCCATGTCCTCGCCGCGCTCGAGCGCCTGCCCCATGGCACGCACGATACGGCGATTGTTGAGAATCCCGATCATATGTCCCTTCCGATAGACGGGCAGATTGGAATAATTGGTCGCAGAGACGCGCATAAGGGCGTCGGCCAGCGTCGCATCTCCGTCAATTCCCGTCACGTTCTTCTCTTTAAGGACGGAGAGTTTCGGCGGGCGGCTCAGAAGATCGGCAACGTGGCAGATGAGCTGCGTGATGTCCGCGCAGGGCTCGGCGATGAGGTAGTCGCGTTTGCTCTCATGCACAATGACGTTGCGCAGCCGTGCGCAGAGCAAAAGATCGTCCTCATACTTGCGGACGGTATTGTTGAACTCGGCACAGCGTCGGACGAGGTCAGAAAATTGCAGATTGCCCTTTCCTCGATAGATCGCCCGCAGGCGCGCATCGATGGTGTTGTACGCCGAAATAAAATCAATGGCATTGCTCATGCGAAAAGTATAGCACATCTTTTCGGAAAATGCAAGATTCAAAATTTTTTCCTTCCGGAACGATACAGGCCGCGCCGTCTCGTCTCCACAAGGTGGTACTCCTGTTCCTTTTCCAGATCAAAACAGCAGGGACTGTGCGCTGTTGCGAATCGGGTCTTCCCGCCGATATCGGCGATCAGGGCATAGCCGTATCCGCACAGAAGAACGGGGATGCCGCACAAAAACGCCTGCGCACGGGCAAGCAGCGGTTCCAGGCCCTCCGAGAACTGCTCAAAGATACATACGGCAATGTCCGCACCGCACACGGAAAGCGTCTCCGGAACGCGGGAAAAATACAGATCTTCCGCGACGATCACGCCGATCTTTCCGACCGAGGTCTCATAGATCTTGACCCCTGCGCCTGCACGGTACGGCCCGCCGTCGATGCGGTTGATCATATCGGAAACGCCGAGAATCCGCCCTTTTTCGGCGACGACGACCGACTTACGCCGCATCCCGCGCGCGTCGGTGAAACAGCCGCTTATGACGACGCCGCGCCGCTCCCGCGAAAGAACGGCAAGATCGGCGAAGAGCCCCGTCTCCCCTTTCAGTTCGCGCTCATAGCTCACTTCGCCGAGCGCATGAAAGCCGCACACCAGCACGTCTGCAGGCTCTGCCTCGTGTCCGGCCAAATCGGAAATCCCCCCTCTTGTCAGAAAACAGATCCGCATAATCACCCCCACGCAGTATATGCGCCGAAGAGAAAGAATGACAAAAGGACACGGAACATTCCGTGTCCTTTTCCATGCGATCTTTTTTCGGCTTATCTGTGGCGGCCCTTGAAGAAGAGCGCAACCGTTCCCGCACCCGAATGCGTTCCGATGACGCTTCCGATCATGTTCACGAAGAAATTGCGCGTTCCGAAGCGATTTTTGATGAGGCCGATGAGGTAGTCGACATCCGCCTGGCAATCGCCGTGGCTGATGAAAATGGGATCGTCTTTCCCGAGCGTCTGGAGTTCCGTCATCTTATCAACGAGCGCGGCAAGCGACTTCTTTCTTCCCATCGCCTTGCCGATCGGGATGAGGTGTCCCGCATCGTCCACATGGAGGACGGGTTTGATGTTGAGCATCTTTCCGACGACAGCCGTCGCACCGGACACTCTTCCGCCGCGCTTCAGGTGGAACAGATCGTCCACCGTGAAGAAGTGACAGATGTGGCTCTTGAGTTCTTCGCCGTATTCAACCGTCTCCTCAAGCGACGCTCCGCTGTCCGCCTTTCTGACAATATAGTCCACAAAGAGCCCCTGGCCGAGCGAGGCACACAGGGAATCGATAACGCGCACTTTTGCATCGGGATAGCTCTGAGCAAGTTCCTTGGCCGCCGTGCAATAGCTCTCATAGGTCCCGGAAAGCCCGGACGAGAACGCAACGACCAGGACGTCTTTTCCCTCTTTTACAAAGGGTTCGATGTGCGCGGACGCCTGTGCGGGAGTCACCTGGAAAGTCTTGGGCATCGCACCGCCGCGGAGAAGCTCATAGAACTTCTTGGTGTCCATCGTTGCGCCGTCGTCTCCGCCGTACGTCACACCGTCCAGCGTGAAGCCGAGCTGCACACATTGGATGTCATGCTGTGCGTAGTACTCCTCGGGAAGATCGCTTCCCGTATCCGTCATCAAAACAAAGTTTCTTGCCATTTTTTATACCTTTTTCTTGTTTTCAGAGCAGACTCTCCCCACTACCCTCCTCAAATTATATACAAAGGAAACATTTTTGTCAATCGGTTGCAACTTATTTACGACAATACGGTGAAATTTTTTACGCGCGTAATGCGGAAAGTCATCGTCACAACGCCACCGTCCTTTTCTTCCCGCAGCGAAAAAGAGACTCTTCCGTCCAGGTCAAAATACTCCTGGGCAACGCGTGCAAAATCGCGCACCGCTGCCGCCTCCACTTCATCCGAAATGATCGCCTTGTCCCGTCGCAAAAGGTCTTCCAGACGGCGCAGTTCTTCCTCTTTCATGGACGCCTCCCCTGCGCGTTCTTACGCGCTCCGCCCTGCATGCGCAGGACGGCATCCGCCAGGCTGCGGAACCCGCGCAGCCGCGGTACAATGTTCTCCGAAAAAATGCGTTCCTCTTCCGAGAGCGTCCCGACGAGCGGCAGACGGAGCGTTGCGGAAATTTCCTCGGGCGAGAGCAGTTCGCGGCGACGGCGGTCCCGTCGGACGAGATTGACGACAAGCCCGACAAACGAAAACCGATAGCTTCCCAGAATCCCCGCCACGCGGTCGGCATCCCGCAGGGCGGAGATGTGCGGCGTCGTGACCAGAAGCGCTTCTTCCGCACAGGAGGCGGCGCGGTGAAATCCGTCCTCGATCCCGGCGGGCGAATCAATGAGCAGAAAATCAAACTGCGGAGAGAGCGTCTCCAGAACAAGGCGGACCGCCTGCGGAGAGACGTATTGTTCGAGCACCCGATTGCTCGACAGGGAAAAGAGCGTCGGAAAATACGGGTGCGCCACCAAGGCCTGTTTGGGACGGCAGCGCCCCTCGATCGCGTCGAGGATGTCATAGACGGCACGATTTTCCACGCCCAGTACCACGTCTGCGTTGTTGAGTCCGAAATCGAGATCGCAGACGACGACCCGATAGCCGCGCCGCGCGAGCTGGGCGCCGAGATTACAGCAAACGGTCGTCTTTCCGACGCCGCCTTTTCCGGAAGTAATTACGATCTTTCTTGCCATGTTCCCTCCGCGTACGCCCGTGCGCACGCGCTTTTCCGTATGATAGCACACAACAAGGGAAAGTTCGGCGACATATTTTGCAAAATTCTGTCGTATGCATACGAAAAAGGCCCCGCCATGACGGCGAGGCCTTCTCTTCACTTTTGCAACAGTTCGCGAATGTATTTCTCGTATTCTTCATCCGTGAGTTTTTTGATCTTCTTCTTTTCCATAGGAGCGCCCCTCTTGGATCGTAGTACCCATAGTTTGGACGCAATGCCCCTCTTTTATTCGGTGCGCAGCGCGATAACGGGATCTTTTTTCGCCGCCGATTGCGCGGGAATGAGCCCGGAAATGAGCGTGAGCACCACGCTGACCAACACCATGATGAGCGCCGTCGTAAACGGCAGCGCCGCGATCCCGGAGATGCCGGCAAGCGATTTGATGATGATGTTGATGAAGATGGAGATGAAATACGACAGCCCGATTCCGATGAGTCCCGCGCCGAGGCCGATAATGAAGGTCTCCGCGTTGAAGAGGTTCCGCACATCCTGTTTTCGGGCGCCGAGCGATCGCAGGACACCGATCTCCTTGACGCGCTCCACGACCGAGACATAGGTGATAATGCCGATCATGACGGAGGAAACGACGAGCGAGATCGCCGTAAAGGCGACAAGGACATAGGTAATGATGTCGAGGATCTGCTGTACCATGCCCATGAGCAGGCCGACCGTATCGGTATAGGTGATCTGGAGCGCCCGATTCTCATCGGTATCGTCGTGATCGGTGTTCCACTGATCGAGGTAGGCAAGAATGCTCTCCTTGCTGTCAAAATCACGCGCGTAAATGGAGAGCCCGCTCACGCTGTCGCTCCCGCCGAGCAGCTTGATCGCCGCGTCGGGGGTCTGCGCAATGTAGACGTTGACGCCCGGCATCAGCTCGTAGAGCGTATAGGCGGAAGAGAGATTTTCTGTCACGACGGGCATGAGGTAGATGGAAGTCGAGCCGATGGAGTATTTTGCCGCATCGCTCCGCATCCATTGGACGATCTGTGAATCGATACTTCCGGCAATGTAGGCCTTGACGGTGTTCTCCGTCAGGTTGAGTCCCGAGGAAAGACAGCCGTAGGACAGACCGTCCTTGAGCCGCAATATGCCCGAGATCTGCAAATTCAGACCCTCGCCCTCCTGCGCCTCAAACGCCTCGTTGCTGCGCTCGCCCTCGTATTCAAACGCATGCTGTCCGCGCATATAATCCATCTGCGTCCAGTCTTCGTTTTCCTTATAGACCGCGTCGTTGAAAAAGAGCGTGTACTTTTTGCCTAAGATATCCTCAAACGAGACTTTGTCGGCGTCGGGATCGGTGACGGTATCGCTCTGGTCGGTTCCGAGATTAAAAAGATCCATGAATCGATCTTCTTCCAGAAGGCCGAGCTGGGCAAGCGTGAGGTCGGTGACCTGATTGTTGGTTCCGACGACGAGCACGACTTCGTTCTCGTTCTGCGGGAAGTGTCCCGCAATGACGTCGTACTGCGAGAGCACATATTCCCCGTATCCGAGATTGGTCTTGTCGGAAGTTCCGGGCATGACGTTGACGACGCCGAGGAAGTAGTCCGCATATCCGATGAGCGAGTTGTATTGCGATGCAAATGCCATCAGATCGGTGATATATTTGTTTTTGAGATTGGACAGCGAGCGCGTCGTGAGCACGGTCGTCGAGCTGTCGTCGTCCGGGAAGGTCTTCGTCTGCAAAAACAGGTTGTCGGAAATGGCCGCCCCGTATTTGTACATGATCTCGGCGTACCACGAAGGATCCATCTTTTCAAGATAGTCGAGGTATTCCTCCGTGATGTTGTTCTGCGTCGCCATGCCGTTTGCAAGGCTTGTCAGGAAGGAGTCGATGTAAACCTTGTCGTTCAGCTGCGACATATCGGGCAGATCCTGCGGCGCCGTGAAGGAGGTCATGGCAGTCGCAAGATCGAAAGAGCTCTCCGAAACGGTGACGGGATAGTAGGAAAGCATATCCTCTTCCGTCTTGCGCACATAGTTGCTGAATCCGCTGGAGAGCGCCAGCACAAGGCAGACGCTGACAATCCCGATGCTCCCCGCGACGGAGGTCAGGATGGTGCGCCCCTTCTTCGTGAGAAGATTTTTGGCGCTCAGAGCAAGGGAGGTGAAGAAACTCATGCGCGCACGCGGTTTTTTCCCGCCCTTCTGCTCCTCGTCCTTTTCGGGCGTCTCCTGCGCCCCGTCCGCCTTTTTCACAGTTTCATCCTTGGAGGAGTCATACGGCATGGAATCGGATTCCACCAACCCGTCTTTCAGGCGCACGATTCGCGAGGCATACTGATAGGCAAGATCGGGGTTGTGCGTGACCATGATGACAAGCCGCTCGCCTGCGATCTCCTTGATGAGGTCCATGATCTGGACACTGGTCTCGGAATCGAGCGCGCCCGTCGGCTCGTCCGCCAGCAGAATGGCGGGATTGTTGACGAGCGCACGCGCAATGGCGACGCGCTGCATCTGTCCGCCCGAGAGCTGATTGGGCTTTTTGTTCAGTTCCCCGCCGAGGCCGACCCGCGTGAGCGCTTCGACGGCGCGTCTTTTGCGCTCTTCGCGGCCCACGCCCGCAATGGTGAGCGCAAGCTCGACGTTCCCCAAGACCGTCTGGTGCGGAATGAGGTTGTAGGACTGGAAAATAAATCCGATCCGATGATTTCGGTAGACGTCCCAGTCGCGGTCCTTATAATCCTTTGTCGAACGCCCTTCGATGACAAGGTCGCCCGACGTATAGTGATCCAGACCGCCGATGATGTTGAGAAGCGTCGTCTTGCCGCAGCCCGACGCTCCGAGGATGCAGACAAATTCGTTTTCGCGAAATTCCAGGCTCACGCCTTTGAGCGCGTGAACATCGCCGGAAGCCACTTTGTAGTCCTTCCGGATATCCGTCAGTTTCAGCATATACACCTTCTTATCCGTCCGACAGGCGCCCGCTCGGAAAAAAGTTAGTTTTGTGCACCCTCTTTTTCGCCTTCGATTTCCTTCATGACCTTCTCAATGGAGTGATTGAGATCGTCATACAGCCGGAAAAACTCTTTTACCTTGTCCTCGCCCACTTCGGAGACGATGCGCTCCATCGTGGCGTTTGCCTCTTTGCACTGCTCCTCAAAGACAACACGGGCACTGTCCGAAAGTCGGATATAGGCAATTTTACGGTCCGTCGGAGAAGCAACGCGCGCCACAACGCCGTCCTTTTCCATCTTGGTGACGATCTGAGAGACCGCAGACCGCGTGATCCCGAGACGACGGGCAAGTTCGGAAGAGATAATGCTCTTCCCGCGCTCCTCTTCCAGGATCACTTCGCGCAACAGACGGAATTCCGTTCTCGAGAGTTCGTGTGCGCCCGCAAAGAAATCGATGTTTTCCATGTTGCGCATCAGCTGAAAACATTTGATGAGATACTCGTTGATTTCCATACCAAATTCCTCCTGTAATTTTGTATCTGGCTGAACAATTAACCAGCTTCATTATACGCGGCACCGGGTACTTTGTCAACCCCGCCGGACGTCTTTTTCGCCGAATTCATCATTTTATCATTTTTTACACGGAGGCTTCCCAAAGTAGGAATACAGCGTGCAGGCAAGGCGGGCATTCCACAATCTGCGCTTTTTGTCCGCCCTTCCGCCGAAGGCGCGCTCGGCGTTCTCATAGGCCGACAGAAAATAACAGCTCCAATCGGGAAGCGCGCGGAACATCCTGCCGAAATCACGGTAAAGTCCCTGCAGGTCGGAATCCCGCATACGTTCCCCGTAGGGCGGATTGCAGACAAGGACGCCGTTTTTCTCCGAGGATTCAAACGCGCGCATATCCCGCACCGAAAAGCGGATATCCTTTGCAACGCCTGCGCGTTCCGCATGGAAACGGGCGATCTCCACCGCCTTGGGGGAAATGTCGGAAGCCAGCAGCGGCTCCATCGGCGCATGGTTTTCCCCGGCGCGTGCCTCCTCGCGGGCGCGCTCCAGGATGCCCTTCGGCGCGCACTTCCAACGCGTAAAGTCAAACCCGCGCGCAACGCCCGGGGCGATGTTACGCATCATGAGCGCCGCTTCGACGGGAATGGTGCCGCTCCCGCAGAAGACGTCCGCAAACGGCTTGCCCGGGCGGAAAAAAGAGCTCTCCAAAATGGCCGCCGCTGTCGTCTCGCGCAGGGGCGCCTCGTATGTACGCACGCGGTATCCGCGTTTGTGCAGTCCGTCTCCCGAGGTGTCCAGGGTGAGATATGCCGTGTCCTCGCAGAGGTAGACGCCGACAATGGCGCGTTCCCCACTTTCGTCCAGGGTGCGAACCCCGAGTTTTTGTTTGAGGCGCTCCGTGATCGCCTTTTTCACGACGCCGCCCGTCGCCTTGACGGCCATGAGCCTGCTCTTTACGCATTTTCCGTCCATGAGGATCTGCGTATGTGCGGAGAGATACTCCTCCCACGCGATCGACGAGACGCCGTCGTAGAGCGCGTCGAAATCGGGGGAGGGAAATTCCCCCACCCCGATGAGCACGCGTTCGCCTGCCCTGAGGCAGACATTGAGGCGCGCGACGTCCTGCCAGGCTCCCTCGAGGGAAATGCGTCCGAAAACCGCGGGACAGTCGCCGTAACCAAGTTGTCGCAGTTGCCGCTTGACGGACGCTTCCACGCCCGAGGCAACGGGAATATAGAGTTTCATGGACTTATTCTTCTTCCGATCCGCCCTCGTCCTCGTCTTCGTCCTCCGGCTCGGGAACACAGGGATTGAGCGGAGACGTGACGGGCGTCATGTCATATTTGTCGTCGAGGTCTCCGAGCAGCTCCTCGATGATATCCTCGCGGGTGATGATGCCGACGGCGCCGTCCTTCCCGTTGACGACCATCATGTGTTCGCGCGCCTTCTGCATCCGCTTCAGAAGCACAGACACCTTTTCGTCTACGTCCGTCACGGAGATCGGACGGATGAGCGCGGAATAGTCCTTCTTGCGCGCAAGCAGGTTTTCATAGAAATCGGCGCGATACAAAATGCCGACGATATGTCTGCGGTCGCCCTTCCAGACGGGAACGCGCGAAAAATTCTTCTCACGGAAAATGCGCTGTACGGCGCGCGTATTGTCGCGTTCGCCGACGGACGTGACGCGATCGAGCGGAACCATGCAGTTGCCGACGGTGAGCTCGTCAAAGCGCAGCGTGCGGTGGATGAGTTCGTGTTCGGTCTCGTTGATCACCCCGTCCTCGTGAACGTCCGAAACGAGCATCTTGAATTCGGCTTCCGTGTACTTTTCCTTAGGTTTATTCAGATGGAAGGCGAAGAAAATGAACTTTTCCCACTGCGAAAAAATCCAGTTGAGCGGCCAGAGCACATAGGAAAGAATGCGCAGCGGCCATGCCGCAAAGCAGGCAAATTTTTCGGGAAGCTCCTTGGCAAGCGTCTTGGGCGTCACCTCGCCGAAAATGAGGACGACGACCGTTATCACGATGGTGGAAACGGTTGCGCCCATCCCCTCTCCCAGCACGGAGACGAACAGAACGGTGCCGATGGTCGACGCCGCAATATTGACGATATTGTTGCCGATCAGGAGCGTCGTGAGGATCTTGTTGTAGTCCTCGCTGAGCTTGAGCGCGATGCGCGCCGTATTCTTTGTACGCGCAAACCGACGCATCCGCACGGCGGAAAAGCTCGTGTACGCCGTTTCCGTCGCGCTGAAAAATCCGGAAAGCACGACAAGAACGGCGAGCGCAATGATGAGCGCGGCATATGTGACATTGCTCATATCCGCCCTCCTTATGCCTCAAGCGGCGCCACGGGCGACGTCGGAAGCGATGTCACGGGCGTCAGGTCATATTTGTCGTCCACATCGCCGATGAGTTCTTCCACCATGTCCTCGCGCGTAATGATGCCGAGTGCGTTGTCCTCGGAACCGACCGCGAGCATGTGTTCGCGCATGGTGCGAAGGCGCTCCATGAGTTCGGAGACCTTCTCATCGGGCGAAACATAGGTTATGGGGCGGATAATGTTGTCGAAATCGCGTCTGCCCGCCAGCATGTTTTCATAGAAATCGGCGCGGTAGAGAACGCCTTCGATGTTTCGCTTCATGCCCTTATAGACAGGAAGCCTTGAAAAGTTGGTCTCACGGAACAGTTTATACACGACACGGTCATTCTCGCGGACGTCCACCGCGACGGTACGATCGAGCGGGATCATGCAGTCGGAGACAGTCAGTTCGTCATAGCGGAGCGTCCTGTGAATGAGTTCCTGTTCCGTTTCGTTGAGAACGCCCTCCTTGCCTACATCGGAGACGAGCATTTCAAACTCCTCCTCGGTAAGTCTGGGCTGTTTCTTTCCGAGACCGAAAAGACAAAAAATAAACTTCTTCCAGAGCCCGAAAAGCCATACGAGCGGCAGGAAGAGGTATGTACAGACCAGAAGCGGATAGGCGGCGGCGCTTGCAAAGGTCTCGGGAATGCGCTTTCCCAAGACCTTCGGCGTGATTTCTCCGAAGATGAGCAAAACGATCGTGATCACAACGGTCGAGATCGTAGGCCCGATGTCCGCACCCAAAAGAGATGTGAAAATGAGCGTGCCGATGGTCGCCGATGCGATGTTCACGATGTTGTCCGCGATAAGCAGCGTCGTCAGAACCCGATTATAATCCGCACTCAGGCGAAACGCCATGCGCGCGGTCTTTTTGCTCTTCGCAAAGCGGCGCATCCGCACCGGCGAAAAGCTCGTGTACGCCGTCTCCGTCGCGCTGAAAAGCCCCGACAGGACGACAAGCACTACAAGTGCAACTAACAGTCCGATACATCGACTGTCCATAGATAGGAAATTACCTTATACCTCCTTCAAAGACGGGATTTCCGTTTATTTCTCTTCCCGTTCCCCCAACGCAGGGGAAGCGGACAGATTCGATCAGTTCTCTTGCGCAGAGCCCTCCGCTCTGCCTGCAACGACGCGTTTTTTCAGGGCACAGAGGCGGATCGCGCCCTTTCTGCCGCGCGCTAAGACGCGCAGATGTCCTTCCGCTCCCTCCGAACCCGTCGGCGCATTCTCCTCCGACGCGTCCGTTCTCTCTTCGTCCTCCTCCGCAATGTCGGCCGAACCGTCCTCCTGCATTGTCTTTGCAGGCGTCTCATCCGTATCGTCAGGAGCCGCTAACGCCATTTGCGTCTGCGAAGGAACGGTTTCCTTCGCGCTTTCCGACACGGACGGACTTTCCGACGGGGAAAGGCTCTCCGATGAGGAAGCATCCTCCGCGAGCCCTTTTTTTGCGTTCTGCTCCGTTCCGACCCGCCGCACCGACCCTTTTTTCGTTGCGGAAGTGACCGATCCGAGAGGAATCTGCGGCTCGGGAAGCAGCCATTCCGGGACGTGATCGGGGACGGGCCCCGTCGTCGCGGCGATCAGGCGATCGTGTGCCGCGGCACAGGGATATTGCTCCGTACGCACGCAATAACGGCAGCGCGCGTAACGGCCGCACATATCGCAGCCATGCGCCTCGCTGGCCTTCCATTTTTCCACGTCGAGAAATTGCTGTAATTGTTTGCGTGTCATTGCAACCCTCCGCGTCCAACCGCGCGCAGTTTTATTTATTATACACATTTTCCCGCGGGAAAACAAGAGGAAAATGAAAAAAACAAGAAGGAAATGCAAAAAGAATGCATTTCCCCTCCCGTTTATTCATCATATTTGTCCAAAAAGCTGCCGCGGCAGCCCCTTTTGCGCCAACCGACAATGCAGTCGAGCGCAACATTGTGCAGACTGCGGAATACATTGTTGGCCGCCTCGGGGTTGGTCTGTTCCATATAGGCGAGGAGCTCCTTCATCTCCTTGCGTTTGCTCTCCTCTTCCTTGTCCGCGACGCGCTCGGTAAAACGGCAGGCACAGCCGAGGAAGGAGAGGTCGTTGTAATTTGCCCAGGCGATGATGTCCTTTTCGCGCACGGAATAGAGCGGTCGGATGAGTTCCATGCCCGGATGGCTTGTCGAACGCAGTTTCGGCATCATGGTCTTGACCTCTGCGCCGTAGAACAGGTTCAGCATGGTCGTAGAGACGACATCGTCGAAATGATGTCCGAGGGCGATCTTGTTGCAATCGAGTTTTTTGGCGAACTCATAGAGGTAGCCGCGCCGCATGCGCGCACACAGATAACAGGCAGAGCCGTGCGTCACGCTGTCCACCGCCGCAAAGATGTCGCTCTCGAAGATATGCACGGGGAGGTGTAATTTCTCCGCATTTTCCTCGATGCGCGCGCGGTTTTTCGGCGCATACCCAGGATCCATGACAAGAAATTCCAGTCCGAACGCATACTGTCCGTGACGGCAGAGCTCCTGCATGCATTTGGCGAGCAAAAAGGAGTCCTTTCCGCCGGAAATACACACGGCGACCCTGTCCCCGGGCGAGAGAAGCTCGTATTGCTTGACGCTCTTCACAAAGGGGCACCAGATCTCCTTGCGGAATTTTTTTATGATCGAGCGCTCGATGTCGGCACAGGTCATGCCTTTTTCTCCGCAAGATAGGCGTGCGCGGAATACGCCGCGACCAGCCCTTCTCCCGCTGCCTTTGCATACTGATACGGGCGCCCCGTCACGTCTCCCGCCGCGAACAGACCGGGAAGATTGGTGGAGCCGTCGCGCGCCGTTTTCACTTGCGAGCCCTCCACTTCCAGCCCGCCTACCAAGGCCGCGGGCGGTGCGGCGTCGCGCAGGAAAAACACGGCGTCGACATCGAGCACGCCTTCTTTCCGAATGAGGCGCTCGACACGCAACGTTCCCTCCACGCGAAGGGGCTTTTCCGTATGCACAATGACATTCTTTGCCGAAAATGAGGCATGCTGATAGAGACAGAAGGCGTGCACCGTTGCGGCGAACCCGGCAAGGTACTCCACTTCTTCCGCGAATTTTTCGGAGGCGACGACGGCGGCGATCGTCTTACCGCGATAGAGGGCACCGTCGCAAACGGCGCAATAGCTCACCCCGCGCCCCAGAAAGTCCGTCTCGCCCTGAACGGCACCCGTCTGCGAGACTCCCGTGGCAAGAATGACGGAACGCGCCATATAGACCTGATCCGCTGCCGTGACGGTAAACACATCGCCCGCATAGATTCCGTCCGCCCTGCCGCGCGTAAAGACGATGCCTTCCTGCTGCATCTGTTCTTCCAGACGGGACGCAAAAAGCGCTCCGCTTCCGTGCACGGACGGATAGTTGCGCACATATTCGGCCGCGCGCAGTTTCTCGCCGAAGAGCTCTGCGCCCAGCCAGAGCGTATCGCGTTTGAGACTCTTTAAGGTGAGCGCCGCGGAATAACCCGCAATTCCCCCGCCCACAACAATGACGTCGTAAATTTTATCCATAAAGATAGTATATCATGCCCGCCTTCGGCGTGTCAAGCGAACAAAATGAATGCAGATTTTTTTGCGATTTTTCATTTTTCCCGTCCCGCCCGATTGACATTTTTCGTGCATTTTATATAATAAAAGCATGAATGGTACGGAAAAGCGTTTTACGGCAAAAAAGATCGCCACGCTCGGCATTCTTACGACCCTCGGGCTCATTGCGTTCATGCTGGAAAGCCTCATTCCCATACCATTTCTGCCGGGAGCAAAACTCGGTTTTGCAAATATTTTCTCCTTGCTCGCCCTGCTCTTGTACGGTCTTCCGGAGGCGCTCGTCGTCGTCATCGTGCGGACTTTGCTCGGCAGCCTGTTTGCGGGAAATATTTCCATGCTGCTCTATTCCATGACGGCGGGGGCGCTTTCAACGTGCGTCTCCCGCCTGCTTTTATGCGCACTTCCGCACATCAGCTTTCTCTGTGTGAGCGTTGCGGGTGCGGTCGTTCATAACATCGTGCAGCTGCTTGTCTACTGCGCGCTGACGGGTACCGCCCTTCTCTTCGTCTACTCCCCCTACCTCTGTCTCATGGGAATGGGCGCAGGGATTGTCGTCGGACTCGTCGTTACCTATTCCGTTAAGGCACTTCCCGCGCGTCTGCTCGCGCGGCAAACCCTTCCCAAGGAGGATAAAAAGTGATCAAGAAACCCAGGGCATTCTTCCGCGGTATCCGCATCGCGGGACATAAATCGCCCACCGACCGCATGCCGGCCGAACGACTTTCCGCAATTCCTGAGGTCATCATTCCGCTCGCCCAGAGCATCGGCGCGCCTGCAAAACCCGTTGTGGAAGTCGGACAAGCCGTCCGCCGCGGACAGTGCATCGCCGAAGCGGCGGGAATCGTCTCCGCCAACGTCCACGCGAGCATTGCAGGAACGGTGGCCGCCATCGGCCCCCGCTCGGACGGACGCGGCGGACAGGCAGACTGCATCGTCATCACGCCCGCCGACGTTCAGGAGGACGCATTCCTTCCTCCGCTCAGCGAGCCCTCTGCCGAAGAAATTCTTGCACGCATTGCGGCGTGCGGAATCGTCGGAATGGGCGGCGCGGGATTCCCCACGCATGTAAAACTGGCGCCTCCCGTTCCCGTGGATACACTCATTCTCAACGGTTCGGAATGCGAACCCTATCTCACCTGCGACGATGTCCTGATGCAATCGAGGAAAAACGAAGTACTGCGCGGCGCAAAGTACCTCGCAAAGGCTTTGAATGCTCCGAATATTCTCATCGCCATCGAACAGAACAAACCCGATGACATCGCCGCATTTGCCGACAGCGACATCGACGTCGTTCCGCTGAAAAAGCAATACCCCATGGGCGCAGAAAAACAGCTCATCTATTGCTGTACGGGCAGAAAGGTCCCGCTCGGGAAGCTCCCCGCCCACGCAGGCGTCATCGTTCAGAACGTCGCCACCGCGGTTGCCGTCTGTGAAGCGGTCGAACAGGGCAAGCCCCTCATCGAGCGAATCGTCACGGTTACGGGCGGCGGCATCAGACAGCCGAAAAATCTCATCTGCCCCGTCGGAACACCCCTCTCGGTGCTTGCAGAGGCGTGCGGCGGCGAACAGGATGCCGTAAAACTGGTGGAAGGCGGCCCGATGACGGGTTGCGCGCTCACGGGGACGGAGGCGGTCGTCACCAAAACGACGGGCGGATTTTTGTTCCTTACCGCGCAGGAGACGAACACGGACGAGGCGACGCCCTGCATCAACTGCGGCCGCTGTGCCGATGCCTGCCCCATGAAGCTCATGCCCATGCAGACGGAATTCTATACCAACGCGAAAGAATATGAAAATGCCGACAAATACGGCGGCGTGCTTGCCTGCATCGAATGCGGCGTATGCAGCTATGTCTGCCCTGCGCGTCGTCCGCTTGCACAGGCAATCAAGACCGCAAGGCGGAACTGAGGAGGAAATCATGAGAATACTTTCTTCGGCGCCGCACATTCGGACGCGGCGCACCACAAAGAACATCATGCTCGATGTGCTCATTGCCCTTCTTCCTGCCGTTGCGGCGAGCATCGTCTATTTCGGATGGCAGGCGGCGGTCACCATTCTCATTTCGCTTGCGGCAGCCGTGCTGACGGAATTTGTCTGGTATCTCGTCGAGCATAAAGTGTGGAGGAACGCAAAAGAGACCGTTTTTGCGTGGGCCGCGCAGTTCGACTACACCTCCCTCGTGACAGGACTTCTTCTGGCGCTCTGCCTGCCTGCAAACGTAGCAGGATGGTATCTGCCCCTTCTCGGCAGCCTCTTCGCCGTCGGAATCGTCAAAATGCTCTTCGGCGGAACGGGCAAAAATATCGTCAACCCTGCCATTGCAGGACGCGTCTTTTTGTTCATTTCGTTCGCCGTAATGGCTAATTATGCGACCTTTTATCCCGCAGCCAATTTCGATCCCATCGGCAAAACGAGCCTTTCCGAGCTCATGACGGGCGCTACATCGCTGACGAGCGGACTCAAAGACGGCGCAATGCTTTCCAACCTCGACTTGTTCCTCGGAACGGGCGTTGCGGGCTGCCTTGGCGAAACCTGCAAAGTCGCGCTTCTCGTCGGCTATCTCTATCTCTGTGTGCGCGGCGTCATCAAGTGGTATCTCCCCCTCCTCTATATCGGAGTAACGGGACTGTTTGCCGTCGCGCTGGAAGGATTTGATTTCTCCTTCTTCCTGCCCTCGATCCTCTCGGGCGGACTTATCCTCGGCGCCTGCTTCATGGCAACCGACTATGTCACGACGCCCAAATCCAAGCTTGGAAACATCATCTATTTTATTGTACTCGGACTTTTAACGGCAGGCCTTCGGAAAGCAACCGGCATCGAAGTCGTGTCTTTCTGCATTCTGCTCATGAACTTCCTCGTCTTTCTCATTGACATTGCGATCAGGCCCCGTCCTTTCGGCTATGTGCGCAAAAAGAAGGAGGCAAAGGAATGACAACCAAACAGTTTTTTAAGAGCAACGCCTTCAAGAGCCTTATCGTCCTCATCGCGATCGTGCTCGTTGCCGGTGCCTTGCTGGCGATCTTCAACGACCTCCTCCATGTCACGGATGAAGAGCGGCTCAACCGAACGCTCTCCAAGATCTACGGAGAGCCTGTTTCCGCCGAAACGGTCGAAATTTCAAAGGAAGACGAAACCAATGTCTACGGTTCCGTCGACAATATCTATCATATCCTGGATGACGGCAATTATTTGTTCAAGACCACCGGCGTCGGCGGCTACCAGGACGGAAACGGAAAAGTGACGCTTTGGACCGTCATAACCTGCGACGGCTCGCTGGCAAACGGCGATCTCAAACTCGCAGGGATTCAGAAAGTCGTCTATGAATCCAATGAAGGCCAGACCTTCATCGGAAATCTGACCGACGACTTCTATTCGCGTTTCACGCAAAAAAATGATCTGATTGCGCAGGGCGGCTACTTTACTGCCATCAAGAATAGCACAAACGAACTTAACAACGTCGCAACGGGCGCAAGCCAATCCTCCAACGCGGCCTGCAATGCCGTCAATACGGCGCTCTGCTATTTCCGTACGGTGTTCCTTGACGAAGAATATGTCGAACCCGAACCCGCAGATCCGGTCGAAGAGTTCTATGGCGAAGCAGTCGACTATACCACGCTTACGGTCGCAGAAGAAAATCGGACAAACGAGTATGGTTCGATCGATGCCGTCTACTATGTTGCCGAAAAAGAGCAGTTCCTCTTCCAGACAACCGGTATCGGCGGCTTCAGCGATGGCACCGTCACGCTTATGACCGCCATCAATGCGGCAGAAGATGCAAACGGCGCACTTGCTCTTAAGGGAATCGAAAAAGTTGTGCTCAAAAGCAGCACCCTTCAGTCCTATATCGGAAAGCTCGAGGATTCCTTCTTTGAAAACTTCGCCAACAAAGACGATCTCATCGCCGCAGGCGGATTTTTCAAGGCGGAGCCCTCGTCCTCGGACGATCTCAACAACGTGGTCAGCGGTGCTTCCCGCTCCTCCAACGCCTCCTGCAATGCGGTCAATGCGGCGCTCTACTATTTCCGTTCCGTGCTTCTCGGAGAGGAAATGCCGGAGGATCCGACCCCTGCCGATCCCGTCGAAGAGTTCTACGGCGAAAAGGTAGAATATACAACCGTCGCCGTCGCTCCTTCGGCCGCTGCCAATGAGTACGGTTCTGTCGATTCCATCTACTATGTTGCAGAGAAGAATCAGATCCTTTTCCTGACCATGGGAACGGGCGGATTCCGTGACGGCACCGTGCCCCTTTGGACGGCATTCACTGTTACAGGGTCTCCCGACAGCGGTCTCACCCTTGCGGGCATCAGCAAGGTTGTCTTTGAATCCGAGGTCAATCAGTCCTGGATCGACAAGCTCGAACAGTCCTTCTACGATAACTTCGCAAACAAGGATTCCTTCGTTGTTGCAGGCGGATATTTCAAGGCTGACCCTACCTCCTCCGACGATCTCAACAACGTCACCGTCGGGGCGACCCGTGCCTCTACCGCTGCCTGCAACGCGGTCAACTCGGCTCTCTACTATTTCCGTACAGAACTGCTCGGAGGGAAATCATGAATCCGAAAATGAAGAAATACGGTAAGATCGCCTATGACGGCCTGATTACCAATAACGCAACCTTCAAACTGGTCTTGGGAACCTGTGCAACGCTCGGAATGTCCACATCCGCAACAAACAGTTTCGGCATGGGACTTTCCGTCACCGTTGTCCTTCTCTTGAGCAATGTCATCATCTCGCTCTTGCGAAAGGTGATCCCGAACACTGTACGCATTCCCGCCTTTATCGTAATCATTGCGACAATGGTCACGCTCCTGCGCATGGTGCTGGAAAAATATATCCCCGATCTATACGATGCCATGGGCGTATTCTTGCCGCTGATCGTCGTCAACTGCGTCATCCTTGGCAGAGCCGAAGCCTTTGCGAGCAAAAATCCCGTCCTGGACAGCGCCATCGACGGAATTGCAACCGGTTTGGGACTCACCTGTGCCTTGACGCTCATCGGGATTATTCGTGAATTCCTCGGAAGCGGCTCTTTCTTCGGGATCAAGGTCATGAATTTCACGATCGGATTTTTCACCAATGCAGCAGGCGCATTCTTCGTGTATGGCATCTGCATTGCCCTGTTCGTATTGATCACCAGTCAGGCAGAAAAGGCACATCGTGCAAAGCGGGCAAAAGCGCTTCGCGTTCCTTCGCATGACGAGCCTCTGCCCGCACCTGATACCGTCGAGGAGGTCAAATAATGGCTGCAACGATTTTACTCATTGTCGTCTCTGCGGTCTTTTCGCAGAACTTCATCCTTGTAAAATTTTTGGGAATCTGCCCCTTCCTCGGCGTTTCCAAAAAGGTGAACAGCAGCGTTTCCATGGGAATTGCCGTCACGCTTGTCATGGTCATCGCAACGCTCGTTACCTGGCCCCTTTACACCTATATCATGGTGCCGCTCAACATCGAATACCTTGAGATCATCTTCTTCATCTTCGTCATCGCCGCGCTTGTGCAGATGCTGGAAAAGATCATCGAAAAGCTTTCACCCGCGCTGTATCGCTCCATGGGAATCTATCTTCCCCTGATTACGACAAACTGCGCGATCCTGGGCGTTGCCGAACTGCTTCTTGTCAATGACCTTTCCGGCGTTGTCTCCGGGATCGAGGCAGGAATGTATTCCATGAATCTCGGATTTGCGCTGCTCTATGCATTCTTTGCAGGAATCGGCTTCACCGTTGCCATGGTTCTCATGGGCGGTGTCCGCGAAAAGATGGAAAAACTGCCCGTGGCAAAGTGCATGAAGGGATTCCCCATCACAATGGTTGCAGCGTCGTTTATGGCAATGGCGTTCTACGTCTTTGCACTGCTTTAAGGAGGCGGAAATGCAAACTTGTTTATTGGCGCCCGTCAACTGGGCGCAGGTGGGTATCGTCCTCGGCATCTTTGCCGCGATTGCCCTTGTTCTGACCATCTGTATTCTGCTTGTCGCACGCTTCTGCAAGACAAATGCAGACGCGAAAGTCGAAACCATTCTCTCGCATCTTGCCGGTGCCAACTGCGGCGGATGCGGGTGTACGGGCTGTGCAGGATTTGCTGAAAAACTTGCAAAAGGTGAAGCAAAACTGACGGA
>ERZ1090879.273-NODE-273-length-34171-cov-5.034998_pt1 | contig 34171 bp, 10 predicted proteins | sample MGYA00478472_ERZ1090879 | MGnify/ENA primary metagenome ERZ1090879 (study PRJEB33644, sample SAMEA5815723) | chicken gut metagenome | biome: Chicken; feature: Gastrointestinal Tract; material: Caecum | place: Ireland | collected 2019-01-01 | study: A study of the... | reverse complement strand
GTACACATCGGTTCTTTTTTCTCGCAACGCTAATACTGATCTGTTGCGCAATGATCGTCTCCGTCATTTCGGGTTGTTCCGACAAGAAAACTCCCGAATCCGGCGATGAAGTAGGCACTTACTACTTCTACAATGACGACGACCAGAATCGCGAATATCAGCTGACCCTTGCGGAAGGGCTTAAATTCACATTTTTGCCTGAAAGCGGAGAAGGACACATTGGTTCTTACACGCTTACCGATGGCACACTGACGCTGACCGACGGCGAATGGACGCAGACTGCGACATACAACGACGACGAGACAATTTCGATCAGCTACAACGGTTTGCAGATGCGCATGCTCAGAAAGATTACATACACCGTTACATTCGAAAGCAACGGCGGCAGTGCAGTGGCAGACCAGAACGTATTAAACGGCAGGACGGTTGCAAAGCCCCAGGCAGACCCGACCTATGCGGGGCATAAGTTCCTCGGTTGGTATGCTGACCAGGCATTCACCACCCCCTATCAGTTCAACGCTGTGCCCGTGACTGCCAACACCACGCTGTATGCGTGCTGGGCAGAATATTCTGCGGACGGCATTGAATACGAAATCAGCTATGACCTCGGCTACGAGGGTGCTGAAACCATTCCCTCCGAAAAGACGGCAGACGGCAAGCTTTATGCGGCTCCCACTCCCGCAGAGAGAGAAGGTTACACCTTTGCAGGCTGGTGGATAAGCATGGAGAACAAGGCAGACAGACTGACCTATGCATTCCAGCCTTCATCGGTAAACGGAAGTGACGGCACGGTATTCACCGCTGACACCACCCTCTTTGCCGTATGGAATAAAAATAACTCCCAGCTCTCTGCCGCTCCCGCGGTGAGCGTTACAAAGCAGGCAATCTCATGGCAGTCGGTTGCAGGCGCTTCGGGTTATCTGCTCACTGTAATCACCCCCGACGGCACCAGCTACTATGACAACGAAGTTCAGACCAGCACGACCGTTCCCGCAGGCGACATCTTCACCGAGACCGGCGTGTACAGAATTGAAGTTGCCACCAGAGATGCAGGCGGCAACGACGGTTCCGAAAGGGCTGTCCGCTACTTCGTAAACAACGGACTCGAAAGAGTTTCCGGCGTACACGTAATGGAGCCCAGCACTCTTGTTTACGACGGCGTCGAGGGCGCAGACCAGTATCTGATTACCATCGACTGCGGCAACAAGAGCCACAAACACACGGCGCTCAGCAACGGAACTTCCCTCTACTTCAACTTCGCAAACTGCGATATGCAGAAGGGCGGCATCAAGTTCACGATTAAGGCCGTAGGCGAAGGCTATGCTCCTTCAGAAACGACTTTCGTATATGAGCGCAACCTCACCTCAGTCACCAACGCTGACATAGAGAACGACGTTGCTACCTGGGACAGCGTTCCCGGCGCTGCTTACTACAAAGTAGAATGCGGCGAAAATACGTACAACATAACCGATACAAAGTTCTCCTTCAAGGAGATGCCCGCAGGCAAGTACACCTTAAAGGTTACCCCCGTTGCAAGCGGATTCAACTCCCCCGATGCACAGGTACTCGAGTATGAAAAGACCACACCCGCACTTCCCTCTGACATAGTGCTCAAAGACACTACCCTCAGCTGGACTGACACGGACGAAGGCGCTACATACAAAGTTGTATACAACGGAACTTCCACCGAAGTTGCCGCAGGAACAACAAGCATAGACCTCGCTACTATTTCCGGTCTTACCTGGTCGGAAGAAGCCGAATATTCCGTTCAGCTTGAAGTTACGAAGAACAACGTTTCCGCCCTCAGCGACGCGTTCACATTCGTATACAATGCTCTCAAACCCACCCTCACTTATAAGAACAGCGTTCTTTCCTGGAATGCGGTTGCAGGCGCAGCAGGCTATCAGGTGAGAATCAACGGCTCGCTTGTTGCTACTCTTGAAGACGGCTCCACATCCCTGAAGCTGACAAGTCTTGAAGCAGAAGGCGCAAACAAGATTGAAGTTGTATTCCTCAACGAGCTCGGCATCGCTTCCGAACCCGCAACGCTCACCGTAAACGCTCAGGCAGTTACCTTCAACAGCGGAAACAGCAGCGTAACGCTCTACAAGGCTGTAGGCGATGAACTTACCGCTCCCCAGGCTGATTCGCTGCTCGGCTATCAGTTCGATGCATGGTACAACACCCCCAGCGGTCCCGCAACCAACGGCGCTGTATACAGCAATCCTTTCTTTGCAGGTCCCGGCGAACTCGTGCTCTACGCCAACTACAAACCCATGGAATACAATGTGGTTTACGAAGGCGATGACCTCGGCTCGCTCACCGGAACAGTTGTTTCCTACGGCGAAGACTTCACTCTTGACGTACCCACTTCTACCGAGGGCACCAAGGCGTTCGGCGGCTGGTTCAGCTCCCCTTACGGCGCAGGTATCGCTTACACGGATGCATACGGCAACTCGATTGCTCCCTGGAACATTGCAAAAGACAATGTAAAGGTATATGCATTCTGGGTAGATTCAGTGCTTTCGTTCACCGTTTACGATAACCAGGCAACCGTAAGTCAGGGTCCCCGTATCTCGCTCGTTGATACGATAACCATTCCCAAGGAATATAACGGTTCTCCCGTTACGGCAATTTCTGCTACCGCATTTGCAGGCTGCACGAATCTTACCGAAATAAATATTCCCGATACCGTAACCACCATACCTGTAACGGCATTCGACGGATGCTCCGCTCTTGAAAACGTAAACGTTTACAGCACCGGCGTTTCCTACTCCCGCTACGTATCGTATGACGGCGTTCTGTATGACCAGGGCAGCATAGGCGCACAGCAGGCAATTCAGCCTACCTACATGCCTTCCGCAAAGACCGGTTCGTACGTAATCCCCGACGGAGTTAAAATTATTCCCCGTTCGGCATTCGCTAACAGCAACATAAGCAAGGTTACTATCCCTGCAAGCGTTGAGACCATTCAGGCCGAAGCATTTGCAAACTGCATCAACCTTACTACCGTAATATTCACCAACCCCGGCGCATCCGGTTCTCTTACGATAGGTGCAAGGGCGTTCATGAATAACTTCTCGCTCGTTTCGATAACCTTCCCCGCAAGGCTTACCGACCTGGCCGTTGACAGAGTTGACGACGCCGTACTCGGCTCCTTCTCCTCCATTGACGACATCACGGCAAATTCGAGCGATGCATTCCTTATAAATAAAGACCTCATCGATGTAGAAAACGAAGGTGACCTCAAAGCCCAGCTTGAAGCCGTAAACGTTGCGGTTGGCAACAACACAACTTACAAGTCGGTTGACGGCGTACTCTTCCGCGGCAACACCCTCGTATACTTCCCTGAAGCAAAGAGTGCTGAAAACTACTCCATCCCCGCAGGCATTACAGCCATCGGCGAAAGCGCATTCTTCAACACCTCTCTTTCAGGCGACCTCGTTCTTCCTGCAACCGTTACTACGATAGGTAACTTCGCTTTCGCAGGCACGAACATCGAAACACTGAGATTTGCAGGCGACAGACTTGCTCAGCCCGTAACCGTAGGCGACTATGCATTCTATGAATGCGGCGACCTTGAGAAAGTAACCTTTGACAAGAAGGCTGACGCAACAGAAACCACTCCCGCAACCGAAAACAGCAATGTAACTGTAATAGGCGTGGGCGCGTTCTACGAAGATGAATACCTGAACGAAATCACCATTCCCGCATCTGTAACTTCGATCGGCGAAAAGGCATTCGCACTCAGCTACAGCGACAGCCTTGACATCACCTTTGAATCAGGCAACGATGCAACGCTTCCCGAAATGAAGCTCGGCGATTCGCTCTTCTACAACCGCGAAATCGACACGCTCGTGATTCCTGCAAACGCAAGACTTAATACGGGCTTCTTCAACGGTCTCGAAGCAGGCACAATCGTAACTGAAAACAACCCCACTCTCCTCGGTACAGATGAAGGCGGTATCTATCTTCAGGAAAACAATGTTCCCGTTACCCTCCTTCTCTATTACGGACACAACACTACAACTTTCGAGTTCAAGAATAACGACGGAGAAGTTCTTGATACGGTAACCACCATATCCGCAGGCGCATTCGCCAATGCAGACGGCATCACCGCGGTAGTAATACCCGCAAGCGTAACCACTATCGGCGAAGAAGCATTCCGCGGCAACACAGAGATTGATACCGTAACGTTCACCGCAGGCGGCACGGCTCCTCTTTCGATAGGCAACTATGCATTTGCTGAAATGGCACTCACCACGATTGCGCTTCCCGCAAGAGAGATAACCATAGGCGACTATGCTTTTGCAGAGAACGAATATGTAACCTCCATCGAACTTGGCGGTACAAAGACTATCGGCGCTCATGCATTTGAAATGACCGGTAACCTTGAAGACGGCGACGTAACCCTTCACCTGACCGCAACGGTTGAAACCATTGGCGAATCTGCATTTGAAGGCTACTCCTCGTATTGGGGCAGCTCCACGGGCGTAAGCATTGTAACGATTGATGCAGACTCCAAGCTCAAGACGATTGGCGCGGGTGCATTTGCATCTAGCGGCATAAGCAGCTTCACCGTTCCCGCAACGGTTGAAACCATTGGCGCCAGCGCATTCAATGACTGCGCTAACCTTACAACGATAACCTTTGCCGATGGCAATACCCCTCTTACGATAGGCGATCCCAGCGGCAGTACGGATACGGATGATTCTTCTTCCTACTCTGTATTCGGCGGAACGGAGATAAAGGAATTCAACCTTCCTGCAAGGCTTGAAGTTATAGGCAACCTTGCATTTGCAGACATGGGCGGCTACAGCGATTCTGACATCATGGTCAACTTCGCGGCACAGTCCAAACTTGAATCCATAGGCGCAGGCGCGTTCTACTCCTCTGCTCTTTCCGAAATAACCATTCCCGCTTCCGTTACAACGATAGGCGAAAGCGCATTCAACAGCGCCAACGCCACCGCAATATCTTTTGCTGCAGGCGGCACGGCTGACCTTGAAATAGGCGCTAAGGCATTTGTAGGCGCAGGCATTGTTACTCTTACATTGCCCGCAAGACTTACATCTCTCGGTGCAAACGCATTCAGCGAAGGCGCTTACTATTGCGATGCGCTTGAAAGCATAACCGTAGAAACCGGTTGCGCTGCATATGCCTCCAAGGATGGCGTACTTTACAGCGGCGACTTCAAGGAGCTCATCCTCTGCCCCACGGCAAAACAGGGTGAAGTAACCGTCGATGCCAGGACGGAAAAGATTGATGAACTTGCGTTCTATCATTGCTCCGACGTATCGGCTGTAAACTTTGAACAGAACAGCAAACTCAAAGAAATTGGCTCTGAAGCATTCTACTACTGCTACGGTCTTACGACATTCGTAATTCCCGACAGTGTAACCACGCTCGGCGAAGATGTATTCTTGGCTTGCAAATACCTTACATCTCTCCAGCTTCCCGCAAACCTTGAAAACTTCTCAGCTGATATGCTCGGCTGCGAAAATCTTGACGAAATTAGGATTGTAAACGGCGTAAACTATGCGGCTGAAGGTGCGGCAATACTTTCCGCAGACAAGACCGAACTCGTTTACTACCTTGCAAGCGCTACCGCTGAAAGCTACACCATTCCTTCAACGGTAAAGATTCTTGCTTACGCCGTATTCCAGGACAACACTCACCTCAAGAGCATAACAATTCCTGCATCTGTCGAGCAGATAGGCGAAAATGCGTTCTATAACTGCTCAATGCTCAAAGAAGTTAAGTTTGACAACGGTACTGCACCCCTTGTAATCGGTTCTCAGGCATTCAGGGGCACGGCTCTTGAAAGCCTCAGCCTTCCTTCCCGTCTGAGCTCGATTGAATCTAACGCATTTACGAACCTCAACCTTAAGAACGTAAGCTTCGGCGGCGCTGACAGCATGCTCAACTACATAGGCGACAGCGCATTCTCGGGCACGGATCTTACAACGGTTACGCTTCCCTCCGGCGTTCGCGAAATAGGCAACAGAGTATTTGCCGATATGGACTACCTGACCAACGTTACCCTTAACGAAGGCCTTACCACCATCGGCGACAATGTATTCGCTTACGGCGACGATTACGATGATGTTGAAGATTCTGAATCTGTACTCGAAACGGTAACCTTCCCCTCCACGCTTGAAAATGTAGGCTCTTCAATCTTCTATCTCTGCGTTTCCCTCAAGCATGTAAACTTTGCAGCAAATTCGCAGATAGAAACGCTTCCCAACGATACATTCCTCGGATGCGTTGCACTTGAAAGCATACAGCTTCCCGCAAGCCTTACCGCTATTGCTGGTCAGGATTTTGCAGAAGCATCAAGCGATAATAACCGCGGTCTGTTTGAGGAACTTCCTTCCCTTACTTCAGTAACATTCGAAGAAGGCAGCAAGTGCCTTGAAATCGGCGCTTACGCATTCAGTGGTTCGCCCATAAGTTCCTTCACGATTCCCGCATCTGTAACTTACATAGGCAGCTATGCATTCTACAATACGGCAATCAAGGAGATAACCATTCCCGTAACGGTAACCTCGCTCGGTACAGGCGTATTCACGAACTGCTCTTCGCTCGAAGTCGCTTACGTTGAAGCCAACATAAAAGTTCTTCCCGCTCTGACGTTCCAGAACTGCAAATCGCTCACATCGATATCTCTGCCCAAGTCGCTTGAAGAAATCGATGAAAGCGCATTCTCCAACACAACTGCCATTCGCAACATTACCGTTGCAGACGGCAACGATTACTTTGTTGTAGATGACACGAGCGGCGCACTGTTCAACCTTGAAAAGGATACTTTGTATCTGCTTCCCGCAGGTGTTACGACATTTAAAGTTCCCGCAACTCTTACCTCTGATTCATTCATCAGCGTTCTCAAAGAAAGCGACACGCTTGAAGAAGTAACTGTTGAAGACGGCAACCCTGTATTCAGCGCAGAGGGCGGCGTACTTTACAAGCTTAACGAAGGCGTATTGGAAATCGTTTATATTCCTAAGACGACCACAAGCATTGTATTCTCTGATGAACTGACAACCCTTACGGAAACTTCCATAGCCGCACTTATGGCGGCGACCGAGCTCGATACAATATCTGTACGCGAAGGTTCTACTACAACCCGTGACTTCAACATTGCATTCGGCGCAGTTTACTCTTCCGATTGGAGAATAATGTTTGTACCCGCAGCAATGAAGACGTTCACAATTCCCGCACAGCTTACCTCTATTGAAGCCGGCGAATACGCATTCGGCAGCGGTTCTTACGGTGCCGATACCAGGATTGAAACCATAACCTACGATAAGCAAACTCCCAGAACCGAACAGTTCACTATCGGCGGATACAAGTATTCTTACTACGGTATCTTTGCAAACATGAGCAATCTTACCAGCGTTGAACTTCCCGCAGGTACGTCAATCGGCCAAAATGCATTCTATGGTTCCAAGAATCTTGCAAATGTAACGCTGACTGCAGGCGAAGACGCAACGATAGGCGCAAGTGCATTTGCAAACACCGCGCTGACCGAACTTGTTATCCCCGAAGGATACATTTCGATAGATGCAGACGCATTCTCCGGCTTAACGCTTGAGAACATAACAATTCCTTCCACTATGGAAACAATTGATGCAGATGCATTCTCAGGCGCAGATGTAATAAATGTTACTCTCAACAACAACGACAACTTCAAATATGAAGGTGGCATCTTCCAAACGGCTGACGGATCGATAGTATACTTCATCCATTCCGATATAACCACATTTGAAATTAGTGTTGCGATGACCGACGATTCGATAATCGACCTGCTCGAAGGCGTTTCCACCCTTGAGTCTGTAACCGTTGCAGAAGGCAACACTGCATTCAATGCGAAGTTCGGCGCGCTGTATGACAGCGAATGGACGCTGCTCTTTGTTCCTAAGGCAATGACCACGTTCACCATTCCCGTTGAAGTAACTCAGCTCGGCGGCTCATATGAAACTTCCGGTCTGTTCGAAGGTTCCAGCATTGAAACCGTAACATTTGAAGAAGGCGAGGGCGATGCTCTTACAATTGCTGGTTACAGCTATGAAAGCTTGTTCGAAGGCGCTGACAACCTGACAAGCGTTTCACTGCCTGACCGTACAACAGTTATTGGAGACCACGCATTCAGGGATATGAGCTCTATTACTTCTTTCAGCTACGGCAACGCTCAGCTTACGAAAATCGGTGACTACGCATTCTCAGGCTGCTACGGCATATCCTCGTTCGTGGTTACTGACTCTGTTGAATACGTGGGCGACCCTGCATTCCAGTACTGGGGCAGAGAAGGCAAACAGACAATATACTGGCCGTTTGCTTCGACTGTTGACCCCCAGACCTCATTCGGTTGGCACACTTATTGGGATTGGCAGACAGGCAAAGCAACCATGGTTTACACTGACACCGTTACCGCATGAAGAATAACATCTGTTATCTTCACAAACGATAACAAAAAAAATTAAAGCAATTTTTCTGAAAGCGGGGCGGCTGGCCGCCCCGCTGAAAGAAAGATCACGGAGCCATTATTATGGAAAACAACGACAACTTATTCAGAATTTACAAAAAACGCATGACAATAACGGCCATCGTCACATCACTGTGCTACGGCCTTATAGCAGGAGGCGCTTCCGCTTTCGTGTCGGCGTTATTTTGCTGGCTTTTCAATTACGACAGCATATGGGTGCCCGTCGGCATAGGCCTGGGCTTGTTTGTCATTGGTACGGTAGTTCTCTTCTTCGTGAAGTTCCGTCCCACTGAGCACGATGTTGTAAGGAAAATCGACGCTATGGGACTTGAAGAACGTACCATAACCATGATGGACCTGAGAAACACCGATACCCCCATAGCAATGATGCAGAGAGCGGATACGGTAAACAAAATTAACGCCGTGACTGAAAGTCAGATAAAAGCAGCATTTCCCGCATTTGCGGTGGGCGTTACCACCACCGTTCTGCTTTGTGTAGCCGTTGTACTCGGCGTAGGAATGACAATTGTCGCAGGCCTTACAAGCGCAGGCGTTATTCCCGGCCCCGGTATAATAACTGACCCTAACGACAGGTTTGTACTTGTCAGCTATACCGTCGATGAAGGCGGATTTATTGACGGGTCCGAAGAGCAGATACTCTCCCCCGGCGAAGATGCCGAACCCGTTGTGGCTGTTGCGGACGACGGATGGATGTTCGTTCGTTGGAGCGACGGTCAGAAGAACACCGAGCGTGAAGACAAGAATGTCACCTCCGACATTATCGCTACCGCTGTTTTTGAAGAAATAGGCGAGGGCGAAGGCGAAGGTCCCGGTGAATCGATTGACAAAGAAGATGAAGGCGATTATGATGAAAATGCGCCCGATAACGGAAACGGCGAAGGCGCAGGAGACAATGGCAGCGACGCGAATGGCGGTCAGGGCAACGGCGACGGTGACAAAGGCGACGGCCAGGGTACCGGCAGCGGCGGTCAGGAAGGCGAAGGCAACGGCCAGGGCAACGGCGACGGCTCTGGCGGCGGCTGGTCCGACAACAACCAGATAATAGACGGCGCAACCGACTATCGCGATGAGCTTGAGTACTACAAGGAACTGGCTATGGAGATGATTAACAACAATCCCAACCTCCCTCCCGAACTTGTAGAGTTTATCAAGGGATATTTCGACAGCATCTGATAAGTGCTGTGTATCAATATAATCTATATTTACAAGGAAACCGAAATTTATGATAACAGAGCAAAACGTTCAAGAGTTCAGCAAGCAGTGTGAAAATATATTCACGCAGATAAGACGCGACGTAATCGGCCAGAACGATGTAGTCGAGGGCACCGTAATTGCAATGATAGCAGGCGGCAACGTGCTGCTTGAAGGCGTACCCGGCGTCGGCAAGACCAGGCTGGTAAGAACGCTGGGAAGAGTTTTCGATATGCCCTTCTCCCGCATTCAGTTCACCCCCGACCTCATGCCTGCGGACGTTACCGGTACCAACATTATAGTAAAAGACGAGTCGGGCAACTCCACTTTCAGTTTCCAGCCCGGCCCCATTTTCAGTAACATAATTCTTGCGGACGAAATCAACCGCGCCACTCCCAAAACGCAGTCGGCGCTGCTCGAGGCCATGCAGGAACACACCGTAACCGTTATGGGCGTTTCCAGAAAGATGCCTGAACCCTTCTTCGTTCTTGCAACGCAGAACCCCGTCGAGCAGGACGGTACCTACCCCCTGCCCGAGGCTCAGATGGACCGCTTCATGTTCAAACTGGTAGTACCCAACCCCAGCCTTGACGACCTTATCGCCATCGTAGACATGACCCAGAAGACCATGGCGGAAGTTGCCGCACCTGCCTGCAACGGCGAACAGCTGCTTGCAATGAGGCGCACGGCAAACCAGATTCCCGTAGCCGAGGACGTTATGCGCTATGCAATGACGCTCTGCTCCGCTACCCACCCCGACAGCGAGTGCGCAAGCGAAGCCGCCAAAAAGTATGTCCGTCTCGGCGCCAGCCCCCGTGCAGGCCAGTCGCTCATATCCGCGGCAAAGGTAAAGGCGCTCATGAAGGGCCGCTTCAACGTAGCTTTCAGCGACCTCAACGAGCTGGCTTACCCCGTACTCCGTCACCGTATGAAGATGAACTTCGAGGCGATTGCGGAGCGCGTTTCGCCCGATGACGTAATTAAAATGATTATCGCCGAAGTAAGTAAAAAATTCGGCATAGGCGGCGAGGCCAAAAAGGCAGAAGCCGCTCCCGCTGAGGAAAAGAAAAAGCGCATTTTCGGTAAAAAATAATGAAGGTTTCTTACTTAAACGATGATTTCTTCAGTCGTTTAGAAACGAGCTCTCTCAATCTCAAGCGCGACCTTACAGGTTTCTTCGGCGGCAAGCATCTTGTAAAAACTTACGGTCAGACGGTTGAATTTGCCGACTACCGCGAGTATATGCTGGGTGACGATATCCGAAGAATAGACTGGAACCTGTTCAGCCGTTTTGAAAAGTACTTTTTAAAGCTTTTCACGGATGAAAGGCAGATGCATACGCAGATTTATCTGGACTGCTCCGCCTCTATGGGAAAAGTCAACCAGCAAAAGGCAGCTTACGCGACGGCTTTTGCCGCCGCGCTCGGCTTTTTATCCGTACATAATATGGATAAGCTGTCTTACAGACTGATAAAAGGCAACGTGTGCGAAGACCCGTACGGACTGATTGTCGGCAAAACGCCCTTCTTCCGCGCGGTGAGCTCGCTTGACAACATAGAATTCGAAGATGACGCCGACCTTGAAAAGGCCATAGTCGGTTCCGAAGTTTCTCAGGGCAACGGACTCAGCGTAATCATTTCCGACTTCTTTACTACTAGCGACTGGAAAAAAGCCGTGGATTACCTCTCCTACAAAAAGAGGCAGGTATTCCTTATACAGATAATGTCCCCCGAAGAGCGCGACCCCGCGTATTCGGGCCGAGTCAGCCTTGTGGACAGCGAGGCCGTAGACGCCCTCGACGAAAAGAATATGAGGGTGAGAATAACGCGCGGCATGCAGCAGGCTTACCAAGAAGCACTCAACGACTATATTGAAGATATGAGCTCTTTCTGCGCTTCGCGCGGTGCGGGCTTTATTACTGTGACTTCCGATAAACCTATTGAAAAGGTAATTTTCGGCGAACTTTTGAAAACTGGTATTCTCGAATGACACTTTTACTGCCCCTGGGGCTGTTGGGATTGCTGTCTTTGGCGGCACTCATCCTGATATACGTTCTGCGCCCCAATTATCAACAAAAACTCGTTTCCACCACCTTTGTATGGAAACTGAGCATGAAGTACAAGAAGAACCGCCTGCCCATAAGCAGGTTAAGGAACATTCTCATACTGCTCTGCCAGCTGATACTTCTTGCCAGCCTTGCCCTTATGATGGCTCAGCCTGCGGTTCCCACCGTATTCGGCGCCACCAAAAACGAAAAGGTTGCGATTATAGACGCTTCTGCCAGCATGATGGTTGCCTCCTCTTCGGGCACGCGTTTCGAACGCGCCGTGAAGGAGGTTCAGAGTCTTGCAAACAGAACGCTTGCGCTTGACGACGGCGTTGTGTCGGTAATAGTTGCAGATGAAGAGGCGCACTTTGTCGCCACCCGCGTTACGGGTGAAAACAGCGACACTCTGACCGCAACCCTCAATACTCTTCTTGCCGACGGTTCAAATGCCTGCACGTACGGCTCTGCCGACTTAAACGGTGCGGCTGAACTTGCAGAAAGCGTACTTGAAATGAACTCAGAGGCCGAGGTGCTGCTGTACACGGGCAAAAACTACCGCGACGGTGACACGGGTTCGTTCACGGTTGTCGACATCGCCGATGACGATGACTGGAATGCGGCCGTGCTCAACGTTACCGCCGAACTTGACGATGCAAGCACCTACACTTTCAACGCTGAAGTCGGTTCTTTCGGACTCGGCCAGGCTATGACGGTCACCTGCATCATTTCGGGCATAAACGGAACAAACGGCACGCGTACTTTCACCAAGACTGCCTACTGTTCGGAAGCTTCGCCCGTGCAGACCGTGACTTACGGTACGAGCGATTTCGGCGAACAGGTATATTCCTTTACCTCCGCCTACGTATCTCTTGACCAGAGCGATACATTGCAGCGCGACAACACTTTCAACGTATACGGCGGCACAAAACCTGCGCTCCGCATACAGTACGCCAGCAGCCTTGACAACAACTTCTACCCCGGCATTATAAGAACTGCACGCGACAATCTGCTTAAAAACAAGTGGAACGTGGAATTCAAGCAGGTAGCCTCTTCGCAGGCCTCCCTTGTCGGATACGATATGTACATATTCGAGCACACAATGCCCGATGAAATGCCCGATGACGGCCTTGTAATTCTCGCCGACCCCGATAAAGTACCCGCAGGCGCAGGCTTCGAGCTTGGCGCAAAGGATACCGTGGACAGCGATTCCACGCTTGCCCTCGGCAAACAGACTTCGCTCACCCAGTTCATGGATGCATCGCGCATAAAAATTTCCACTTACCGTCCCATAGGCGCAAGCGACGGCTATGACGATTTGTTCTATTTCAACGGCGCACCCGTCATAATAGCAAAAAATCAGCCCGACTGCAAAGTAGTTGTCATTTCACTCGACCTCAACTACTCCACTCTGAGCGTTACGCCTGAATTTGTGGCCTTCTTCTACAACATTTTCAATGAATACCTGCCCGCAACTCTTTCGCAGAGCTCCTACGAAGTAGGCGATACCGTCACGATGAACGCGCGCGGCGAAAACCTGAGCGTGTCCCTTCCCGGCGGCGGCGAACAGAGCTTTGACGAAACGCCCGCAACGCTTGTTGCGGATACGCCCGGCGACTACACAGTTACGCAGACGGTAATTTCCGGCGACCCCGTGGTAGACCAGTTCTTTGTACATATTCCCAGGTCGGAGAGCAACCTTGCGGAATATGCCGAAAAACTGCCCGACCTGTATGCGGCAACGACTGAAGAAGAGGGCAACGAAAGCCTTATAATCTGGTTTGCTATTGCGGCACTCGTACTGCTCACCGCAGAGTGGCTGCTGCACACCAGAGAAAACATTTGACGGGAGCGATAAACAGATGTCTGATTTAGCTTTTCATTTTTCAAATCCGTGGCTCCTGTTCCTGATTATTCCGGCACTGGCGCTCACGCTGATACCGTTTTTCCTGATTCCAAAAAAATTCAGGAATACGCGAAACCGCGTAATCTCCGTTACCCTGCACTCCCTTGTGGCGGTATTCCTCGTGACAATAATCGCGGGACTCACCATCACATTCACCGTACCCAACCGCGAAAACGAGCTGATGATTGTAATAGACTCTTCCGACAGCAACACAGAAAGTGCCGAAGCGAAAGAGGAATACATGCAGAATATCATAAACATGAGCAGCGGCTATAAAGTGGGTATTGTGACATTCGGCTACGACGCCGTATATGCGGCGCCCCTCTCCTACGACACCCAGGAGATTTATGAAGAGTATCTTGCCTCTGCAAAGCCCGATACAACGGCCACCAACATTGCGGATGCGCTCAAATTTGCGTCTGAAAAGTTCACCAACAAGAAGACGGCAAAAATAGTACTCCTCTCCGACGGTTTCGAAACGGACAAGGATGCAATAGAGCAGGCCCAGCTGATTGCCTCGCAAGGAATACGCATAGATACAGTAAACTTCCCCGATGAAAGCCACGCCGACATTATGATTACGGATGTGGAAACTCCCACGGAGAGAATAATAACCCAGCAGGATACAAAATTTGAACTTACTGTTGTAAGTACCAACGAAGAAGACGTAAGCGCAACGATAACCGTATACGACAACGACTTCGACGAAGTACTGCCCCAGCCCTACACCATTTCCCCCGGCGAACAGAAAATTGAAGTTACTCACCAGTTCGACACCGCGGGAATGCACGACCTTATATTTGAAATAAAGACTACCGCCGGCGATACGGAAGATCACCTTACGCAGAACAACATCTATCAGTCCCACGTAAACATAACCGTATTCGATAATATTCTTATAATTGAAAATTATCCCGGCGAGGCTCAAGCGCTTTACAATATCCTTACAGAGCAATATACTAATGTAGAAACGGTGAACATCAGAACTGATGCGGGACAGCTTCCCACCACTGCAAAGGAGCTCTGCGCATACGAGCAGGTCATTCTCGTAAACATCTCCAACGCAGATTTGCATGCCGACACGATGCCCGCAAACTTTGTGGAGTCGCTGTATGAGTATGTATACAATCTCGGCGGAAGTCTGTTCACCGTAGGCGGAGAGAACGATACGGGCGCGGACGGTTCCACCGTGCCGCACGCATACAACCCCGAAGACATGAATAACGGCGAACTGGGTACGCTGTTCCAGGAGATGTTGCCCGTCCAGGCAATCGACTACACTCCCCCCACCGCCGTCATGCTCGTAATAGACAGCTCGGGCTCGATGAGCGGCGGCAAGTTCCCCGCGGCAAAGACTGCGGCCGAATACATACTCGACTTCCTCATCGACCAGCAGAATAAAAACGGCACCGAAGAAGGCGGAATGAACAGCTATTGCGGCGTAATGACTTTCAATACCAGCGCGATAGAGCAGATTCAGGTTCTCCCCGTAGTTCAGGGCGAAGCAATCCGCAACATAATCACCCACCTCGGCGAGGGCGAAAGCACCAGTTCCGGCGGTACGGTATTCTCGGGCGCGATTGACCTTGCAGGCCGCGCGCTTGCAGCGGTAGACGTTCCCATCAAGCACATTGTGCTTATCACCGACGGTAACCCCGACGACCACCTTGAACAGAACGGCGCCAACGACAATAACTGGTACGGCAAGTACATCGACTACAACAACGAAAACGATATATCGATGTCCATTGTGACGATAGGCGCAGATTCCGGCGACAAGACCACTATGGAAAAGGCCGCGGACCGCGCAAACGGAAGGTATATCGACATACCCTTAAGAAGCGGCGGCGGTGCAGACTCCGTAACTGCCATGGCGGGCGAGATAACCACCTTCCTTCAGACAGATCTGCAGGCCGTTCAGCAGGTTGAAGACGAGTTCATACCCACAGTCGGCGACCAGACCTCCATTTTCAACGGGGTCGACCTGTCAAAACCGCTACCTATGCTCGGCGGATACTACGGCACAAAGCTGAAAAACGATGATTCGGTTGTGTCGCCGCTGATGAACAGATTCGTGCCCATCTACGCGGCGTGGAACTTCGGCGAAGGTCGAGTAGGCAGCTTTATGTGCGACATAGGCGGCAAATGGTCAGGCGAATTTGTATCATCGGAAACGGGCATTCTTATCATTAAAAACATATGCGAAAGCCTAGGTCCCGTACAGGAACTCGAACCGGACAAACTCGACTTCACCATACGCGAAACCACACAGAACTATACCAACCGCATAGACGTATACACAGACCTTGACGAAGGTCAGAGCGTCGATATCGATATAACTGTAATATCCACCAACAGCGCCGGCCAGAGCGCCAACGTTAATTATATGGACGGCGTGCCCGTAGAGCCGCTGGGAGATGACAGCGTAAGCTTCAATTTCAGCATTGCCTACACAGGTCTTTACAGAATTGTTATTTCCAAAGTCGACGCACAGGGAAATGTAATTGCGAAGGTTACCACGTACAGACACTTCTCCTACTCTGACGAGTACGACTCCACTTTAAGCGCTGCCGACGGCGCACAGCTGCTTTCGGACATTGCCTCAAACGGCAACGGCGAAGTGATTGAGGACCCCGTACAGATATTTGCAACGTTTGTTGCACGTCTTAGCAGGACGTTTGACCCCGCCCTTACGCTTCTTATCATTTCGGCGGTATTCATTCTTCTGGATATAGCCGTGCGCAAGTTCAAGTTCAAGTGGCTGCATGAAATCATACGCGACAGAAAAGCGTTAAAAGAAATGAATGATTCAACGAATAACCAAGGAGGCAAAGCAGATTGACGGTGAATAAGTCACGAATTTTAAAAAGGGCTTTCAGCCTGCTGTTGTTGCCCGTTATACTGCTGTGCTTTATAATTACGCTTTCAGCCTGCGGAGCGCGTCTCAACACTCCTTCTGGGCTGAACATCGATCCGCTTGAGCTCTCGCTCAACTGGAACGAAGTCAACGGCGCGGCATACTATACCGTGCGCGTATCAGGAACGGAAAACAATGATTTCCTTTCCAGCAAAAACTCTTACTCGCTTGTAAACCTCAAAGAGGGCAGCTATACCATAACGGTAAAAGCCGAACCTGCGGCAAATGTTGATGCCTCCGCCTCTGCCTGGTCGGCAAAAATTTCTTTCGTGCGCGACCATGAAACGGGAATGGTTTTCAGCCTTACCAACAGCAATACCGAATTTGAAGTGACGGGCGTAGGCAGCGCCAAGGGCGATATCGTCATACCCGATACATACCGCGGCCTGCCCGTTACAAGCGTGGCGGACAAGGCTTTTATGGGCAACCCCGACGTAACGAGCGTCGTGTTCGGCGCCAACATAAGGGAGATAGGCTCCCAGGCGTTCAACAACTGCGCCAACCTTACAAGCATTACTCTGCCTGAAAATCTTCAGGTTATCGGCTCCAATGCTTTCCAGAGCTGCGGTAAACTTGCCACAGACCTCGTAATCCCCGACAGCGTTACCTCACTCGGTGACAGAGCGTTCATTTACTGCCGCTCTCTCCCCTCTGTAAAGATAGGCAGTGGAATAACGGCCATTCCCGACGGCGCTTTCAACGGCTGCAACAGCCTGACACGCGTAGAGATTCCCTCGACGGTTATTTCAATTGGTGAGAGCGCTTTCTTTGACTGCTACTCTCTTCCCTCGATAAATACGGGAGCCAACGTCACGGAAATCGGCGCAAGCGCGTTCGGCAGGAACGACGCTCTGACAAGTGTTACGTTCGGCGATAAACTGGAGACTATAGGCGAAAGCGCATTCGGCGAATGCATAGCGCTCACCTCCGTCACCCTTCCCGCAAGCCTTAAGACGATAGGCGTAAACGCATTCAACGGCAGCACAACTCTTGCCGATGTGCAGCTCGGCGGCAACGAAGAAAAAATATCCTCCGGCGCATTCTATGGCACCAAGCTTTGGAAAGAGGACGGCAAAGCCGCTTACCTTGATGGATGGCTGCTTGGAATGAGTTATCCCGAAGATACGCAGAGCAGCGACAGAATTGCCGATGAAAAAATTGCTGACGGCACGATAGGCATCGCTGACTATGCTTACAGCAACTGCGCATTTTCGGGCGCTACGCTTGAACTGCCCGAGGGCCTTAAATACATAGGCGAAGGCGCGTTCAGCGGCGCAAGCGGCCTTGTACAGGTTATTATAGGCAAAGACGTCGTATCACTCGGCGACTATGCTTTTGACGATATAACTACCCTCTCCACCGTCATACTCGGCTCGCTCAACGAAGACTATGACAATACAGACCCCGATACGATGCTTGCTGAAAGCTCGCTCCGCGATATAGGCGACTATGCCTTCCGCGATTGCACGGCGCTTACATCTATAACAATGCCCGACTCTCTCGAACACGTGGGTACATACGCCTTCACCGGCTCGGGACTGTGGACAAACGCTACAACCGCAGTATACGCAGGCAACTGGCTTGTTGAATTCAAGGACTTAGGCTCGCAGATTACTCTCAACGTGCTTGACGGAACGGCAGGCGTTGCCGACTATGCGTTCTACCAGAACTCCACTCTGATGGGCGTTGCATTCCCCGCAAGCTGCAAGTATATAGGCCGCGGCGCGTTCTATCAGTGTTCTGTGCTTGTTCAGGTAGCTCTTCCCGCTAATCTGACGGCCATAGAAGATTACACCTTCTACTCCTGCACAAACCTCACCCTTACCGCAATACCCGAAACCGTGACAAGGATAGGTCGCAGCGCATTTTACAAGTGCGCGCTCAGCTCTGCCAGCGAAACGGACGAAAATTCGCTCACCATTCCCGACAGTGTAAAAGAGATTGGCGACTATGCCTTCTACGGTTGCTATTACAAGGATACCGTTCAGGATGAAAACGGCACGTCTACGGGCGTAACCGCAGGTGTTGATGCCGTTATAATAGGCGACGGCGTTGAAAGGATAGGCAACTACGCATTCTATAACATGGGTGCGCTTAAAAGCGTTGTGATAGGAAATTCCGTCAAGGAGATAGGCAACCGCGCCTTCTACAAATGCGAAGAGCTTGTCGATGTAAGATTCGGCACTTCCCTTGAAAAGATAGGCGAACGTGCATTCTACGGCTGTTCGGCAATGGACGAGGCCGCTCTTCCCGATTCCATAAGGGAAATCGGCGACTATGCATTCTACAAATGCACTTCCATCAAGAGCGCTGACCTCGGCGGAGCTCAGGTTATAGGCAGCCATGCATTCTTCGGTTGCACATCGCTTGAAAACCTCTCAATACCCGCAACCGTCAAATCGATAGGCGACCAGGCATTCCGCAACTGTGCCGCAATATACGGCGTAGTGCTTCCCTCCTCGCTGACAGAGATTGGACCTCATGCCTTCTACGGCTGCAACAACATAACGTTCTACACCCAGTCCGCTGCAGACGAGTCTGGTTGGAATTCCCGCTGGAACTCCTCCTATCGCCCCGTTGTATACGGTTGCACGGTGGCTGACGAAGGTTACATTGTATCCTTTGTTTACAGCGCTGAAAATATTAAAAACGTCAACTCGGCAAGCAAACTTACCGCTCCCTTCAGAGAGGGTTACAAGTTTGAAGGCTGGGCAACCGAACAGGGCGGCGAAGTTGTTTACTCGCTTGCAGAGACCACCTCTGCCGAGTTCGGCACTACGCTCTATGCGGTGTGGACGCTCGCATAAAAGGTAATAACGGCGGGCGCGTAAAACACGCACCCACCGATGTTCAAATGAAAATAAATTATTTAAGGTGAATTTATTATGAAAAAAGGATTGTTAGTCGGATTATCTTCCGTGTTTGTCCTTGCAGGTTCGCTGTTCGTTGTATCGGCGTGCGGTTCGGGCGTCAAGGAAGTTTCCATTAACGACAACTACATTCCCCAGACGACTTTCGTTCAGGGCAATGAACTCGACCTTTCCAAGGGACGCCTCAACGTTGACGGTGCGCTCGTAAAAATGACGGACAGCGGCGTTACGGTATCGGGCTACGATAAGGACAAACTCGGCGAGCAGACCCTTACGATAACCTACCGCGGAAAGGAAGTCAAGCTCAATATCGAGGTCGTACCCCGTTTCGAAGCTCAGCAGAAATACGTATATTTCCTGAATGAAGATTTCGAAGATGCTTCTCCCCGCATAACCGTTTACCGCGACGACGGCTCCAACATTTCAATTTACAAAGATTACTCAAACCTCACCTGGACAGACTTCGACACTTCAGAAGCTGCCGAAACGGTTACCATAAGCCTTGAGTACAACAAGGACAGTGACCACTACACGGGCACAATGGACATAGAAGTCTGCGATCCCGTACTCAATTTCACTGCACCCGGCAAACGAAACTATGGCAGCCACGAGACCACGCTTGATACAACCCGTGCCGCCCTCACTATTACCAATGAAGGCAAAACGGCTACCCGTCAGGTGCCTGTATCTGAAATAGAGTTCAGGGGATTCGACCCCGCAAAGGCTACGGCCGCCAATACTGAAGACAATCCTCTCAAAGAGACGGTGACAGCATACTACAACGGTCAGGAGATTCCGGGCTCTGCCTTCGAAATCGAAGTCGTATACAGCGATGTATCCCGCTTCAAAGATTTCGCCAAGACCTGCCCCACCCTTGCTGACTGGAACAACTACGAGCCTTACGAAACCATTCCTTACATGCCCACTCCCGACGGGGTGACTGAAGCTGACGGCCAAGAGGCGTTCTCCCTCATTCAGACTTATCTTAAAATGACAAAGGCTCAGAGGGAATTCATAACCGACAGCGAACTTGAGAATGTGTTCCGTCTCGGCATTGTATACGGCTACAATACCTGGTTCAATGCAATATATACCGATACGGTGCTTTCCAACGTATTCACTATTTCTGCAAGCGGCAACATGATATTCACCAGCGGCGATACTGCCACCTATGAAAATTACAAGGCGGCAATTGCCAAACTTGCAAACGACGACGATAAGACGACCGCTCTGCTCAACGAAATAGGCGATGTATTCGCTGACCAGACGATTTGGGACGCGTGCGGCACGGTAAATACCTACGATCCCGAAAGCACGCCCGAACTTCCCCAGTCGGCGCTCAACACCCTTCTCGTTGCGGTCAAGGACCACTACTTCATAAATGATATCGAGTATGTTCTGCAGGACGCCGTCGACTTGTATGACGTAATAGATTCCACAACTTTCCCCCTTCCTGCCGACCATTCGGGCTGGCTGACGGCTGAAATGACCGAAAAGATTGCAGGTGCGGGCGATAAAGTAAATTCTGCATACAGTACCATCATTCAGATGAGCAACAACGACGCTCTCAAAGTGTACTATTATGACGGTACCGGCAGTTATTCAATTAACACCGACATATTCTATGTAGTGAACAGCTGGCGCAACGATACCCTTACCGAAGTTGTAAGCCGCTACTACGTTCAGAAGATTCTCGATACTGAAACCAGCGAAGACGATTTACAGTCTTATATGAATCAGTTCAGCACCATTCTGCAATACATGCCTCTTCCCAAGGCCCTGGATGACCTCTCGATGCTCTATGTATCTGCTTACATGATGCAGTCTGACCTCAGCACTTCTTCTCAGCTCTTCAATTCAGATCCCGCGATTGATGTAACCCAGCTGTTGCTTGAATCTACTAACTTCATATTTGCATATAACGAATGTGAAACGGCTACCGAAGAATTCATAAACACGTACATCCTGCCCGAGAACGGCGTTGCAGACAACACTTACGCTTATCTGTACACCAACCTGCTCTCCGCAGTATACAGCGATATGTATTCGGGAAGCTTCGGTTACCTTGACCTTATGGGCGCTTCAGCTTACGACGATACCGTAATCGGTATCTGGTCGCAGTACATAAAGCTGTGGAACAAGTATATCGAAGACGAAGAAATTATCTCCGATACGCAGTTCAAAGCCGATGTAAAGACAATGTTTGAGGACTTTGCTGCGCTTAAGCCCATACAGCAGAAATACTTCCTCGATTCGCTCAACTATCTCTACAACTACAGCGGCAGCGGCGTTCCCTCTTATGCGCTTTTCTCCGATACCGGCTATCTGTACAGCTACTTTGCAAACTTCATCTATGACTACTATCTCAACGCGATAGGCATAGACAATCAGTCTGACAGCACTGAAACCTCTTACACTATCTTCCTTGACCTTATGGTTGCGATAGAGGCCTATGCAAACGAGGACATTGACAGCTTCGGCATGGCAATGGAAGATGCAATTGCTCAGTATGAGCAGGCTGCCTGGGTAGGCACAACGGCTACAAAGGAAAAATTCGATGCAGAGCTGAAGAGCGTTTTCGATATCTATTGCGGCTACTACAACCTCTTCAACAAGCAGCCCGTTCCCCTCTATGAGAAGAATGAAGACGGCTCACTCAAACTTGACGAGGACGGCAACAAGATTCCCGTACTCAATGAACAGGGTGAGAAGGTATATCAGACAGATGAGGATGGCAACACCGTCTATGAATGGGTATACGACGATACGGCATTCAAAGCGAGCGGCTACGAAGATGAATTCCAGTCTCTCTATACCGCCATATCCAACGCATCCCTGGCTATGATGTACATTGACCTTGACGATGCGCTCGGCGACCTCGTCGGAGATATTTCTATAAGCATAAAGATGTATATCCCCTTCTTCGCTTCCTATGCAGAGCTGCTCAATGCCGAAAAGCCCATACTTGAAAGCGGCAACCAGGATGTACTCAATGCATACTACAACATGCCCTACGGTTCAACCGAAAGCGTGCTCTATTCCGAATCTTATAAGATTTATGGCGCATTCGATAAATATCTTGAAATGCTCAACCTCACGGAAGATATGTTCACCGAAGACCTGCTCACCTTCCTCAGGGAGAACGCAAACTTCTTCTGGACGGCAACTTCCTTCCTCTATCCTCTTGTGGATGTAGGCGATTCTGCATTCCAGTTCACTGCAGAGAATGTAACGGCATTTATTAACGACTTCCTTGCCCTTACACCTGAGGAACAGATGATTATCACCTCTTACGATCCTTTAAACCTCTTCGTAGCAGGTCTCATACAGGGCACTATGGAGGCATTCGGAAATGATACCGAAACAGGCGTTACCGATCCAAGGACGACCCTTCTTACCTCCATGCTCAGCTTTGAAACCTATTATGTAAGCTACTCGCAGCTTTCCGATGAGGATAAAGATTCTGTAATAGGCAAAGACGATAACGGCAACGATATGACGCTTAAGCAGGCAATGGCAATACTCTGGAACGAAATAGATGCCGAATACAAGGCTCTCACTGCAGAACAGAAGACCTCGTTCGACAGCTACTTCCTGACACTGTACAATCACCTTGCAACGGCATTTGCAGAAATTTCTACAGATGACGCAGGCTCCTCCGAGGTCGCTGCTTAAATAAGAAACTGCTAAACAAACAGCACCCGCTAAACCGCGGGTGCTGTTTTTATGCCATAAACATTCAAATGATATTTTCCGTATGTTACGAGAGCCGTTGCGTCTTGGCTGCATAAATGAGCCTGAGAGCGGCAAAAGAAGTTTGGCCACAAAGTTATACCGTCCTCTTTATAATGCACGGTATATGAAGCAATCTGATAAATACAGAAGCATTCTTCTGCCCTCGGTATAATACTTAATTTACAGCCCGTTTTTTTAGATGATAAAAATATTACAGTTTGTGAATGTCATTTTATTTTGCATAAATGCGCATGAGGCTGATTATGACATCCGCTCTTAACGTTTTGCCCTCTGGACATAATTCAATTATCTTAAAACCGCATTTACAGTAACGTTACGTATTTTTGCACTTTGCACATTCTTTTATGATTTAAACATAGATAAAATCATGCAATGCGATTTATGGCCCATATTTTGCACACAGACGGCAAAAAACATTTAAATTGAATAAAGTATCGAATTGAGAACGTTAAGCTTCTACAGCCTTAAAAACAAGCTTAAAACAAAATGGTTTTAAAACATGATTCTGGCAATGTGTTATACAGCAAATAATTCACCTTTAACCATTTACGGCGTAGTCTAATGTGCGACGGTTTAACCATATCAAAGCAATTCAATCTATATCAAGGCTTAAGGCTGTGCATTTTTCTGTCCGAAGTGAGATTATGCGAAATGTACAACACAGACTTAAAACTTACAATCACCAAAAACAGTAATATAACATTTCAATTACGAAAACAAGCCCCGATGCAATCTGCATCGTGGCTTGTTTTATTAACGCCGTCTGTAAGTCAATCACAGACAATAAGCGTATTGTTATGAATTTTTCTTTCTGCGTACCACGGCGGCAGCCACAGCGATTACGGCAACAGCCGCAACATAGGCAACAACGCCGTTCACAACAGAACTGCAACCGCCCTTGTTTTCTGTACCGTCATCGGGGGTGTCAGGCTTGTCTTCAGGGATTTGAGAACCGGGCTGATATACTACGCCATCCTTAAGCGTTACTACGTAAGACAGAGTCTTATCTCCATAATTTATCGTTATGGTATTTTCGCCCTCTTTGAGGATTACCTGAGGTATATAGGAAGATACGGTATATACAAGTTCCTCAACCTGGTCCACATAAATTACCTTAAGCACGAGACCTGCGGAAACATACGCGTCACCGGGCTGTGCCGCCTGATTTGCAGGATAACTTTCAACTTCAATTCTGTCTACGGCAGGTCTGCTTACCGTAACGTTGAGCGATGTGGAAAGCGAACCATACTTTATCTGAATCGTACGGTCGCTGAGGCTGAGCTCTCTGTCACCATTTACGATTTCGTAACCAGATGTTATATTCTCGCGCGAGACGTCGGACCATACAAGCGTAAGCACAAGGCCGGTCGGGTCAAACTTTTCGCCGCGTATATAGCTCATCTTGGTGGGCATTGTTAAAATTGAAATGCTGGACTGCGTAACTTTTTCACCGAATACGCTTGCCTTATCACGCATTGCCTTTTCGGAGGCAAGCAGATTTTCAGAACCATTTACATACTGCAACTGAACGGCTGATACAAGGTTGAATGCCGAGCGTGCCTGCTGCATTGTCTCTTTGTACTGTGCCCAGGTTGCAGTATCGGCTGCGGTGAGCGCATTGATCTGGTCTGCGGTGGGTATTACGGCAATGAGCGCATTTGCATTACGCGCATAATCATCCATCATGAGGCCGTTGTGCTCAATCGTGGAGAAATACTCGGAGTAAAGTCTGCCGTCAAAGCCCGTTGCGTTATCGGGGCAAATTACCGTAAGGCCGAAATCTTCAATGCCGTGTTTAACTTCATCCCTGTCATTGAAAAGCTTGAGCGCAAGATAGTTTACAAAGTTACCGTAGAAGCTCTGGCTTGCTATCGAACCCGACCTGTCAAGGATATTGTACATATCGCTGCCAACTTCAAAGTCGTCGGCCGTGAGGGGCTGAGCTTCGAGGACGGGCGCCGTAAGGCACTCAAACTCATATACTTTTGCGCTGCAGGCAAAGAACGCCTTGTCGCCTATCGCCTTGAACACATAGGGGAAGTTAACCTTGGTAACCTTCTTTGCATTTTCAAAAGCGCTGGCGCCTACCCTTACCGTTGTATCTGCAAGAGTTATTTCTCCGCCCTTACCTGCGGGGAAGGCAATTACCTGCATTGCCGAACCCACAGAGTCGTTCTCAAATGTTTCGTAAAGTATGCCATCGAGCACGGTATAGTTTTTGTTGGAAGAATCTATGCTGAATGCCGTCAGAGCTGTAAGTCCGCTGAACGCGCCTTCGCCGATTGTTTCAACCGTTACAGGAATTACGAGAGTTCCGTCAGTTCTTCCTTCAAGCTGAGTGTACGCAAAAGCATACTTGCCGATATTTTTAATCGAGGAATATGTTATGCTTGAAAGACTCGTGCCGAGGAAGGCTTCATCGCCTATATCGGTAAGGTTTTCAGCCACAATCGTTTCAATCTTTGCGCAATCTTCAAAGGCACGCGCACCGATTGTAGTAACATTTTCAAGCGTGATTATTACGAGTTCGGAGCAGCCGCTGAATGCCTGAGTACCTATTGTTTTAAGCGCCGAAACATTGAAAGTAGTAAGCGAATCGCAACCCGCAAAGGTGCTTGCGCCTATGGTTTCAAGCGAAGTAAATGCAAGCTGGTCAGATTCAAGCGAAGAGCACATATAGAACACGCCGTCGCCGATTTCTTTGAGAGAAAGAATGCTTGCGGGCAGGCTGAGCGTTGTAAGTCCGCTCTGGCCATAGAATGTGTAAGTACCGAGGGTATCGCTGCCTTCACCGAAGGAAACAGACTTAAGCGAAGTGTTGCTGCCTGCGGCAAACACGCTGCTGCCGAGTTCGCTGACAGCGCCAAGCTTTACCGTTCTGAGATAAGGGCAGGATGCAAAAGCACTGTCACCTATCGAAGTTACTGCCGTACCGGTAAGGTCAAGGGTTGTGAGTGCGGTGTGGTAGAATGCCCGGCTGGCTATTGCAGTTATGCCTGCGCCCCACGTTACGGCTGATACTGAAGAATTGCTGAATGCTTCTTCGGGTATCGTGCCTGCATATGCGGAGAGATCTGCCTTGGTGAGGTTTTCGCACCAGGAGAACGCGCCTTCACCTATGTAAGTTACAGTTGCGGGAATGGTTATTTCACTTATTCCCGTACCCGAGAAAGCATATGCGCCTATCTTTTCCAGATTGCCGCCTGCGGCAAACGTCACCTTTTTGAGGGACGCATTGCCGGAGAACGCATTGGGAGCAATTTCCGTTACGCTTGCGGGAACGGTAAACTCGGTTACATTCTGCAGAACTTTGATAAGTTTAGTCATGCCGGCATCGCCGTATATCGCACCCGTGCTGCTGTCCACCACTATCACATCTGCGCTGTCCGCAAACTTAATCTGCGTAATGTTGCAGCCGTCGAAGGGAGACTGCGCATTGCCGTAAGTTATTGAATCAATATTTGCGGCGGTGACGTCAGTATATTCAAGCGTGGAGAGCTTGATGCAGCCGAGGAACATATCGTCGGCAATTGATGTATAACGGCTGAGCTTTACATATTCAAGCGAGGTGCAGCCTGCGAACGCGGCCTGACCAGCCTTACGAAGCTGGGTGAGGTCAAGCGATTCAAGCGAGGTGCAACCGAAGAATGACTGTATGCCGACCGAAGTCATGTTGGCGGTTGTGTATGTATAATCCACACCCTCTTTAAGGTCAAGAATTTCTACATCCTCTGCCTTGTTGCCGTTGAGAAGTTTAATATTCTGAATGGTCTTTAATGAAGTGCAACCCGCGAACACCATATCGCCTATGGTTATTGCACGCGAATGGAAATATACCTCTTCCAGATTGGTGCAACCGTAGAACGCATATGCGTGAACGTATTCAACAGATTCGGGGAAGATAACTTTTTTAAGGGCCTTCATATTAGCAAATGCAAACTGCTGAATTTCGGTGCAGGGCGAAGAAATTTCAAGCGAAGTAATATTTGCATTATCCGCAAAAGCTTCTTCGTAGATGTAATATACGTTGAGGTCCTTAGGTATGGTTACCTCACCGCCCTTGCCGTGATATTCCTGCAGATAGCCGTTCTTTACCACAAATTCAGGTCCTACACTGAGCGTTGTGGATACCGAATACAGACTGGGCTTACCGTTTATCTGCAAGGTACCGGTTATTGTAGTGCTGCCTTCCGCAATGGTCTGAACATAGCCCGTGTTCGGGTCTACCGTTGCAAACTGAGGAGCCGAAGACTTCCATACCATAACAGGTTCAACCGACGAATACCATGGCTGAACTATGACATCGAGGTTAAACGCTTCATTGGGATGAACGGAAACGGTTGTGTTTGTAGGATTTACAAGGTTATTGTAAGAGTCCTTTATAAGTCCCAGTTCAAGTCCCGTTACACTCGGTTCGGGGTCAACCTGGTCGGTTACCGTTACAAGTATGCCTGCCGAGGCGCCTGAATATTCGCTGCGACCGCCATATACTTTTACAAGCGCAGTGCCGGGTGCAACGCCGAATATCGTGCCGTCCTCAACGCGGACAACATTTTCATTGAAGGAATGCCAGAACAGATTTACATACGTGGAATTTGCAGGCGTTACAGTAGTTTCAAGGTCAACAGCCTGGTTTACGTTTATGGAAATCTGCTTGTCGTAATCTGCCTGATTTGCAACGTCGTCTCCGGTTACGATATCAATCGAATCGGGATAAGTTGCGGCATCGTCCATGGACTTGATGGTTTCAAGGCGGTAAGCACGCTCGTTGAGGGCGTAGTCACCGACCTGAACATAGAGGTCAAGGTCCTGGTCATAGAAATCGGTTATATCGAGGGATACCGTGGTCACGGAATTGCGCGAGCTGTATATGGGAGTCATGTTGGGCTGCAACATTTCAAGCGACATAGAGTCGTAGTCCACATAGCACAGCGCAATTGCCTGCGAATAATGGTTATCGTATACGTCTACATCGAGATATACGGAGTACTGCGTCTTATCGTTTTCATCTTTGTACGGTTCGTAGCGCACTCTGTAATCGACAATTTCGGGTGCCTGGGTATCGATGTAGAAGTTGAAATCGAACGTGCGGTTATAGGTATACTTAGAAGGATCGTAAGGCCTGCTCTCCATGCTGGCGAGCACTCCCTCCATATGAACGAGGTACTGCCTGTTGCTTGAAAGTCCGAGTTCGGCAGCATTCCAGTCAAGTTCTATCAGAGAGCCGTGGGCAGTTGACGAACCGGCCGTAAACGATTTACGTACGTTTTTCTGTGATTTTCTGAATACTTCCTGTCCTGTAACGGCATCGGTTATTACTACGGTAACCTCCTCCGCACCTCTAAGCATGCCCGCATAAATGCCGTACAACTGACTTACCGTACGGTGGTCTTCCGTATCGTAAATCGATATTGCAGCCTTATCGGCGGTAGCGTAAATCTGACGCACATTGGGATCCTGGTCATACAGATAGGAACCGAGGGGAATTATGTACTGCTTGTTGTAGTAGGAACCAAGAGGTACCGTGGGGTAGATGGCAGCTTCAGGCTTTTCATCATCGGGAATGCTGTCATCGGAAAGAGCTGCGTCAAGGTCGTACTGGGAGATATCGAGCATGGGTGCTGCGTACCAGTCGCCGTAGAAGCCGAGCCAGGGGATATTGAGGTCAACCTTTTCTGATGAACCCGTGGTTACATCTTCGAGGGTGACAAAACCTTCAACATACATGCCGTTTTCAAAGTTATCGTCAAGATACTTCTTGGCATCGCTGTTGAGTTTTATAGTTACGGTTATTACCGCATCGGTATCAGCGCCGAGAGTGAGCTGATTTTCTTCCGATATGACAGCGCTTGCCGCCGCACCGCCTTCAACGCTGTCGACGCGGAAGGAGATGTCGGCCATATCGTCGAGCATATATGCTCTCTCTGCTACTGAAATTCCGTCCGAAGATACCGTTTCAGTCATGGTTTCGGTGCCGAGAATGTACTTGCGCGCCGAATCTGACATGTTCCTTGCGTGGAATGTAAGATTGTATACGCCCGTCTTTTGAGGATCGTCGCCTATCTGAATCTTGGCCTTGTCCATTCCTTCGGAATAGAGATACGCCTGGGTGGTTATCGCCTTTGTGATATCGGCAAGACCTGCGCCCTGTTTGCGGGGCGAATAAGGCAGGCCTGACTCGCCATACGCGATAGTTGCAGTGCTCATTACAAGGAAGTTGGACATTGCAACCGTATCGTGGTTAAGACCCTCTGCGGCATAGGCAGCAAGTTCGCTGCCGTAATTGTTTTCTACGTATGCAAGGATAAGGCTCATTGCACCGGCCATGTTGGGCGATGCCATAGACGTGCCGCTGTATTCAGCCCAGCCGTTGGGAACGGACGAAATAATTTCGCCGCCGTGGGCGGAAATTTCGGGTTTGAGCTGAAGGTCGGGTGTGGGACCCCAGCTGGAGAAGTCGGACATGAAGGGGCCTGCCATGTAAGCCTGGCTTACATACATTGTGCCCGAGCCTGCCTTTACGAGGCTGTCGGCTGTATCCATTGTTATCGAGCAGGTAGGCACGGGGTTGGTGAGATTACCAAGGCTCATGCGGATAATGCCCGATACGTTATTGTATATCACGCAGCCGATAGCTCCGTGCTGCATTGCAATACGTACCTTATCTTCGAACGATACGTTGCCGCCACGACGGATGACTGCAATTTTGCCTGTTACATTTACGTTGCGGGTGTAGTTTACCGCCATGCCGTAGCCGGGTACTACCTGATACTGAACGGCATATACATCCTGACCATCAGCCTGCTCTTCTTCCGGCTGAACGCCAGAGCTCGTCAAGGACGCAATAATTTCAGACACAAAGTCCTTTTCGTTGTTATTGCCGTCGCTTGCTTCCGTGAAATAGAGGAACTTATCTTCTCCCCCTATCACCGTCTTGAGGTACTTGGAGTACTGTCCGTTTATACTTGCAACGCTGAGCGCGCCGGGGAAAGTTGAAGGCGAGCCAACAGTTGCGGAGTCGGGGTTGCTGGTAAGGTTGGTACCGTAAACGCCGCCGTAGCTGGAGCTGTAGTCGTTACTTGCCGCAACGACAAGCGATATGCCTGCATTGCGTACGGAATCGTACACGCGCTGCATATTGTCGTTATCGCCTGTAGAGAAACCTGCGGAGGAACCGAGGCTCATGTTGATGACGTCAACGCCAAGCTTTACGCAGTCTTCAAGCGCGCGGAGAATATCCATTTCCTCCGCACCGCCGAGGGTACCGTTGACCTCTTTATCGGAGAATACCTTGAATATTGCGAGCTGGGCATTGGGCGCAACGCCGGTAAACTGCATATTTTTGCCGTTGGCATTTTCCATAAGGTTGCCGTCTATATCAACAAGATTGCCGTCTTCATCGGTGAATCCGGGGCAATACTTGCCTTCAAGGTCGGCGCCCGCAATAATGCCGGCTACGTGAGTGCCGTGCGCGGAATAAGAAGGATAAACATCTGTATCCTTATCGGCATAGTCATATGCAAAGGGAACTTTTTCGCTGTAATATACATCGTCTACGGTTGCGTCGCCGTCCACCGATGTAAGACCAAGCTTATCGTCGCCCTCGAAAATTCTCTCCTGAACCTGCTCCTTGGAAAGAAGCAGACTTTCATCAACGTCAAGAGGCTGGCTGAATGCTGGATGGCTGGCATCGAGGCCCGTATCGAGTACGGCCGCAACCATACCCTCGCCGCTGCCTATCTTCTCGCGAAGACTCTCGTCAACCTCGTATATGCCGGTTGCCCAGGCATTTGCATCGTTGTTTACCTCTTCATCCTGAGGAGCGTAATAATACTCGGAAATATCAACCGAAGTTACGCCGCTCATCTCAGAAATCTGGTCGGCATACTTGACATCGACGTTTACGGCAACCGCATTGAGAAGAAGCGTATAGCCGTACTTGTATTCATAGGGAATGCCCGCTTTGCTGAGCTGCGAAAGAAAATCTTTCTGCTCGTTCTGAAGCTGCTTGCTGGCCTTTTCACCATTTTCAGAATCAAGGTAGTCGGAAAGCTCCTCATCCCCGCTGCGCGCGGAAAGGCTCTTGCCTTCAAGCGAAACAATCAGCCACTGATTGCCGCTTACTGCAGGGCTTATATCTACTATGGAATCGGAGAACGCAGAAGACGTATCCGCAAGTTTTACAGAGTCGTCTTCGGTGAGGGAAATTCCGTTTTTATCGCCCGATGATGCCACGCTGTCTGACCCCGTTCCGTCGAGAAGGAACGCTGCGCCTATCAGCGATGCGCTCATTACAAGCGCAAGCACCAACGCGAAAACTTTATACTTAATACGATACATAGGTTACCTTTTTCCTTTACCGTTTGGAGTTCGTAGAAATTTACTTTTTATCTGTTCCCGCTATGTCGTCATACAGGTGGCAAGCCACGAAATGACCGGGTTCAAGTTCGCGGAATTCGGGAACTTTCATTCTGCATATATCCATGCACTTTTCGCATCTTGTATGGAACTTGCAGCCTGCGGGAGGGTTTGCAGGCGAAGGTATGTCGCCCTTAAGGATGATTCGCTTCATCTTGAAGTCGGGGTCGGGCACAGGCACTGCGGAGAACAACGCCTCCGTATACGGATGCAGAGGACGCGCGAATATGTCCTTTGTCATACCGTACTCCATCATGCTGCCGAGGTACATTACGCCGACTTCGTCAGAAATGTGTTCTACGACGGAAAGATCGTGAGAAATGAATATGTAAGCAAGTCCGTCGCGTTCCTGCAACTCTTTGAGCAGGTTGATTATCTGCGCCTGAATGGAAACGTCGAGCGCGGAAACAGGCTCGTCGCAGATGATAAGCTTGGGTTTGAGCGCAAGCGAACGCGCTATACATATTCGCTGACGCTGACCGCCAGAAAATTCATGGGGATAGCGCTCGAAATACTGCGGCTGAAGACCGCATTTTTCCATAATGTGGAAAATATATTCCTTGTATTCGTTCTTGGGCACGATTTTGTGCTGACGAACGGCCTCGCCTATAATTTCGCCTACCGTAAGTCTGGGCGAAAGGCTTGAGTAAGGGTCCTGGAATATCATCTGAATCTGGGGACGAATCTTGCGAAGTTCGCGGGCCTTCATCTTGCCGAGATCCATTCCGTTGAACAGTACCTGTCCGCCCGTTACTGAATACAGACGGAGAACCGTACGGCCCATCGTTGTCTTACCGCAACCGGATTCACCTACTATGCCGACCGTGCGGCCCGCGCGGACATTGAACGAAATATCGTCAACGGCGCGCACGTACTGCAACTTCTGGCCGAGTACGCCGGTACGGATAGGGAAGTACTTTTTCAGGTGACGTACACTCAATATTATATGGTCATCCGGCTGTGTGCTTTGCGCGGCGCCGGGCTGTATTATGGGCTCTTTAGTTTCGCTCATTGTTTTTTCTCGCCCTCCTCCGCATAGAGATAGCATGCAACGCCGTGCGTGGGAGTAACCCATACGAACTTGGGATACTCGCCGCTGCACTTTTTGGTGCAACGGTCACAACGCTCTTTGAAATAGCAATAATCAGGCATGTTGATAGGGTTGGGCACCTGACCGGGTATGCTGTAAAGTTTATCTACATCCACTCCCACCACGGGCTTGCTCTTCTGCAGGCCTATCGTGTAGGGATGAAGAGGATTTTTGAATATTTCCTGAACGGTTCCGCTCTCCACTACCTTGCCTGCATACATAACGTGTACGTAGTCAGCCATTTCGGCAATTACGCCGAGGTCGTGGGTTATGAGCATTATAGAGCCGCCTATCTTCTTGCGCACGTCGCGAAGAAGGTCAAGAATCTGCGCCTGAATGGTAACGTCGAGCGCGGTCGTGGGTTCGTCGGCAATGATAAGCCTGGGGTTGCAGGCAAGCGCCATTGCTATCATGACTCTCTGTCTCATACCGCCTGAAATTTCGTGGGGGTAAGATTTGTACACGCGCTCGGGCATTGCAATGCCGACCAGGTTGAGCATTTCAATGCTTCGGTTTCTGGCCTCGGCCTTGCTTGAACCGGGTATATGCAGAAGCGTAACTTCGTCAAGCTGATTGCCTATGGTGAACACGGGGTTGAGCGAAGTCATCGGCTCCTGGAATATCATGGCTATCTGTCTGCCGCGTATGCGCGACATCTGGGATATGGGCATCTTGGCAATATCTACAACTTTGTCCACCATTTCGTACATGAGAGCGCCTGAGACGTCTCTCTTCTGTACGGGCGCCATAACGATATCGCCTTCCTTATCGAATACGGGATTGCCGTGTTTATCGAACTTTTTGCCCATCTTACAACGCATCCCGCCCTTGCCGTCGGGTTCCGTTTCAAATATGGGAATGGGCTTGCCGTCAGCGCCGAGCTTGTATTCCTTGGATTTGAAACGGATAGAGCCCTGCACTATCTGTCCCTGAGGAGCCTGCACGAGGCGCATCAGCGAAAGGCTGGTTACTGACTTGCCGCAACCCGATTCGCCGACTATGCCGACAACCGAACCTTCGGGAATGTTGAAAGATACACCGTTTACCGCGCGGGATACACCTGCATCGGTGAAGAAATATGTATGCAGATCTTCAAACTCGACAATGTTATTGTCGTTTTTCATCACTGCGGCATATTCAGATTCCTTTACGTGGCGACGCTTGTTCTTTTCAAGTTCGCGGATGGCTTTTCTGTTATTTTTTGCAATCTCGCGCGATTCCTTATGAGAAAGGTAATGCGCTTTGCCTTTTTTTACTTTATCGTTTTTCTTATTCTCGTCGGGCATACGGCTTTTACCTCTTCATCTTAGGGTCAAACGCATCACGCAGACCGTCGCCTACGAAGTTGAATGCAAGTACGGCAAGCACTATGCAAATGCCGACGGGCACCCACTGGTTGGGATACTGACCCCAATAGGATACTTCGCTGGTGAGCACGTTTATCATATTGCCCCACGTTGCGTACTCGGGAGG